>Ga0153941_1000608_pt1 | contig 15612 bp, 12 predicted proteins | sample TSNJ025MetaG_FD_104733 | JGI IMG/M metagenome (GOLD analysis project Ga0153941, IMG submission 104733) | Attine ant fungus gardens microbial communities from New Jersey, USA - TSNJ025 MetaG | ecosystem: Host-associated > Fungi > Mycelium > Unclassified | place: USA: New Jersey, Brendan T. Byrne...
CCAGCACTTCCGGTCATGATTATATCAGGAAATTAAACCTTTATGCGAACGCAGGTGTACGGGAATACTGGATTGTAAATCCAATTAATCAGTCTGTTTATGTATACCATCTGGAGGAAAGTAAATTTGAAACTTATGCCTATACCTTCCATGACAAAATAAAAGTCAATATCTATAACGATTTATGGATTGACTTTGCGGAAATAAACATATAACCTGTATTTGCTATTCTGTTCTTATCTATAGAAGACACAAGATATTGGTTGGAGGAGGGTATATGAAAGCATGCAGAAGGTTATTCTCAGGTAAACAGATTTATGATCTGGGTCAGACAGAGGATTTCTTTCTGGAGGCAATGAAGGAAACCCTTTTCTTTCATTTGGAAAATTGTGCAGATTACAGAATAATTTTGGAGCATTTCCGGTTTTCGGTTCAGGATATAAAGGGAATAGAGGATATCTCAAAGATTCCCATGTTACCTACATTATTCCTGAAATCTCATAGCTTGTTCTCCATGCCCTATGAAAAGCTGTTTATCAAAGCCACCACATCGGGGACCAGCGGACAGCCGGTTAAAATGGGCCTGGACTTTTCCTCCGGAATTACAGCCTTACCTATGGTGCTGCGTACCTTTCGATACCATAAACTACTTTCGGCGCAGCCGGTGAATTATATTATTCTGGGATATGAGCCCACGAAGCGGAATCAGATGGGAGCCGTAAAGACGGCATTTGGAGCAACATTGCTAAGTCCGGCGCTTCATCGTGAATATGCGCTTAAGGATAACGGAACAGAATATGAGCTGGATCTGGAAGGTGTCATCCAATATGCCAGGAAGTGCGAAAGATCTTCATTTCCTCTCAGACTGATTGGATTTCCCCATTATTTATATTTATTAATGCAGGAAATGAAAGAGAGAGGGATTTGCGTACAACTGCATAAGAATTCCAAGGTTTTATTAGGCGGCGGCTGGAAGCAGTTTTCAGCAGAAGCGGCTCCCAGGGAGGTCCTTTATCAATTGGCGGAGGAAGTATTAGGGATACGGGAGGAAAACTGTAAGGAATTCTTTGCGGCAGTAGAGCATCCTGTGCTTTATTGTGCCTGTAAAAATCATCATTATCATATACCCATATACAGCAGGGTACTGATCCGTGACAGCAAGGATCTTAAGCCTGTTCAAAACGGAACCCCCGGGCTGTTGAATCTGATCACGCCAGTAGGAAGAGGAATGCCTTATTTAAGCATTATGACCGATGATATAGCAGTGATGCATGACAGCAGGGAGTGCGGCTGCGGTATTTCATCAGACTGGTTTGAAATATTGGGAAGATGCAGTATGGAGGACATAAAAACCTGTGCGGCGGCATCCGCCAGGTATTTGTAAGATAGCTGAGAGACCGGTCAGTTGTTATGAAAACATTAGCTGTGAATCGTAACATCGATCAGGGATTTGGGGGCAGGTATGAATCTAATTAAAGGACAAATCATCGATTCGGTGGAAGCAGAAGAATTAAAGGCAAATATGAGTACCTGGATAAACCAGACGCTGATCAGGGAACCTATTGATCCCCATGATGTAGCCAGGGCATGCGGAGAAATGGCAAAAATGCTGAATGAAGAGTTTGCGGAAGCGTTCATGGAAGGTCAGTTTCTGTCGGAAAGCTTTGTCAGGAGTTATATAAAAGAAGCCAGAGATATGCTTTCGGAGGAAAGACTTAAGGAACGTATCAGGACAGAATTGGGCGGACAGGCATTTCAAAGGGTTGAGAGAACGGACAATGATGACGGTTGTGTATACGAGCAAGTTTTGCCTCTTGGCGTGCTGCTTCATGTGGCAGCCGGTAATATGGATGTACTTCCGGCATACAGTGTATTGGAGGGGCTGTTGACCGGAAATATCAATATCCTGAAAATGCCTTCGGATGGCAGCGAGCTGTCTGTCCGTATCCTGCACGCGCTGACGGAACAGATACCGGAGATTAAAGATTATATTTATGTGTTTGATTATACCTCCCGGGATGTAGAGATATTAAAGTTTCTTGCGGACTTAAGTGACGGTGTGGTGGTCTGGGGAGGCGATGAGGCAGTGAAGGCTTTCCGAACCTATGCCAGGCCGGATACCAGATTGATCGAATGGGGGCATAAATTAAGTTTTGCTTATGTGACGAAAGAGGGTATGAATAAAGAGGGACTTAGAGGAATAGCGGAAAATATCTGCCTTACCAATCAGCTGTTGTGCAGTTCCTGCCAGGAAATCATGATAGATGCAGAGGGAATGGATGAGCTTGATCAGTTTTGCCGGGATTTCCTGCCTGTATTGGAGGCTGCCAGAAGGAAGTATCCAATATCAGGGGGACATGCAATTGCAGGAAGAAATGCAATATCAGGAAAATATACAGCAAAAGGAAGTCATACAATTGCAAGAAGTCATACAATTGCAGGAAATCATGCAATTGCAGAAAAGAATGCAATTGCAGATACTACAGGAACAGAAAATGTTCCTTTGCAGGCGCAGGTTACTTTGCGGATGTATAGTGAAAGACTGCATAGCATCTTCACTGAAAAGAAAGTATATCAGGGAGAAGGCTGCAGTATAACAGCCTGCCCGGATCGGCTTCCGGAAGCTTGTGTCCAGTTTGGTAATTGTCTGGCTAAAGCAGTACCGGCAGATGAACTTTTTACCATTTTACGTCCTTATAAGGGGAAGCTTCAAACGGTTGCTCTTTTATGCGGTGAGGGAGAACGTGAGCATCTTACGAATATACTGCTTAGAGCAGGTGCAGTCAGGGTTACCGATGGATTTAATATGTCCGCTTCGTATGCCGGTCTGCCCCATGATGGTGTGTACTCCCTGCAAAGATATACAAAGATTGTATCTGTGCGGAAAAAGTAACAGATCAGCCTGGTTGCTGAACTGTAACAAAAAACGGAAAAAGAGGTTTCTATATTTACTATGAAAAAAGATAAGAAATATAAATTATTGACATTATATGTATTGGGACTGGCAGCAGGATTTTTAAGGCTCCAGACAGGACGCACAAATCTTCACTTCAGACCCAAACCCAAGGTTGGTGATATAAGGGTGGCGTGTGTAGGAGACAGCATTACCTATGGCAGTATGTGCGGTAACTGGTTGTTTCGAAATTATCCCTTTATGCTTGGAAAACTTTTGGGGAAGGGATATTGCGTGGGTAACTTTGCCGTAAGCGGGACCACAATTCAGGATACCGGCGATTATCCTTATAGCAGTCAGATCTATTTCAAGGAATCCATAGAATATCGGCCTGATATTGTAATTATTGCATTTGGTTCAAATGATTCAAAGAAACTGAACTGGAAAGGCAGAGAAGCATTTAAGGAGCAGTATCGGGAATTTTTGAGATACTATAGTGAGCTGCCGTCTCGACCCCGGTTATTACTGGCGACACCTGCGGCTCCCCACATAGTGAGAGGGAGAGAATGGTATGGGATCAGAAGAAAGCAATGTGGCATAATCAGTGAGGTGGTGCGCGAACTGGCAGAAGAACTGGATATGGAGCTAGTAGATTTGTTTGCACATACGGCGGATCATCCGGAATGGTTCTATGTGGACGGTGTGCATCCCCAGAATATCGGTGCAGGGGAAATTGCTGGACAGGTATATGAGAGTATGCAGGCAGGAGGTAACCGATGAAATTATTAGTTTTAATTGGAAATACAGCTGTTGGGAAAATGACAGTTGGGCAAGAACTTATGAAAATTACAGATATGCGGTTATTTCATAATCATATGTCAATAGAACTTGTTATTGAAGTTTTTGGTGAACGGATTGGCTCTGTTGATAAAAGGATTAGAGAGGTTATATTCGAAGAGTTTGCCAAGTCCGGCTGCTATGGCTTGATATTTACTTTTATGTGGGCGTTCGACCAAAAATCGGATTGGGACTATATAAATCAGTTGTGTGATATTTTTAAACGAGAAAATGCTGATGTCTATTATGTTGAATTGGTAGCATCGCAGGAAACAAGGCTTCATAGGAATATTACCGAAAATCGTCTGCAAAATAAGCCTTCCAAGAGGAATATTGAGATGTCAAATCAAAGACTGCTTAACGACGATCATAAGTATCGCTGTGTTAGTTATGATGGGGAAATTCCTTTTGATAACTATATTAAAATAGACAATACCGAATTGTCACCTAAAGCAGTGGCTAAGATGATAAAAGATAAATTTTCGCTATAGCGAGATTAAATGTACACAGCATGTTTTAATAGCATTACATAAATAACATATGCCACTTATGCATTTTCAATTACCAGTTATAAAAACTTGTTGAAGATTCATATTTGCATATTATAATATTGTAAAGGAGGGACGGCAGTGATACTAATCGGGATTTGCGATGGCGACACCGCCGTTCGCGTTATGCTCTTTAACTTCATAAAAAGATATAAGAATGAAACCGGATTGAATGTACAAGTCCTTTCTTATGATGACGGCGAGAAACTATTGCGGCACTATCCTTTTGAAATGGACTTGATCTTTCTTGAGATACCTTTCACAAAAATGAACGGTATAGAGATTGCCCGCCGAATCCGTGAAGTGGATGCTCATGTTGGTATTGTATTCTTAACGACTGTATTGAATCATGTTCTTGAAGCATATGAAGTCCACGCGGATAATTATCTGATCAAACCATTGAGGTATGCCCGCTTTTTGAAAGAGATTGAGCAGGTAAGGGCGCGGAGAGGACAAAATCGATTTTTCATAGAAACAAACGATAATGGAGTATATAAAATATATACAAAGTCAATATGTTATGTGGAAACAGAAGAACATAATACAAGAATTCATACAGAAACCGATTCCATATTAAGTTATAAACGGATGAAAGAGCATGAGCAAATATTGTTTGAGCAGTATTTCATACGTTGTCATACAGGCTTTATTGTAAATCTGCTTTATTTTGACAAACTGGTACATAATGATATTATTTTGCTTTCAGGAGAGTTAATACCAGTCAGCCGATATCGAAAGGCAGAGGTAGTCGGAAGAATCAAGGCATTATATTCGGAAGGGATGGAACCGTGAGTAAAACAAAGGAGTATTTTATCTCAATTGGCTGGTCAATTAAATTGGCTTTGTCCATCAATGCGGGAATTTTTCTTGGCTGGGGATTGTTCAGTGTTCTGCTTGCGATTCTACCGGCAGCGGCGCTTAATTATAATCGGCAGACAATTTCAATTATCTCGGCTTTTCTGATAAGCGGTCACGGCAGCTTTCAAGACGTGCTGCCGTCAATCATAGCGCTCGGCGTAATACTGACCGCAGTGGGATTATCAAAACGCATTAATGGTAATTTTCTTTATTTTATCATGTATGATGCTTATTACTTTGGTCTTGAGGAATATATGATGGATGTGTTCCAGCGCATCGAATTAAAAGTCCTGATGGATAAAAAGTATAAGGATGATTTTTGGGCGGCTTCAAACAGATGCGGCTCACTTGCTGATTTTATGAGTTCAGGGACACTGTTTCTTTCAAAACTGGCCGGTGCGGTGTCCTTGCTTGTTGTAGCCTTTCAGATATCCCCGGTCATTTTCTTGATTTCTTCCGCTTACATTGCAGCGGTCCTGTCACTCAATATCTTAACTGCGGATAAAGTCCGTTGGGACGGTCGTCCATATGGTGAGGCCTCACGTCTTTCAGATTATTATCAAAGCTCCGTAATGACCCCGGGTGTGGCAAAGGAACTGCGTGTGTACGATTTGAGTGAAGAGACAATTGCCAAATGGGACAGAGCTTATGATAAAGTTGAGCAAATAGACAGAAGATATGTAAAAGTCCGTCAGCTTGTTGCTTTTATCAGCGGTATCGGGTTTTATATTTTTTTAACCGGAATGATGGTATATTGCATTTACCGGGTAGCGGACGGTGGTATGTCTGTGGATGTATTTCTCATGCTTTACGCAATGGGACAGAGCATCAGCGAAGTGACACAGGTGCTGTCTTCCAGTTTTCAGGAAACTGACCGGGGATTATTCTTCTTGCATATACAGAGAAAATTCATTCAGTCTATTCCTAAAACCGCCGAAGATTGGAAAGAAGGATTCCGGCCGGTTAACGAGGATGTGGTTTTTAATGCGCAGTCCGTATGCTTTTCGTATGATGATGAGACAGAAGTCTTGCATGACTTGACCTTTTCAATAAAAAAAGGGGAAACGATTGCGTTGGTGGGCTTGAATGGAAGCGGCAAGACTACGTTGGTAAAGCTGTTGATCGGTTTATTCTCCCCTACAAAAGGAAACCTGAATTTTTACGGCAAGCCATACGACCCTCAGACACGAGGGGCGGTAATTCACAGAGTAGGTATGTTTTTTCAGGACTTTCATATTTTTCATGCTACCCTGCGTGAAAATATTGGCTTCGGCGACCTTAAAAATCTGGGTAATATTAATCGGATTCATCTTGCCATGGGCAAAGGAGGAGCTGATCAGCTGCCTTCCAGATTTCCAAAAGGACTGGAACAATGGTTAATGAGAAATGTTATAAAAGATGGAGCGATACTGTCAGGCGGTGAAAAGCAGCGAGTGGCGGTTTCCCGCGCGCATATGAGTGATAAAGAAATCTTGATCTTTGATGAGCCCGCCGCCGCGCTTGAGCCGATAGCGGAGATGAAGCAGTTTCACGCCATACGTGAAAAGATTGAAGGGCGTACCGCGATACTCATCAGTCACCGTGTCGGGTTTGCCCGCCTGGCGGATCGGATTTTTGTACTTGACGGAGGGTATTTGACAGAATCCGGTACACATGAAGAGCTTATGTTAAAAAACGGAATCTATGCGGGGTTCTTTCGCGAACAGGCACAGTGGTATGAAAGGGAAGGGAGTGAATCTTATGAGCAAGCTGCAAGTACTTGTGAAAGCATTTAAGGTCAGTATAAAAATCAAAGGCCCTGTTTCCCTGTTAATCAGTTTGACAGGATTTCCGGCTGCCCTGCTGCCTGTGCTGCTGGCCGGGCGGCTGAGAATGCTGACGGATGAACTGCAAAGATTAATGGGAACAAAAGGCAGTGCTGCGCCGGCGATGACAGTGTTTGCAGCTCTTGTTGGTCTATATATCGCCCAGGTCATCATTACAAATATACAGCAATATACAAACGGTCTGGATGAAGTGAAAATCCAAAGATATATGAATCACACCATCATGGAGTATAAATGTAAAGTGAGATATAAATATATAGAAAATTATGATGATTTTCATAAAAGGATTACCTTTACCCAGGAATACGCCGGACAAACAATGGCGAGATGTATTGGAAGCATGATTACGATTTTGCAGCTTTTCGTTGCCTTTGCCGGTGCTGCCGCCTCGTTATGGCGTATCAATCCGTTTATTGTAATTGTGCTATTTATTACAAGTGTACCGGCAGCGGTATTGGCATATCTCCAGCAGGATGAAACTTTTCGCGGCAGGGCGAAATGGATGGAGGAAGGGGCTTTGGCTATTCACTACTATCACATTCTCTCGCCGGTGAATACTTTTAACGGATTGCAGGAGATACGGCACTTTGCCCTGTCCGATTATCTGAAAGCGCGCTGGCGTGCCATAGCAGACGAGTATATTGGCCTGAAGAACAAAATAATGGTAAAGCATGTAAAATTCAATACCGCAGCGGACTTCCTCCGGAGCGTTGTATACATAGGCATTCTTCTGATTGCCGCGTGGGAAATATATCAAAATCCTGCCGTTGGGTTAGGTGTGTTTACACTGGTGTTCACGTTATCCGGACATTTACAGACGGTTACGGGTGACTGTCTGGTAGGTATAATGGTTCTTGCACAAAACATCCCGTATATGAAAGCGTTTTTTGATCTGGAAGAATTGGAACATGAGACATACAGTGAAAGCAACACGTCCATTCATAGCGGTGATATTTCATTTAGGAACGTGGATTTTGCATACCCCGGTTCGGATACTGATGTGTTGAAGGACGTAACTGTCCATATCAAAGATGGTGAAAAAATTGCCGTCGTTGGTGAAAACGGCAGCGGAAAATCCACATTTATCAGCTTGTTATGCGGTATGTTCGACCCTAAAACCGGGCATATAACCATTGGCGGGACTGACATAATCGATAATCCTGCGGCAGCGCGGGATGCGGTTTCGGTTGTATTTCAGGATTTTGCCCATTATGAAGCCAGCCTGAGGGAGAATATTACTGTATCAGAAAAGCATCGTCAATCAGATGATAAAGAAATAATGGAGTTATTGAAGAAGATCAACGTAAATGATGTAGTTGAGGAACAGCCCCATGGATTGGATGAGCTGGTGGGTTCTTTTTCTGAGAAAGCCAATAATCTCTCCGGCGGTCAATGGCAGAAAATCTCCATTGCCCGCGCTGCGTACCGGCAGGGGGCGAAAATAATGATACTGGACGAACCTACTTCAGCGCTTGATCCCGTTGCCGAAGCACAGCTATACCGGAACTTCGCATCATTGACAGGAGAAAAAACAACAATCCTGATTTCCCACAGGCTTGGCATTACTGCTATTGTTGACCGTATCCTTGTATTTAAGGATGGCAGAATAATCGAAGACGGATCACATAAACAGCTTATGTCCCAAAATGGTCACTATGCAGAAATGTATCGTGCACAGGCCCAGTGGTATCAATAGTATTGCCCGGGGGAATAAAAATGGACGATATCACCCACGTACTTTCGTAATAGACTTTTTGCACATAATAGCCCATTAAATTTAGCTTTTATCAATAATTGACTTTTATGAATTACTGTGGATAATTATAAGTAGGATACTTTTTACGAGCTTCGTAAGAAGTGGAAGGAGGGGTATCATCCTTGCTGAATCAACTTAAAATTTCAAATATTAAAAATATCCTTCTCTGTCTTTTGGCCTGTAAAAGGGCAACCAAGCAAGTACTGGGACAGAAAACCGGTCTGAGCAACACCACTGTCTCTGATTCCATTAACAGTATGTTAAAGCTGGGATTGGTGGTTGCGGACGGGAATGAGGATTCTATCGGCGGACGGCGATCTGCAATTTATACAATAAATTGCAGATATGGACAGTTTATTGGAATTGAGCTGCGGACAAATCAGCTTATATATACCATTTGTGATTTGCTGGGTAATATTTTAACATCCCGGATCCTGGACCTGGACGGCATAAATGGGGAAATGCCCATACAGCTGCTTTACAGAGCTATCGAAGAAGCCCGGGAAACAAGTAATGCGGTTAATCTGCTGGCAATCGGCATTGGGGTATCCGGTGCAATAGATTACGGCAATCAGGTTGTACTGGAAAGCCATGAACTGGAATGGCGCAGTGTTCATTTGAAGGAAATTGTAGAGCGGCGGTTTTATATTCCCACTTTTATAGACAGTGCCGTTAACGGGCAGATTTTTCTGGAGCAGTATGTAGGCCAGCAATTTTGTCCCGCGAGTTTTTTGGTATTGCATGAGAATTTCCCTTTAAAAGCAGCTATTTGTATAGATGGAAATATTTTAAGGGGTGCACGGAATCTTTGCGGGACAGTTGAAAACTTCAACACCGCTGTAGCAAATGCATTACATTTAGCTGATGTCTGGGATGTCTCCCAGTTGATTATCAGGTATCAAGCACCGCAATACGGAAGTCAGACACAAACTGTTTTGGGGAATCAAAGGGTAATTACAAAAAAGCTGCTGAATAAGGAGGATTTGGCACAAGGAATGGCCCTTTTGGCAGAGGCACAATGGTTTGGCTCCATTTATTTTCTGTTGCAGTGAGAAATAGATGCGAAACATAATAAAGGAACATAATAAACAAACGAGGAGGAGTATTTATGCAGATTTTCTTAATTGTTACCGTTTTTTTGATCATGTGTGTACTGATGTACACCAAAAAGCTCAGCGCTATGTTTGCCCTTCCCATTATGGCATTAATCATAGCGGTTATTGCCGGTATCCCATGGCGTGATACAATAGTGGGGGAAGATGTAACTCCCGGAATTCAAACCCTGTTGTTTGTAGAGGGTCCCGCTCGCCTGGCCTCAACCATAATCACGTTTATCTTTGGCGGATTTCTGTCACAGTTCGTTAAAAACAGCGGAATTGCCGAGACTACCGTACGCAGGGTATCAGAGTTTGCAGGTGATCGTCCGCTGATTCTCTCACTTGCATTCTACGTGGTACTATGCTTTCTGTTTACGACATTAAGCGGACTTGGCAGTGTTATTATGTTAGGGTCCATAGTGCTTCCCATCCTGACCTCTGTTGGCATCAGTGCCATTGCGGCAGGTTGTATTTTACTGTTTGCATTGAGCGTAGGCGGTATATTCAATCTTGTTAACTGGAGTCTTTACATTGATTCCATGGGGATACAGATTGAAACCGTGCGGGGATTTGCATGGTTTGCAGGTATCGTCTTTGGATTAATGGGCATTTTATTCATTGTGATAGAAGTGCAGTTCGGAGGCTTCAGCAAGATCCTGAAAAGAAAAGGCAGTAAGGCCCGGGTAACCTGGCCGGTACCGGAAGCAGATAAACAATCTTACGAAGGCAGAAAAGTACGATGGTTTGCACTGCTTACGCCATTGGTACCTCTTGTGGCTGTAATCGGGTTTGGTCAAAATATTAATACAGGTTTCATAATCGGTATTTTATATGGATTTATAACCACAATCGGCAAAGGCAGTCTGCAGAATCTTACCAAGTCTGCAACCGAAGGCATATCCAATACTGCCGGGGCATTATTTTTACTTATCGGCATCGGTATACTACTGAAGGTAGTTATGGATCCCCGGGTAACAGCGATTATCGGTCCGTCCATGGCTGCCATACTTCCGGGTACTGCTGTTGGTTTTGTGGTATTCTTCTCCATTCTTGCGCCTCTGGCATTATACCGTGGTCCGCTTAATATGTGGGGGCTTGGTCTTGGGATTGCAGGTATCATGCTGAGTACCGGAAAACTTGGCGCCACCAGTATAATGGCAGCATTAATGACCACCGGCCAGATCCAGGGCATCTGTGACCCTACCAATACACATAATGTATGGACTGCAGCCACCACCGGAACCGATGTAAATGATATTATGAAAAAAACGCTTCCCTATGTATGGGCAGGGGTTGTGATCGGTCTGATGGTAGCCGTCTTCCTGTATTTTTAAAGAAAAAGCCTAAACTGCAGAAAGGAATGTTACTATTCACAGTCAGTGAAGCGAGGCTGTGAATAGTAACACAAAAGGAATATGTCCCGGAAAAAAATCAGAATCGGCATTGACGTGGGCGGAACGTTTACACATGCTGTTGCTTTGGATCATCTAAGCTATCAGGTAGTTGCACATGCCGTAACGCCCACCACCCATTCATCAGCGTATTCAGTTTCAGAAGGAATAATAAAGACCTTTGAGGATGTCCTGGCACAGAGCGGCGCCGCAGCAGAGGATGTTGTGTTTGTAGCCCACAGTACCACCCAGTCCACCAATGCGTTGCTGGAGGGCGATGTAGCCAGAGTGGGTATAGTCGGCATGGGAAAAGGTCTGGAAGCCGTCAGGGCAAAAGCTGACACGTCCATTTCCGATCTTGAGCTAAGTGAAGGGAAATACTTGTATACAGAAAATATTTATTTGAATTCCGATTCGGCAGATTTTAGTAAGGCAGCAGAAAAAGCGGTGGCATATCTTGCTTCGAAAGGATGCAGTGTGGTGGTTGCCAGTGAGGCATTTGGCGTGGATGATGCCTGCCATGAAGAAATTGTCCTGAAAGCTGCATCAGCCCAGGGCATTCTGGCTGCGGCAAGCCATGAAATCAGCCAGTTATACGGGCTTAAGGTACGTACCCGCACGGCTGTTATCAATGCCAGTATACTGCCTAAAATGACGCAGACTGCCGACATGACCAATAAAAGTATACAAAAAAGCAATATTACCGCCCCATTGATGATTATGCGCAGTGACGGCGGTGTAATGGATATGGAACAGATGAAAAAGAGACCTGTTCTTACCTTGCTCTCAGGACCGGCCGCCGGTATTGCAGCTGCACTTATGTACGTCAATGTATCAGATGGCATCTTTTTAGAGACCGGCGGTACCAGTACCGATATATCTGCCATTAAAAACGGCCGTGCGATGCTTAAAAGTGCCAGGGTAGGGGGTCATTCCACCTTTCTGAAAACCCTGGACTCACGGACGGTGGGTATTGGGGGAGGCTCCATGATCCGGCTTGGTAAAGATGGAAAAGTCACAGATACCGGTCCCCGAAGTGCCCATATTGCCGGTCTGAAATATCTTGCTTTTGCCCCATCCGGAGCCATAGACGGCTCGATTCCCCTGCTTATCTCACCTATGCCCGGAGACCCGCCTGACTATGTGATACTTAAGAATCCAAAGGGTGAATCCTTTGCCCTGACACTTACAGATGCTGCCATGATGGCAGGAATGGTACATAAAAACGATTATGCATATGGCTGTATGCATAACGTAGAAGCAGGATTTCATGCATTGGCAGCAGCTTTTAAAACAGATGAAAAGACACTGTGTGAGTCCATTCTGGATAAAGCGGCTGAAAAGGTCAATGCTATCGTCCGGGACCTGCTTATTGAATATGAACTGGATCCCGATCTGACAGCGTTGGTTGGGGGAGGGGGCGGATGCACGACCATCGTTCCCTGGCTCAGCAAGAAGAACAGAATGAATTACAGGATTGCAGAAAAGGCAGAAGTAATATCAGCCATAGGAGCTGCTATGGCTATGCTGCGTGACAGTGTGGAAAAAACCGTAATTAACCCAACGGAAAAAGATATTTCGGGAGTCAGGCGACAGGCCATAGACAGTCTTCTCTCCATGGGTGCTTTTCCGGAAAGTATTGAAGTACAAATGGAAATTGACCAACAGAAAAATATTGTCAGGGCAACAGCTACCGGCAGCATCGAGATGGAAAATCAGGATTTTACGAAAGCGGAAATGCCGGAAGAGGAGCTGCTCAGGCAGGCTGCCGCTTCCTTGAAAGAGGTAACATCTTCGGTGGCTCTGGCAGCAAATACTACGGGTTTGAATATATATAACGCCAGGGCTGCCGGAAAAGGTTTTTTCTCTTTTCTGAAAGGAAGAACGCAAAATTACCGGGTTCTGGATCATTATGGCGTGGTTAAACTGCAAATAAATAACGGTGAACTGCTTCAGACAACTGTCAGTGATTCTGTATCAGATATTGACCGTTTTCTACAGGATGTGTCTGATTATTCTGATGCCGGTCAGATTTTGCCGGAGGTTTATCTTCTTTATGGCAGCCGTATAGTGGATTTTTCATCTGTGCTGGAGCAGACACAGGTGGAATCTTTGATGAAGATGGAACTTAACGGTATGCCGGATAACACCTCCATTGTATTACTTGCAAAACACCGATAACTGAAAAGTGTTTCTTTATTGAAGGGAGATCTTATGAAACAATTATTAAATATGATGAATAACGGCTGCTTTCCCCTGATTGTCAGCCTGCCCTGCAATAAGCCGGAGCTTGCCCGCTGTGCCTGGGAAAATGGTGCTGATGTGGTAAAAGTACATATTAATGTAAAGCACCATGCCAGTTCCACATTATATGGCAGTTATAAGGAAGAGCAGGCTAATATGGAACAAATCCTCATAGATGCAAAAGGACCTCTGGGCATTGTCCCCGGAGCAGGGGTTTCGGATGTGGAAGGTGACCTGGATCTGGTGCTGTCGGCAGGCTTTGATTTTATATCCCTGTACGGGCATCATGCACCGGTACATATGCCGGACAGTATGGTAAATAAGATGATTGCACCGGATTATACATGGCAGGATTGGGAAATTGCCCTGTTGGAAGAAGCGGGAGCTGACATTCTGGAAGCATCGGTAATGCACCCTGACAGTTATGGGCAGCCTTTGAGTATGCGGGAGATGATTACTTATCGGCATTTATCTGAAATATGTGCATTGCCTATGGTGATTCCCACACAACGCTTTATCCGTCCGGATCAGGTAAGCGCTCTGCGTCAAAACGGCGCGGGGGCAATCATGATAGGGGCCGTGGTAACCGGAAAAGAAGAGGCTTCCGTTGCTGCAGCCGTAAAGGCGTTTCGTAATGCCATTGATAAGATGCGGGCCGGGGAGAAGCAATGAAGTTAACAATTCTGCCTCTGGACAGTCGTCCGTGTACCTATGATATTCCCAGGCAATTGGCTGGGGAATGCGGTGTGAAAGTCAGCCTGCCTCCCCGGGATATGATGGATTATTTCAAACGTGCCTCATCTTTCACGGATATATCCCGCTGGCTTATGGATAACAGTGACTGTGATGAAATGATTGTTTCCGCCGATCAGCTGGTATATGGCGGCCTGATTGCATCACGTAGTATGGATATAGGCGAAGAAGAAGCCCTGCAGCGCATGTCCTTACTGGAAAAGATAAAGGATGCAAATCCCGGAGCCAATATCTGGCTGTTTAATGTAATTATGCGTACGACAATCAGCACACTAAAAAAAGAAGATCAGATTTGGTGGGAAAAGGTGGCAGAATACGCACGTGTGGCTGTTTGTGACACCGATGATGAAAACGCTCTCAGGTGCAAAACGCTGTTGGAACAGGAAATCCCGCCATATGTTTTAGATACTTTTCTGAAAGCCCGGAAACGCAACCACAAGGTAAATAAAAAAATCCTGGAGCTGACAGCACAGGGAACAATCCGGGAATTGCTATTGCTTCAGGAAGATTCTTCTCCTGAGGGAATGCATAAGAAAGAGCAGCAAAGCCTTCTGGAAATGACAAAAAGGCTGGATATAAGCGACAGGGTTCATTTACACTGTGGTACAGATGAAGCTGCGGCCGCCCTGACAGGGAGGCTGATTCACATGCATGGGGGCAGCCGGGCTGCATTAGGCATAGAATGGTTTGGCGGTATAAAGGAAGATTTCAGAGCTGCATATGAGGACCGGCCATTTGCCGGGAACCTGGAAGCATATCTTGTAACCTGCGGTATGAATACAGTTGACAGCCAGTATGCCGACACGGTTATGCTCATCTACGCACCTAAGCACCATCAGCGGGATCTGGCAATGGAATCGGAGCCGACAGGCAGCGATTATGGAGAGGATGAGCTGAATTCATTTTGTGACAGGATTGCGTGTTTGCTGGAGGAAGGCAAACAGACGGCTTTACTGGATATTCACCATGCCAACGGAGGGGAAAGTGCCCTGATCCGGCAGCTGGCTGAGAGAAATCTTCTTCACAGACTCTGTGGGTATGCCGGATGGAATACAGCCTGTAATTCTCTGGGAACATTACTGGGACAGCTTTTGTGCCTGCCTTATACATCCCCGGCGTCTAACCGGTTATTTACCTGCATCCGCCTGTTGGATGACTGGCTTTATCAGAGAGTAGTACGAAGGAGGCTGAATGCCGCATTAATAGAAGCAGGTGAAGATATCTGGAATATAAAGGATATGAAGCAGGCAGACAGGTTACTGGATGATATGATGAGAAATGCACCGGAAATTGCGGTACTGAAAGATTTAATACCGGAAACTGGTAACTTTGAAACCAGACTGATTTGGCCGCGTACCTTTGAATGCGGTATTACGTTTAAAAACAGGGAGAAATCAAATGAAATATGA
>Ga0153941_1000611_pt1 | contig 15583 bp, 16 predicted proteins | sample TSNJ025MetaG_FD_104733 | JGI IMG/M metagenome (GOLD analysis project Ga0153941, IMG submission 104733) | Attine ant fungus gardens microbial communities from New Jersey, USA - TSNJ025 MetaG | ecosystem: Host-associated > Fungi > Mycelium > Unclassified | place: USA: New Jersey, Brendan T. Byrne...
GGACGTCCGTCTGGCCAGTGACTGGTCGCTCATGGACGGCCGCACGGTCACGACCTGGGCGCGGGCCAACCTATGGACGGATTTCGGAGCACAGGCGACGACCACCTTCTCGAGTCTCGACGGGCTCACATGGTGATTGCAACCCGAAGTCGCATGAGCGGGCCTACATAAGGTGCTGGGGATAGACTTGAGTCTGTGGATATTTTTAAGCATCGCGTTCTCAAGCCGACAACCAACGGTAAGCGGACGAAATCCGAACTTTGGGGGACGCAATCATGTTCAAAACTTCCACTACCCGCCCATCCCTACCGGCACCGATAGAGAACGCAGGCTCTTCTCACGAAAGCCTAATCCGTTATCACAATGCCGCCGCGGCTTGCACCGGGATTGGCATTTTGCGGTTCGCGGCTGCACCCCAGCCAGCGATCGTTCTTTTACTGCTGCTGGGCGGGACACAGCCGCTCGCTGCACAGACCGTCAATGTGACGACGCCGGGAAGTCTCACCGCTGCGACCGGAACTTCGTCGCCCGCGAATGGTGCGATCTGGAACCTGCAAAGTACTGGAATTTCCCTATCCAACACCGTGACAATGCCTACCGGTACGACTGGGCTGACGATCAATGGTAACGGCAACACGCTGACGCTCAACAATGGAGGAGGGGTTTACGGGCGCTTCACGTCGGCTGGCGGCGACGTGACGTTGAATCTTTCCGATGTCAGTTTGACGGGGGGTGTGCAGACAAACGTCGACGGCAGCGTAATTAGTAATGGCACTGGCAGCATATCCATCAACACGACCGGAAGTGTTACGTTTGCAGACAATCACATCAGCCAAAGTCTCTCCGGCCAGATCGAAGGCGGAGCAGTCCTTTCGCGCGGTTCTGTGACCCTTGGCGGTGTCGGGGCCTCGATCACGCTGTCGGGCAACCAGATCACCAACAGCTCCAGCAGCGGCCTCACCGAGGGCGGCGCAATCTATTCGGGCAAGAGCACAACTGTTTCCGGGAGCAAGATCACGGCGACAGGCAATCAAGTCAGCGGTCCCGACGCCAAAGGCGGTGCGTTCTTTTCGGGCGGATTTGTAACGCTTGGCGGCGACGGGAGCACGATCACGCTGTCGGACAACCAAGCCAGCGGCTTAAACCTGGTTAATGGCGGTGCGGTCTATGCGCTCGGGCCTGTAACCCTTGGCGGTGTCGGGGCCTCGATCACGCTGTCGGGCAACCAAATCACCAACAGCTCCAGCAGCGGCGTCACCCAGGGCGGCGCAATTTATTCGGGCAAGAGCACAACTGTTTCCGGGAGCAAGATCACGGCGACAGGCAATCAAGTCAGAGGTCCCGGCGCCAGAGGCGGTGTAATCTTTTCGTCGGGATCTGTAATCCTTGGCGACGTCGGGAGCACGGTCACGATATCGGACAACCGGGCCAGCAACAGCCTCGGCAACGCCCAAGGCGGCGCAATCTATTCTGGCCAGGACGTAACTATTTTCGGGAGTGAGATCACGCTGTCAGGCAACCGGGCCGGCGGCGACAGCGGCAGCGGCAGTGCAATCTATTCGCTCGGGTCAGTATCCCTTGGCAGCGCCGGGAGCGCGATCACGCTGTCGAACAACAAAACCGAAAACGGTTGGGACGGTGCAGTCCATTCGCGCGGGTCTGTAACCATTGGCGGCGACGGGAGCACGATCAGGTTGTCGAACAACCAAAGCACCCACGCCAACGACAGCACCAGAGGCGGTGCAATCTATTCGGGTGGGTCTGTAACCCTTGGCGGCGTCGGGAGCACGATCACGCTGTCGGACAACTGGGCCAGCGGCGGGTACAGCGGAGGCGGTGCGATCTGGGCGAACGGTGGTGTAACTCTTGGCGGAGCAGGGAGCGTGATCAAGCTGTCAGGCAACCAGGCCAGCAGCGAAGGCGGCATCAACAGCGGCGGCGGCGCGATCGTAAACATCGCAGGTGGCAATGTGTCGATCGCCGGCTTTGGTGAGATCAGCAACAACGCGGCGACAACCGGCGATGGTGGCGCGATCGCAACCGACATTGCCGGCAGCGGGAATAGCGCCGTCATGCTGACGGCGAGCGGCGGGGGCTTTCTGGTCGCGGGCAACCAGGCCGGCGGCCGCGGCGGCGCGATCTATGTGAACGCGGGGACTATCGATCTGGAGGCGACCGACGGCAATATCACCTTCAGCGGCAACACACAGAACACCTCAGGCACGAGGCAGGCCAACGCAATCTATGTTAATAACACCGGCGGCAGCTCGCAGGTGACGCTCAACGCAACGGCCGGCAACGCCATCACGTTGTTCGATCCGATCCAGAACAACGCCGCCAACGGTCTGACCACCGTGACAAAGACCGGGGACGGGTCGGCAATCTTCGACGGCTCGCTTTACATCAATCCCACCGACCAGTGGTCGCAGGTCTACGGCACCACCGCCGTGCAGTCCGGCACCTTTGCGGTGCGGAACAACGCGGTCTATGGCGTGCTGGCCACCGATGTAGCGCAGACTGCCCCGACCAGCTTCACGGTGAACAGCGGCGCGACGCTGGCGGGCGGCCTCGCCGGCGAGGTGCGGACGGATAATTTTACGCTAAACGGTATCCTCAATATCGCGGGCTCCGCTCTCCCAGGAAGCGCAAGCGGCGGCTTCAGCATCTTCACGGTGAACAGCAACAATGTGGGCCTCTGGTCGGGCAGCCACTTGCTGTTCAACACGTATTTGAATGACGCCAGCGTGCAACGGACGGATCTGTTGACGCTTAACCTGAACGGCAATGCCACCAGTGGTACTGCGAACGTTGTTGTTACCAATGCCGGCGGACCCGGCGCGGTGACCACCGGCAACGGCATCGAATTGGTGCGGGTAGCCAATAATAACGGTACGACGGCGGGCGCGTTCAGGCTCACCGGTCCGCTGGTGGCCGGTCCCTATGAGTACACGCTGTTCCACGGCAGCATCGACGCGAGCGGGCCGCAGAACTGGTACCTGCGCTCGACGCTCAACTGCGCGCTGGCGCCGAGCCTGCCGGAGTGCCAGCAGCCGACGCCAGCCCCGCCCACGCGGCCGAACTTCCGGGTCGAGACCTCGGTCTATTCGGCGCTGCCGTCGATGGCGCTGCTCTACGGCCGCAATCTGCTCGACACGCTGCACCAGCGCGTCGGCGACGAGGAGGACATCCGGGGCCGCCGCGATCTGAACCAGTGGGCACCGAACACCGGCGCCTGGGGCCGCGTCATCGGCGCCCACGGCAAGCAGAACGCCGATGCGCTCGGCATCTACGGATCCGGCCCGCAATATAATTACGATTTCGTCGGCCTGCAGGCCGGCCAGGACCTGTTCCGCTACGAGCATGCCGATGGCAGCCGCGATCACGGCGGAGTCTACTTTGCCTACGGCAACGCCAGCGGCACCGTCACGCATTTCGACGGAATGACCGGCTCCAACAAGTTCAACGCCTACACGCTCGGCGGCTACTGGACCCACTTCGGCGCGACCGGTTGGTACGTCGACTCGGTCCTTCAAGGCACCCGCTATGACGCGACCAGCACCGCCAATCGCGGGCTGCCGTCGCTGACCCCCGATGGCAACGGCGTCGCGGTATCCATCGAGGGCGGCCAGCCGTTCAAATTCGCTGGTGGCTGGTTCGTCGAGCCGCAGGCGCAATTGATCTATCAGGCGATCAACTTCGGTGGTACGAGCGACACCAAGGCGCAGATTTCGTTCACCAATGTGGATTCGCTGGCGGCGCGGATCGGGGCGCGGTTTGGGCTGACGTGGTCGTTGGACAACGACGCGCAGGGCGGGCGCCTGCTGACGGTGTGGATCCGGCCCAACCTCTGGCGCGAGTTCCGCGGCAACCCGCTGACCCGGTTTTCCGAGGAGGACGGCACTGTCCCGTTCCGCGCCGACCTGCGCGGCAACTGGGGCGAGATCAACCTCGGGGCGAGCGGGCAGGTCGACCACAACACCACGCTATTCGCCAACGCCTCCTACCATGCACGTTTCGACAGCAAGGGTTACGCCTACAACGGCAAGATTGGCTTCAGGATCAATTGGTGAGGAGAACGTGAATTCGCCAAGGGCGTGACGCTCATGATCTTGTCCTGGAGCATCTTCATCTCTGGCGTTGACAAGCTTTGATAGCTAAACGTTAATTTTAACATAAAAGAGTTACTATCACCATGCCAAAACGTTATCTTTCGGAAGCCCTACAAACCTTTCCGGATATTGCCCACCACACCGCACCACTCACCGGCGTAGGGGAAACCATATACAATCGACTATGGCGCTCGATCATCAGCGGCAGGCTCAAGTCTGGCACCAAGCTGAGCGAGGATGTTATCTGCAATATATTCAGTGTCAGCCGTACTATTCTTCGCAAGGTCTTGGTGATCATGGAGCAGGAAGGCATTGTTGAATTGCCACCCAATTACGGAGCCTATGTCGCAACGCCGACACCCGAGGATGCCCATGACGTGGTGGAAGCGGCCAAACTCATCAATGTGTATACGGTTACACAACTCTCTGCGCCGGATAATAAAATTGATCCTGACCACCTGACGCGAATCCGGCAGCATATTGCTCTCCAGGAAGCAGCTGAAGCGAGTGGCGACTTTGCCCCTATCCGGATCATCTCCGGCGAGTTTCATGTGCTTCTGGTTCATATCCATGGCAACCGTATTCTTGCAGCCCAGTATGAGAACCTGATCACGCGCCTGACTCTGGTAGCAGCGTTGTACCAGCGGGGAGAACGGAAATTACGGGCTGGCGCTGCTTTTCAGACAGAACTGATTGACCGAATCCTAGCCCATGACCAAAAAGCGGCCATCAAACTAGTGACCGACTTTTACGAGGGGGTTGAGAGCAGTTTTGTTCTCGAACTGAGCGACGAAACAGATATTCAGACGATCCTTACTGAAGGCGCCCCACCCTTTTCCATCCGAAAATCTAAAACCAACAAGGGGCGAAAAAGAAGATATACTTCGACATCGTGAATATCCAAAAAACAAGTCTTGCCACCAGAGCTTTATGGATTCGTCTGGCAATATGATTCGAGACGGCTCTGTTGCAAGAAATCCGTTTGGACGCGAAACTTCCTCTTGCGTGCCTACCCCTCGACATCAACATTTCACGCGCGATCGATCCGGCGCTCGGCGGGGTGATCGTGGCGTTAGACGGAACGCATCCTCGACAAGGGACAGCAGCACATGCCGGGCGAAGAGGCGTGGCTCGTTGGTGAGTGGCGCTCAAACGACGAGCGCAAATACTATCTCTCCAATCCGCCGGCCGAGGCGACCTTGAAAGCTCTCGCGGCTACCATCAAAGCGCGATGAGTCTGGGAGCAGGCTCGTCAGCAGATGAGGTGCCGCAAAATCTCCGCGCAATGGCGGCGGGCGGTCCGGTCAGACAAATCGTAATGATGCACAGATTCAACATCAAGGCCGAGTTGCTCGGCCAGATACAAAACGCCGTCGACCGGAATTGCCGAATGATCCTGCACAAAGAAACCTTGCGCCTCGAAGAATTTTAGCTGAACCGCCAGTCCCAGCCGCGCTGGCTCCGGTTTGCCGTTGACAAAATCAATGTCGGAACAGCTCAGGCTCCAGCGCCCGATCAAATCTCCACTCGAAAGACCAAGACTCATAACTCCACTCCTTTTTTCGGAGCAGAGCGTCTTTCCCAGCCACGTCAGCGGTCAACGACAAACGCCAAGTTCCCACAACGTTCTTCAACTTGGCCAAAATCGCAGCTTCGGGCCGACTGGGCCATCACCGTGCCATCACCGAAGGACGCGGAGCCTTGAGGTGTCCGCACAAACATGTTTGCGCCGTCATTAGATGATAGAAGTTGAGAAGCGTCGTTCTGACTAGCCCCAAGGTAAATTAATTCATGCGCGTAATTATTGCTGCCATTTCTTTATTCGTGATCGTTCTGGCAGGAGGCGCGAACGCGCAACCATGGCAAAACGCCGATCCCGCTTCGGCCGGCTGGTCGGTTAATGGGCTGAAGGCGGCGCAAGACTATGCTGCCACGCTGAAGCCCACAGCCGTCATGGTGGTGCAGGACGGCAAGGTGATCGCCAGTTGGGGCGATGTGTCCCGCAAGGTGAATGTCGCTTCCGTCCGCAAAAGCCTGCTCAGTGCGCTTTACGGCATCGCGGTTTCCGAAGGCCGCATCGACCTCGGTAGCAGCCTTGCCGATCTTGGCATTGACGACAAGCGCCCTGCCCTCACGGCGGCCGAGAAGCAGGCAACCGTGCGCGATCTGCTCATGGCGCGATCGGGAATCTACCACGTTGCCGCCTATGAAACCGCCGATATTCGCCAGAAGCGACCCGAGCGGGGTAGTTATGCGGCCGGCTCTTTCTGGTTCTACAACAATTGGGATTTCAACGCGCTTGGCACGATCTACCGGCAGCAAACCGGTGAGGACATTTTCCAGAGCTTTGCGCAGCGCATCGCCGCGCCGATCGGCATGGAGGATTTTTCGGCGCGCGACGGCAGATATTCCCTCGAAAAATCATCCGTCCATCCAGCCTATCCTTTCACCATGACCGCCCGCGACCTTGCGCGTTTCGGGAAACTTTTCCTCAACGGCGGCCAATGGGGCGGCCGGCAGGTTATTCCCGCCGCTTGGGTGCGGGAGTCCACCACGGCGCTGTCGCAGCCATCCGACCATAATAGCGGCTACGGCTATATGTGGTGGACGCTGCGCACCGATCAGTGGGGGCAAGGCGGCGCGTTCAACGCTGGCTATGGCGGGCAGGTCGTCGCTTATGTGCCGGAAAAGCGGCTCGTGATCGTGCAGATCGTGGACCCGGCCCAGAACCGACGCGGCATAGAGATGCGGGATTTCTTCCAGCTCATGCGGAAGATCGTCGCCGCTGCTCCATAGATGAGGCCAGATGCGGTTCATGCGGTTTTCTAATGTTGTGCGACCTGTCGCGACCTTCATTATCCTTGCAGCGTTCCTCCTGTTCGGAAACTCGATTGCTTCAGCCTATCAGCAACGCAGCATCGAGAACGGGAACGGGAAGCCCACTAAAATTGCCATATGGCTTCCCGATACGGCTAATCCAAGCAGCACGGCAATTCATCGGCTGGTCCTTATCTCGCACGGAAACGGAGGCGGCCTCGCAGCTCATAGCGATACTGCCGAGGCGCTTGCGGCGGCCGGCTATATCGTCGTCGCAATTGCTCACACCGACGACACCAAAGGCGATGATCGTGATCCCGCGCACAAATGGCTGGTCGATCGCGTCGGCCATGTCCGCCGTGTTCTCGACTACATGCAATCCGAATGGGAGGGTCGCGCCACGGTTGATCGTTCCCGTATCGGAGCTTTCGGCTTTTCCGCAGGCGGCTTCACGATATTGGTTGCATCCGGGGCGTCTCCGAGCGCCGCTTTGGCACAGGAATATTGTAGGAATGCCGCGCCCGAATTTGCTTGCAGGTTGAAGCTGGACACCGAGCTGTCGCGGGTGGGAGAAGCTGCAAATCCGTGGCCTCATGACGACCGGATAAGGGCTGCTGTCATTGCCGCACCTGCGTTGGGCTTTTCGTTCGATCGGTCTGGTCTGGCCCGGGTGGACATACCGATCCAGCTATGGGCCGCAGAGAATGACGACAGAGCACCAGCCGCGACGAATATCGCCCCCCTTCTGAAGGGGCTTCCCAGCCTACCGGAATACCATCTTGTAAGGGGCGCAGATCATTTCGCTCTTTCCCGGCCATGTGAGCCGGGAGACAAAAACAGACGCAGTTGCAGCGGGCCGGCCGGGTTCGATCGCGCCGCCTTCCATGACCAATTCAACCAAAAGGTTGTCGAGTTTTTCAATCGGGCGCTCAACATCGCGCCGAAACAGTAAGCGTTAGGAGGCTACATGCCGCCATATTCGAGGTTTTTCTTTGCCGTTCTGGTTTCCCTGTTTGCCTTAGCGCTTGCCGGAGGTGCGCAGGCGCAGCCGTGGCAAAGCGTCGATCCTGCCTCGGCCGGCTGGTCTGCCGGGAAGCTGAAGGCGGCGCAGGACTATGCCGCCAGCCTGAAACCCACGGCCGTCATGGTGGTGCAGGACGGCAAGGTGATCGCCAGTTGGGGCGACGTATCCCGCGAGGTGAATGTCGCTTCCGTCCGCAAGAGCCTGTTGAGCACCCTTTACGGCATCGCGGTTTCGGAGGGCCGGATCAGTCTAGGCAGCACCCTTGCCGATCTCGGCATTGACGATAAGCCACCCGCCCTCACGGCGGCCGAGAAGCAGGCGACCGTGCGCGATCTGCTCATGGCGCGATCCGGCATCTATCATCCTGCCGCCTATGAAACCGGCGACATGCGGCGCAACAGGCCTGAGCGCGGCAGTCACGTTCCCGGCACCTTCTGGTGGTATAATAATTGGGATTTCAATGCGCTCGGCACGATCTACCGGCAACAGACCGGCGAGGACATTTTCCGCAGCTTCGCGCAGCGGATCGCCGCGCCGATCGGCATGGAGGATTTTTCGGCGCGGCATGGCAGGTATATCGCTGAACGTCAGTCGGAGCACCCGGCTTATCCGTTCAGTCTCAGCGCCAGAGACGTGGCCCGCTTCGGCCAGCTCTTTCTTGATGGCGGCCGGTGGAACGGTAGGCCGATCATCCCGGCCTCGTGGGTGAGAGAGTCCACGACCGCCTATTCCGCCACCGATCGCGGGAGCATGGGATACGGCTATCTTTGGTGGACGCTGAATCCCCAAGTCTTCGGCCCCGGCGCCGCCTTGGCATCCGGTTATGGCGGGCAGGCTATTGCCGTCGTTCCGTCAAAGCGTTTGGTCGTGGTGCAGATCGTTGACCCGGCACAGAACGCGAAGGGTGTGCGAACCAGCCATTTCGTCGACCTGTTGCAGCAGATCGCCGCCGCTGCGCCTTGACGGACCATGCAGGGGACGGCAAGGGCGAAAGATCAGCTTAGCGGATGGAGCTTCGGTGCTTCGGCTCTCCTGCACGTTCTCGCATGTGCGGTTATCTTGCTGTTACCCGATCGGCCGCAATTCAGGCCCCCGCAGGAGCAAAGTGTTGACGTGGAAATTGTGACCCTTCCGCCCCCGGTGGAAAAAAAGCACGAGCTACCACAACAGGTTTCTCCGTCTGAAACGGGCAAGGTACCGCAGGAAAAACAACCCGGAAGACCGTGCAGAGACACCGACAATTCCGCAGGAGGCACAGCCTCACAATGAAGCGCCGGCGATGGTGAAGCCGTCACGCATGTTGTCCGAGAAGGTGCTTGCCGATCCGCGAAGCCGAAAGGCGAGGAAGGAGCTGGCGGCGCTTGCGTCTGCTGATCAAATAGAACAGCTTTGCGGGCTGGAAGCCATGGCGCAGGTTGGTGCATGGAGCAAGGAGCTTCGGCCGGATCGCGTCGTCGCCTATGCGATGGCGGACCCGAAAATGGAGGGGAACGCCTTTTCGGCTGATGGGGCGGCGCTACACAGCAAGCGGGACTGGTTCAAGATTCAATTCAGATGCGAGCCCCGGAAAGATTGGGCTGACCTTAGCCTTCCCGATGAGGGCGGATCGCTCGATTAAACGGCCACTCCTATCCCTCATTCGCCAGCACGAGGCAGGAATAGGAATGGCTCTTGAGCGCCTTGCAGGCTGATGCGGCCGAAGATCGGTTATCAAACCCGGTGAACCGTGCGCGGTAGAGCGTGGCCGCGCTGCTTTTGATCCTCTGCGTATAGGGAAAGATTTCGCTGAAGCCGGCTAGGGCGTCCGCTTGAGCCTTGGAGAGCAGGTTTTTCGCGGCCTTGTTCGAGTCCGTCGCGGCAATCTGGATTTCCCATCGGCCGCCATTGCCGGCGGCGGGCGTTGCATCGGTTGCCTGAATGGAGCCCGTCACGTCTGCGCTGACCGAAGCCACCTCGATCTCCTCCGTTCGATCCGGCGAAGTCGGGAGAGGGATATTCGATAGATCGACATCGTCCAGCACCGAAGCCCGTGCGATTGCGGAACGACCCCGCAGGGACGCGGCCGGCATCGCTGCATCCAGCAGCGCGGCCATGCGCGCATCGCGGCTGCGGGCGGTCTTGCCGCCGAGGACGACGCCAACGACATGCCGGCCGTTGTCACTCACGGCGCTGACAAGGTTGAAGCCGGAGGCATTGGTGTAGCCGGTCTTGATGCCGTCCATTCCCTTATAGCGATACATGAGATTGTTGTGGCCTGTGATCTTGCGGCCGCGAAACACAAAAGAGCGTTCGGAAAAAAGGGCGTATTCCTTGGGGTAATCCCGCATCAATGCGACGGCGAGCGTTGCCATGTCCCGCGCCGTTGTCGCCTGCTGGCTGTTCGGAAGCCCGGAGGCATTGCGGAACGTGGTGCGGCTCATGCCGAGCTGGCGGGCCTTTCGCGTCATTGCAGCCGCGAACTTCGCTTCCGATCCTGCTAAATGATCGCCCAAGGCTTCGGCCGCATCGTTGGCAGATTTAACGATCATGCCGAGCACAGCCTCGCTCACGGTGAAGGCTTTTCCGGCCGGGACACCAAGCTTTGTTGGAATGGTTGCAGCACCGTTCTTCGTCATAATGATACGCTGATCCCAAGACAGGCGGCCGTCATGCAGCGCCTCGAACGTCATATAGAGCGTCATCATCTTGGTGAGCGATGCAGGATGATTCAAAACGTCCGCGTTCTTAGAACTTAGAACCTTGCCTGTATTCGCGTCTAAAATGAAATCAGCATAGCCAGCATGAGCTTGAACCGCATAGAGAGCAATATTCAGTGCAAACGCGAGAAGGGTTTTCATTAGAGAATTCTTTCGCATGCTGCGGGATACATTGCTCATTGTTTGCCACCCTGACACCGATTTTTATGGTGGCCAATTATTAATGCCGCAATTGCGCAACATGAACGCTAAAAATTTTTAAGATGGATTCATATTTAAGAAAGCATGAATCTCGCGCCTGTCGCAGAACTCCTAAATAGAGCAACGAAAACGGTAGTGCGGCCCGAATGACGCGTAAAATTCAGACCCAACAGGAATAAACCCCAGCCGCTCATAGAATGTCTTCGCAGCCGAACGACCATCACACCAGACAAGCGAGGCACCGCGTCGAAAACATGCGTCAATGCTGGTGGCAATTAGTTTGTGACCGATACCTTTCCCCTGATAATCCGTTCGGGTCGCCGCGCCGCGAAGCTGGTATGAACTAAGGTTGCGGGTTCCATCTTCTGCAAAAGGCGTAAATGACGCGACTGCTACGAGTTCGCCTTCCACGTCAGCGCCGAGATGAATGGACGCCGCATCCTCATATTCAGCAAGGCCGGCTGATACCTTGGCAGGGTTCGGCTTCAAAACAGCGGACCGCAGGTGGATGCCGGCAGAGTAAGTGATTTCACGAATAGAGATCGAAGACATAGGCTTCCCTACAATCCGGAGACACCGAAGCCAAGTCGGCTGTTGTCGCTCTTACCCTGAGACCTGCTATGTTGCGGGTCGGGAATTTCGCAACTGCTCGATTCTTCGGGGGCGAGGTCTGCCAATAGTGTAAAGGTCACATCTCATGCGAATTTTTAAGGCGTGTGTTTTCTATCTGGCGCTGGCGATCAGCCTGTTATGCTTCGCAACAGATCGAACGCACGCCGAGGAAGTGACCCGGCATTCGGTTTCAAACGGGAAGACCGTGTATGTTGGTGGCGCTGCCAACATTTTGGTGCAAGTAGAAAACCCGAAAGGAAGCCTGCTTCTTCTGGCGGGAGGCAGTCAGCACCTGAATGTTGGCGCGGACGGCACCTTCACCGATCAGCCCCTAAGCGCCATTATTAGAAACCGGGATGCTTTTGCAGCGAGTGGGTTTAACATCCTGCTTGTCGATAAGGAAACCAGTCTCCGCGAGGCCGTGGAATACATGGGTCGCCTGAAGCGCCCGGTCACCATTGTTTCTCTCAGCAATGCAACTCGACGGACGGCCAAGGCTCTGGTTCAGGGCGCGAAGCCTGACAAGATCATCCTCGCGTCCGGCGAGCTGAACGCGAGTTCAGGGCCGTTGGATGGCGTCGCGGATATTCTTCATGATCCTGCTCTCATGCCCCCAACATTGGTGATTCATCACCAGAAAGATGGCTGCCGCGTTACAAATCCTGCGGGCGTGGCTCCATTTCAGGTGTGGGCCGGGGATCGTGTTCGTAAGGTTATTTGGATTGACGGAGGCACAGAAGGGACGGGAGGATGTGCTTCCTTGGGCTATCATGGTTTTGGTGGCCGAGATGCAGAGCTTGTTTCAGAAGTAGTTGATTTCGCTGCTGACAAATGACCTACAGGGGTCGTCTCAGAAAACGGCCAAATTTTGGAACGAAGGCGGAACATTTACAGTTTTGCGTCCTTTCGGGCCTGTATCCGCTCAACGAAGCGGCCAAGAGTGGAGCGGTGAACTCGGAACAGGCGAGCGATATCGGCGGCGGTTCGGCCGGCAGCGAGCATGTCCATAACTATATACGGCAGGGACGTATTGGGCTCGGTTCCGGCTGGGGGGCGAAATGATACGTTTAGCTATCCCACTTGAGTTGGTCCGAATTTTCCACCCGTAAAGCATTGAAATTGCTGGTGTGAACTTCGTCCCAAACAGCCTCATGTCTATTAGGGGCAGCATCGATCAAGATTTGACCGTTTCTGTAACTCCCAACGTTATTTGACAATGAATATCGCTACATAAGAATAGTCACTGCTATTTGCTTGTCGTAGGGCCATAATTTGTCAAAGTGGGTATCATTGCTGCTCGCACCTTCTGTTCAAAGGAGGATGAGGTGGCTTCAGCGCACTCGGCCAGGAAAGTTGGCGTGGCGATGTCGTTATCCCTCACGCTGTAGAGGGATCGACGCCATATAAGCGATTTCCGCTCGAACCTCTCGATGTTGAGGAATGGTAGATGGGCACGAATACAGATCACCTATCTCCTTTAGCACGCACAAATGCTAGATTAGCTTCGATGGAGCGGCTGCCTCATCTACGCGAGCGATGGTGGATCAACCATCCAAGAGCGCAAGCCGTGCTTGATAAGCTGGAGGCCGCTTTGACCTTCCGACCCGGACTGAGGAGTCCACCCAATCTTCTGATTGTCGGTCCCGCGAACAATGGAAAGACCATGGTAGCGGAGAAGTTCCGGCGGCTACATCCACCGGAATCAACCCGCCACGGCGATCGCGAGGTCATTCCGGTCCTCGTGATGCAAATGCCATCCAAACCGAATGTCCGCCGCTTCTACGCCTCGGCTCTCGATGCCTTGAACGCACCGATTTCCCGCGATATTTCCACGAACCGTCTCGAATGGCATACGCTGCAGCTTCTGCGTATCGTTGAGACGCGGATGGTGATCATCGACGATTTGCATAATCTGCTTTCCGAGCCGCATCCTCGCCGGGCTGAGTTCCTTAACATGTTGCAGTTTCTGGGAAACGAGTTGCGTATTCCCATCGTCGGATTGGGAACTGAGCATGCTCAGATTCCAATCCACAGCGATGACCAGCTTGAGAATCGCTTCGAAGCAATTCCTTTGCCGATGTGGGAGGACAATCTTGAGTTTGCGCGGCTGCTGTCCAGCTTCGAACGAGCCTTACCACTCAGACAAACCATCGGCTCTTGCCGCATCCGACGAATTGCGCAGCTTGATCTTGCGGCGTTCGGGCGGACTGATTGGGGAGGCTTGTGCAATGCTGAAATCTGCAGCAGCGTTAGCGCTAATGCAGGGGCATGAACGCATCGATAGGGCCATCCTCGACCGCTGTGACTATCGCGGTCCCAACGAACGTTGGGCCATTTTCGAGGCGTCGTTTCCCCGTGTTCGATGACATCGAGGTTATAACCTCGCTTCCGCCTCGTCGATGGCCGCTCCACCCAACGCCCTATCCCTTCGAGTGGATAGATGGCTACATCCGCCGGCTGGCCGAGCATTATCAGATTTCAGTCAAAACATTTTGCCGAAGTGGCCTTGGCAGCAACATCGATCTCAATACTTTTGCTGATGCTCCCAGTCATTCAGCCCTCATGCATCTCTCGGCGGGGACCGGCATCCCGATATCAGAACTCCGAAAGATGACTCGTGCCTGTAGTCAGCGGCGATTGATGATCGCCCTTCGTGAACTTTGCCAGAACCACCCGGAAGAAGTCCAGAAATGGCATTCACGATTTTCGGAACACATACTATTTATGGACTGAATTTGGAGGCGCTTTGCGACCGCTGTGCGGCGATGTTGTTGTCGATTCTGGAACACCTCTGTAGCAGAGGGGCGGGCTGAAAAGCTTGTGTTGCGTTACTTTGGGCTGAAAAGAGTTTCGAAAATCACAGAATTCCTCTGCAGCAAGGATTCGGGCGAACTTGGAGGTTGATGTTCGAGCCCCTTCCAAGATGACCCTTGATGATATGACCGGAGAGGAAATCGCAGTCGCCGTCGAAAAGCTCCGCGCCACCGAAGGTGCTCTCAACCTGACGATAGGTCAGTACCTCGGTAAGAACGACCGCGCAGCATCGAGCTTTCGCCTGATGCTGCGCCAATAGGCATTATGGAATTGCTGCAATCGAATTACAGAATCGACAGATTTTGTCGATTCTGGAAGTTGATATCCTACCCTCATGCAGACTCTTTATCGCCGAACGAGGACAGCGCTTAGCAGAAACCTCACCAGCGGCGATCATCGCAAAAGCCGTCTGGTGAGCGCAAATTTATAATTTTTTTATATTAGCCGAGCGGCCTAAAAAGTAAGCCCGCACTAAGCGTACAAACTCTTACAATTTTGGAAATGCGAATGAATCTCTTCTGCGGTATTGTTTCTCGCAGGTCGGGACGGATTGCTCTATGGGCGAGACACTTCACATAGCGATCGTGGATGATCACAGAGACATCCGGGATCTGGTGGGTAGATACCTTTCAAAGCAAGGCTACAAAGTCAGTCTTGCAGAAAGTGGCTCCGCCTTGAAGCGCATCATGGCGCACAGTACCCTCGATCTTATCATTCTCGATGTGATGATGCCGGGTGAAGATGGATTGTCCGTCTGCCGGGATATTCGCGGATCGAACCAGATACCCATCATATTCCTGACGGCGATGGCGGAAGAGATGGATCGCATCGTAGGTCTTGAACTCGGAGCTGATGATTATCTGGTAAAACCCTTTAATCCGCGAGAGCTATTGGCCCGAGTTCGCGCGGTGCTGCGTAGAGTGAACAGTCTGCCCCCACAGCAAAGACAAAGGATCAAGGCCAAAACCATTCATTTCGCCCATTGGCAGTTGGATGTCGGTCGCCAGGAATTGACGGACAAGGATGGTGTCGGAATTCCGCTTAGCACCGCAGAGTTTAGGTTGCTGAAAGCATTCCTCGAACATCCGGGCCTTATTCTCACAAGAGATCAGTTGCTCGATTTAACAGTCGGCAGGGTCGCGGACGTGTTTGATCGCAGCATAGACAATCATGTGAGCCGGTTGCGAATGAAGCGCCCCGGGTTTGCCGGAGGCTCCACCTTCCAAATAGGATGGAGCCATGACGAGCAAGACGACGACGAACAAATATTCACCTGAGGTGCGCGACCGTGCGGTACGGCTGGTTCAGGA
>Ga0153941_1000613_pt1 | contig 15537 bp, 13 predicted proteins | sample TSNJ025MetaG_FD_104733 | JGI IMG/M metagenome (GOLD analysis project Ga0153941, IMG submission 104733) | Attine ant fungus gardens microbial communities from New Jersey, USA - TSNJ025 MetaG | ecosystem: Host-associated > Fungi > Mycelium > Unclassified | place: USA: New Jersey, Brendan T. Byrne...
AATAATTGGAAGGATTGTCTCGTATCCCGGTTTTCCCTGAATGAACCGCTCGTAGCATTGACGGCAGCTGTGCTGACTTTACTCAAGCAACCGTCTTATTACCGCGATTCTGTGGCCGAGTGGCTGACAGATCAGGCAGAATTCTGCTGGGAGCGCTTTGCACAATGCGCTTTAGCTCAGCAGCTTGTCGAGAGTTATCTACAGGAAATTATCAGTAATATCGTTAATCATGAGCATCAGTTAGTCGGACAGGTATCCCGCCGCGCGCTGCAGAAGCTTTCTGATAACGACCTGAGCCGGTTTGTCGAGGATAAGGCTGGTGAGGATCTGGAATGGATTCGCATTAACGGGGTCATTGTTGGTGGTTTAGCAGGACTAGTGCTGGCAGTTTTTAAGGCATTATTATAATTCAACAATGGTTTGCTATTTTCTTAATGCGAGTCAGTTGCCTGCGATAATCGGTACACAACGCAAAATAGAAATTATTGACTATCGGGTATAAAATCTAAATAATATGTATTGCCGTTTTGGCAGTTCAAAAGAAAAAAGCCTGGAACCCTTGTAGGTAAAGATTTTTCAGGCTTTTTTTGTGTTTGCGAAAGTGAGTCATGTAATCTAGGCTTTTGTAGCTTGTAAAAAAATTCATCTGTTTTGAATTGATCTGATAATCAGTACGGAAGCCAAATATCTAAAATATGAATTTTACAATGCGATTGGGAAAGGTTAATACCTACTTACACTCACACTGATTTTTACCGACCATATGCGTCCATGATTTCGTTTTTTCAGGGCTTTTCCAGGAAAAACATTTCAGGATTTTTTAAAAATCTTAGATGTGTGTGTCTTTCATATAATAGATTTCATTACATAAAGAGATGACTTAAAAATAACAAGTTTCAAAAAAATCACCGCGCTATTTATTGTTTTATAACAAGTTGCCACACATTACTCATGCTAATAGATGAAAAATAAATAAAATATATAAAGAAAAGCATTGATTTCAAAGCTTGTAGCGCTTTGCTATTCTTACAACTATCAAAGACCCGTGATAATCGATAGCAACAACGCAAATAGAAATTATTGACTATTGGACATGAAATCTATATAATTATACTGTGTAAAGCAATGATAATCAGTATCGGTGTTGTGCGACTGAAATATCTCAATAATTAATGTAAAGGAGTTGTGTGGTATGGAAAAAACGTTGCGTTATTTAAAGAATGGCGAAACTGGCATTATTAGTAGGGTTAATGGTCATGGGCCTGTCAAGCGGCGGATTATTGATATGGGCGTAGTGCCTGGTACGAGTGTTACTATGGTAAAATGCGCACCGCTCGGTGATCCGCTTGAAATAAAGGTAAAAGGCTTTAATCTTTCATTGCGTAAAAATGAAGCGGCACTGATCGAACTTATATAATTGACTTTCTATATTGCTTAGAGAAGGTTGGGGGGGATTTTACAAATGGGAACTGCAGGATTGACCATTGCTTTGGCAGGTAATCCGAATTCAGGTAAAACGACGATCTTTAATAATATTACCGGCGCGCGTCAACATGTTGGCAATTATCCCGGTGTCACTGTCGAACGGCGGGAAGGTGCTCGGAATTTCCAAGGGCAAAATCTGGTAATTGTTGACTTGCCGGGCACATATAGCCTGACGGCCTATTCTTTGGATGAAATTGTTGCCCGTAATTTTATCGTGGAAGAAAAACCTGACATCATTGTTAATGTTTTAGATGCGGGCAATCTTGAACGTAACCTGTATCTGGCTGTACAATTGCTGGAGCTGGAGCGGCCGGTTGCGTTGGCGCTTAATATGGTGGATACTGCCGATAAACTAGGCTTTAAGATTGATGACAAGAAGCTGGGGCAAAAGCTTGGCGTTCCGATAGTGCGAACGGTTGGCAACCGTAATGAAGGCACAGACGCACTGCTGGCAGCAGCCGTAAACGCAGCTTCTGTACAGCAGCAGCCTATCCGCGTTGATTATGGTGACGATGTCGAACAAAAAATTGCGCTGTTAACGCAGGAATTGGAAACTGTTGAAGATTTAAAATACCCTAAACGGTGGCTGGCAGTGAAGCTGCTGGAAAATGATTCGGCCGTTAATGAAAATGTCGCTGCGCTGCAAGGTGGGACAAAGCTGCTGCTGTCGGCGGAACAAGCCCGGTCGGCTCTTAAAACTCTTTGTGGTGACGACGCTGAAACGGTTATTGCTGACCGCCGCTACCGTTTTGTCGGCGAGGTATTCCGTGATGCCGTGGTTAAAGACGACGGTGCCGAGAACTTTTCTGATAAAGTTGATAAAGTATTGACAAATAGAGTATTGGGTTTGCCGATTTTCCTCGTTTTAATGTGGCTATTATTTAATTTCGTATTTACAGTTGGCGCCTATCCTCAGGAATGGATTGAAAATGGCGTAGGTCTATTGGGAAAATTTGTTGGTTCCCATATGGCCGACGGTGACTTGAAATCACTCATCGTCGATGGTATCATCGGTGGTGTTGGCGGTGTCATTACCTTTTTACCGAATATTGTGCTGCTGTTCTTGGGTATTTCCATATTGGAGGACAGCGGCTATATGGCCAGGGCTGCTTTTGTCATGGACAGGGTTATGCGCTTTGCCGGTTTGCACGGTAAATCGTTCATCCCGATGCTAATGGGCTTTGGTTGCGCTGTACCTGCTATCATGGGTACCAGGACGCTGGAAAATCCACGGGATCGTATGGTTACTATCTTTGTAATCCCCTTGATGAGTTGTGGCGCCCGCCTGCCGGTGTACACACTGTTAATCAGCGCATTTTTTGCTCCCGATGTCGCCGGGACGGTCTTGTTCTCACTTTATGTACTTGGCATTGTGCTGGCGGTTATTGTCGCCTTTATTATTCGCGGATCAATGCTTAAAGGTGACAGTGAGCCATTTGTTATGGAGCTGCCGCCGTATCATATGCCTGCACTGCGCAGTGTTTTGATGCATATGTGGGAAAGAGCTGTACTTTATCTGAAAAAAGCCGGTACGATTATTTTGGCCGTATCGATTATCGTGTGGTTCTTAACTAGTTATCCGAGCGAAGTCGACTTCACAAAAGACTATGAGGGGCTGACGGCAGCAGCCGATACTGCTTTTACTGAGACTGTTGACCAAAAGGTGTTTGCACCGCTGGCAGCCGAATTACTGGTGGCCGAAAATGCTGAAGAGCAGTCGGCGCTGGAATCGCTTACTGCCGAGGTCGATGATGTATATGCCGAGTTTGAAGAACAGACGGCAGAATTAAAAGCGGGCAGCGCAGAGCTGGCGGCGCTGACAACGAGCAAGGATGAAAAGCTAAAGCAACTGGAAACCGACAATGAAAAGCTTTATCCGCTTGTAGCCGCTTTTATGGATGAGAAAGACAAAATCAAAGGGGTTAGTGAGCAAATCGCTGCTCTTGATACTCAGTTTGAAGAAGAGTCAGAGGAGTTGGAAGAAGGTAGTGCAGAATTCTTGGCTCTGGAAACTGAGAAAGATGCCAAGCTGACCGAGCTTGAAGCAGAAAATCAGAAGCTATTTCCGTTAGCAGTTCAGTACCATGAATTGCAGAGTGAACATAATGAGCAGATTGCCCAGTTAGAACAGCAACAAGCATCGGAAAAAATTGCCGGTAGTTATGCCGGACGTCTTGGCAAAATGATTGAGCCTGTCATTGCACCGCTTGGTTTTGACTGGAAAATTGGTATAGCGTTAATAACCGGTTTTGCTGCTAAAGAAGTTGTCGTAAGTACCTTAGGTACTATCTACAGTATTGGTGAGGCCGATGAAACATCGGCGGCCTTAAAAGCTACGCTGCTGGCCGATCCGACCTTCAGCCCGTTAGTCGCCTACGCACTGATGGCTTTTGTGCTGATCTATGTGCCTTGCTTGACAGCGATGGCGGTTATCAAACGGGAAACAAACTCCTGGAAGTGGACGGGTTTTGTAGTTGTATACACGACAGCTTTGGCTTGGATCGTTTCATTCATTATCTACCATGGCGGGCAAGCATTAGGCTTTTAATCGAAATGGAGGAATGATTATGGAAACTTTGGTCGTGGCCGGTATTGGGCTTGCTGCTGTTGCTTTTATCGTCTACAAAGGCTGGCAGCAGGTTAAAGGATCTGGTAGTTGTAGTTGCGGCAATAGTGACTGCTGCAAGGCAAAGACCAAGGCCGAGGATTGCGATTGTTCCAAGTAACATCGATTAATATTGACAGGCAGGCTCCTGCGGGAGTCTGCCTGTTTGTTGTGATCGGCAGTCCACGGAATTTTATCTAGACTAAACCCGTCTTAACTCCCGCTTCTGAAGCAGGAGTTAAGAGCGTCTAAGCCCCGGATAAGGTCGACTAAGCTTCAGATGGGATAAAAAGCCCATGACCAGACGATGCATTTTGTTAATTAGTTATTTGAACTGGATGCTTATTAGCCTGCACCACTGAACGATTACGGGCATATATTACAAAAGGTTTACTGACTACTGCAAGGCATTATGCTTCCTGGAAATAATGTACGTGTGACCTGAGATGGTAGACATATACAGGCTGCTTTAATGCTATAATTGATAAGACAGGTCGAGGTACATGCAATTTAAAAAACGTTAAGGGAAGGTAAGCATAGTAGATGAGGTGGCTAAGATGAAACAAGTTGGTTTGATTGGCGTCGGGCGCATGGGCAAAGTATTGACAGACAAAATAGCCGGTCATGTTAATTTAAAAATTTTTGACCGTGATAACTCACGGCTGCAAATGGTGGCGCGGGAACGAGGAGTTTTTGCTGCGTCAAGTGTTGAAGAGCTTGTCGATCTGGGGACAATTATCCTGGTCGTGCCTGACCGTGAGGTTGTCAGCTTGATTAAAGGGTTTAATCGGTTAGGGCGGCCACTCAATGTAATTAATGTAGCCACTAATGTGGCGCAACACTTGTTGGCGGCTACAGCTTTACCGCACGTTAAATGTATTGGCGCTAAATTTATCGCCCAGGCAGGGGAAATGGCACAAGGCGCCGAGCCTGTTATTATTGTCGATGAGCGGCCGCCGGAGTTGGCCGCTTTAGTCCAGGAGATACTGGCCCCGGCGGGCAAAATTGTTTTTGGGCAGTCTGACTGTGCTGCGTACATAAACACGCAGGTCGCTGAAAAAGCCCTTACGGCCGCAGTCCAGATTGAAGAGACACTGCGTTGTCAGCCTTATGTCGATGACGCTGTCATTAAAAGTGCGATTCATCAGGTGGCTGCCGGCATATTGAAAGCATATGCCAATGATGACCTCGGTCCGTTTGCCCGTGAGGTTGTGCGGGCGATCAAGGCCAAGCGTAATAAAGAAAGAACCTCATAGTGTACTTTTCTGATGGGCGGTCAGGTCGGTTGTTCTTTTAAATGCTGAACGGCAGTATTTTTTTTTATAGAAAAGAGGGCATAAGACTTTTGCTGCGAATTAGTATTATATGATGTTAGCCGGTCAAGCGAGGTGAAATGATGGCATCAGAAATGAAAGAGAGTTTTCGGGCACTGCGGCACCGGAACTTCCGGCTTTTTTATTTTGGTCATGGTATGTCGTTGGTCGGCACCTGGATGCAGCGGACGGCCACCATTTGGCTGGTATACCGTCTGACAGGGTCGCCTGAGATACTGGGGAATGTAGATTTTACCGGACAAATTGCCGGGGTTGTGCTGATCCCTTTTGCCGGAGTTTTTTTAGATCGATGGAACAGGTACAGGGTCATTCTTGGGACTCAGCTACTCAGCATGATACAAGCTCTCGCACTTGCGCTGCTTGTATTTACCGACACCGTTGCCGTGTGGCACATTATTGTCCTTAATGCTGCTCTCAGTATGATTAATTCATTTGATATGCCGGCTCGGCAGGCGTTTATTTCGCAAATTGTCGAAGATAAGAAGGATTTGGCCAATGCTATTGCCCTTAACTCGGCAATGTTTAACGGCGCCCGGATTATCGGTCCTTCGATCGCTGGTCTGGCCATCGCTGTTTTGGGCGAAGGGTTGTGTTATCTGTTCAATGGCCTCAGCTATATTGCCATCATCGGGGCGTTGTTGGCGATGCGTCTGACGGCGTCCCAAAAGCCCGCCGCTACGAAGGGAAATATCCTGGGCGGGCTCAAAGAAGGGCTGGTTTATACATACAAGACGCTGCCCATTCGGATGGTGCTGCTGCTGCTTGCGTTCTTCGGCCTTCTGGGGTTCCCAATAATGCCCTTGATGCCGCTATTTGCCGGCGAGGTGTTAGGTGGCGGGCCGCAAACAATGGGATGGCTGCTGGCTTGCTTCGGCCTCGGTGCGCTTGTCGGCACCATTTTTTTGGCATCCCGTAAAACGGTGGTCGGTATCGAAAAAGTCATCGCGGTGAACTCGGCTGTTTTCGCCAGTGGGCTGATGGTTTTTGCGCTCTCAAAAACATTATGGGTTTCGCTGATCATCATCTTTCTTATGGGCTTTGGACTTATCGCCCAGATGGCGTCAACCAATACGATTATTCAAACTCTGGTAGATGAGGATAAGCGAGGGCGGGTCATGAGTTTATATATTTTATCATTCAGTGGCATTGCACCGATAGGCAGTTTGATTGCTGGTTATACCGCCGGAATGATTGGGACGTCTTATACATTTCTTATTGCCGGGTTGCTGGCGATGCTCGGGTCCGCAGCCTTTACCTACAATTTACCGGCCTGGCGTTTGGCCGTCCAACCGATCTATGGAAAAAGAGGCCTTATCTGATTAGTAGCAAGTTGCGAGCTGCCAGCATATTATGTAGCATAAGTAATCTTTAGGCTACAGCGTAATCATAAACTGAAGTCTGGAGCAAGCTTTCTAAAAGCTGAATGATAAGGAGGGGCTTAGATGGTTGATCGCAAACGTCCCTATTGGGAAGAGCCCGAGATTGAAGAATGGGATGAAGATGATGAGTGGGGAGACGAATCAGACGCAGAATGGATGGATAGAAATGATCGGCAGGTCTTACCGTTTGTTGTGGGGTTGGGGGTCGGGTTAGGCTTCAATTGTCAGCCTCGCAGAGGGTGCTTTCCACGTAACTCCTGCCGCCCGCGATTCATTGGCTGCTTTCCGCACCGGGTTTGTTTTCCACGGCAGGGCTGTTTCCCGCGGCAGGGCTGTTTTCCGCGGCAGGGCTGTTTCCCGCGGCCGTGCTTCCCGTTATAAGGCAATCATCGTTATTTGGCCTCCTCGCTTTGGAGGCCATTTTTAGTTGAGTTTCAACTTGATATCCGGTATCTGTAATCGTCAAAAACTTTTTTAGACCTCTTGCGAAATCAAATAAGAAATGTAAAAATGGAATATAGTAAGTACGAAATAACAACAGAATATACCAACAAAAAAAATGAAGAATAACTTGTGCACAGCGATTTAAGCGAGGTAGCAATGATCTGTATTGAAGGATTGATAAAAAAATTTGGTCAACGAATTGCCGTAAACAATTTAAACTTAGTCATTGAGCAAGGAGAGACGTTTGGTCTGCTTGGTCCAAACGGCGCCGGAAAAACGACGACGATCAGGATTTTAACGATGCTTACCAGGCCGACGGCGGGTACGGTTACGATTAATGGATGGAGGCTGCCGCAAGATGAACTGGCGGTCAAGTCGGTCATTGGCGTTGTGCCACAACACCTTAACCTTGATATTGACCTGACTGCCAGGGAAAACCTTGATTTGCACGGACGCCTTCACCATATACCGCGTAAGCTAAGAACACAGCGCACCGAAGAATTGCTTGACTATGTCGAGCTTAAGGATCGTGACAACGACATGGTCAATACGTTTTCAGGCGGAATGAAACGGCGGCTGATGATCGCTCGGGCACTGTTACATAAACCGCAGGTCTTGTTTTTGGATGAGCCAACTGTAGGGCTTGATCCTCAGGTGAGAAGACGACTGTGGGATCTGATTCGACAAATGAATGCCGATGGACTAACTGTTTTACTCACTACCCATTATATCGAAGAGGCCGAGAGCCTGTGCCGGCGTGTCGCCATTATGGAACAAGGGTGTCTGATTGCCTTAAATAGTCCCAAGGCGTTATGTGAGCGGCTGGGTCATTATGTCGTAGAATGGACAGAAAACCAGGAGACGCAGTACCGTTTTTTTTCCGACAGGGTCGAAGCGGCTGGATTTGCCGGGACTTTGGCTGCCAATACGACATTGCGGCATAGCAATCTCGAAGATGTATTTGTTGAATTAACTGGCCGGCGGGTAAGGTACTAGTACCTTTACCAGATTGAATCTTAAGATTAAATAGTGTAGTTCTTTCTTCAATGCAAGGCGAAGGAACTGCGCATATCGGGAATATGGAAGGCGACGAAAAAGTAAACAAGGGGTTGTGCCGAGCGATAGCGACAGCAGAAACCAACGTTGCCTTATGCCTACGTCCAACGCAGCAGTGCGGGAAAAGCTTCGCTAGTTAAACTAAGATATAACTTAGACAAGCTACTAGTACCTAAAAGGAGTATAGCTATGGAAACAGCCGGGAAAATTATGAAGGTGCTTACCTCTGCCGGCTTTGAGTGCTATATTGTCGGCGGCGCCGTACGGGATATTATTCGTGGTGTTCAGCCTACAGATATTGATATTGTCACCAGCGCTACGCCGGATGAAATTGTTTTACTTGCCTCGCAGCAGGGGTGGTCGACTGCTGCGGTGGGGGCTGCTTTTGGTGTCATGTTAGTAGTAGCCGGTGGACGCAGCTATGAGTTGGCGACGTTTCGCAGTGAACGGTATGGCAGTGACAGTCACCGGCCGGAATCTGTCACTCTTGGGGTCAGCCTCGCTGAGGATCTTGGCAGGCGCGACTTTACGATCAATGCCATGGCAATAGGGATCGATGGTTGGCTTGTCGATTTGTTCGGAGGTCGGCATGATTTGGATGCCGGCGTTATTCGTACTGTCGGCAACGCCCATCAACGGTTTGCCGAGGATGGTCTCCGGATGTTTCGAGCCGCCCGCTTTGCCGCCCGTTTTGGCTTTACACTCGAGCGCGCTACATTTGATGCCATTTCCCCTAACCTCGGACGGGTGGCGGGATTATCTGTCGAGCGGGTACGCACCGAAATTGAAAAAACATTGCTGGCCCCTTATGCGTCACAAGGCCTCGATATTATGCGGATGACCGGACTGCTAGCTGCAACCTGTCGGAACAAAGAGCAGGGGCGGGTGTGTGCTGTTCCCATTCTACCTGAGCTTGAGCACCTTTATCTGCTGTCACAAAACCCAAAATATCACAACTATGATGCTTGGCAGCATACCCTGGCTGTTGTTGACCTGGTGCCCTCTGAGGCCACATTGCGCTGGGGAGCGCTGCTGCATGATGTAGCCAAGGGGTGGCCAGGGGTGCGTACGATCAACAGAGAAGGCCAGCCATCCGATCCCGGCCACGATAAAGCCGGGGCTAATGCCGCGGCAGCTATACTGGCCCGGTTAAAGGTAGAGCGTCAGGTGGCTGAGCGTGTAGTGTGGCTGGTACGGCAGCATCTTTCTTTGCCGGCAGAAACGCATAAGGCGGTATTAAAATGGCTTAGACGCCTAGCTGGCGGTTTTAAGAGCCGGGATCAGCTCAGTGCCGCTTTGACACAATTATTTTATCTGAACGAGGCAGATCGTTTGGCCGGACATACTCAGCCCGATCTTGCAGCGTTAAAAGCGGTGCAGGCAATGGCCGAGCGCATTTTGGCGGAAGTGCCGTTTTTCCCGGCGCAGCTTAACCTGAGTGGGCAACAAATTGCCGCTCTGCTCGGCAGTGGTCCTATCGTTAACCGCTTTCAATACAATCTGCTGGAGCGAATTCAAGCCGGTAGGTTAAGTAACAGTCCGGCAGCATTGACGGCGGCGCTTGCAGCCCGGGTACGGCGTATGTCTAAACAACAGCAGCGATAATTTGAGAGTTTTTTGTAAAAATACACTTGACTGTCAGTGGCGTAAGAGGTATGATTAAACATAAGTTAAATAGCGCAATACGATGATCGGGAAGGCAATTAGTTACAGTCTTCAGAGAGCCGGCGGCTGGTGAGAGCCGGTGGGTGTAATATTTGTTTCCGCCTGGGAGTAGCTGATGATGAATCTGACGGGACCGCCCGGTATAGCGGCTAAAGTTGGCTGAAAGGCAACATGGGTGGCAACGCGGGAGCTGACTCTCGTCCCTATAGGGATGAGAGTTTTTTTGTGTTCCAGCACTTTTGTTATCTGATACCTCGCCCCCATGCAAAGCTTCACAGTGGGGTGAGCTTTTTATTTTTCTGTGAGGTGATTTTATGACCGACAATAATAGGGCCTACAATTTTAATGCCGGACCGGCAGCACTGCCGCTTGCTGCGCTGCAAACAGCCCAAGCGCAATTGCTCAACTTTAACGGCTCGGGGATGTCTGTGCTGGAGCTCAGTCATCGCAGCAAGCAATATGAAGCTGTGCATAACCAGACTATTGAATTATTAACCGAACTGTTGGCTATACCTGAAGGCTATGACATTCTGTTTTTGCAGGGCGGGGCTAGTCTCCAGTTTGCCATGGTACCTATGAACTTTTTGCCGCAAGGCAAAAAAGCCGGTTATGTTATGACTGGTATTTGGTCGGAGAAGGCTTATGACGAAGCCGAAAAACTTGGTGCGGCTTATGTCGCCGCCTCGACTAAAGACAGTAATTACCGCCAGATACCTGATCTGGAGCAATTACGGTATGACGACGATACTGCCTACCTGCATATAACCTCGAACAATACCATCGTTGGTACTGCCTGGCAGCAATTCCCCGATACCGGTGCTATTCCGCTAATTGCCGATATGTCTAGCGACATTCTCTCCAAGCCGTTTGATGTAAGCAAATTTTCGCTGATCTATGCCGGCGCTCAGAAAAACCTTGGGCCGGCTGGAGTGACAGTTGTCATTATCAAGCGTCATTTGTTAGAGCAGGCAAACAAAAAAATACCGACAATGCTTCGTTATGGGACGTTCGCCAAAAACAACTCGTTATACAATACGCCGCCTACCTTTACCATCTATATGGTAAAACTTATGCTTGAGTGGGTTAAAGCTCAGGGTGGCGCTGCCGGAATCTACAAGCAAAACAAGCAAAAAGCGGCTCTTATCTACGACACCATTGATGGCAGCGAAGGTTTCTATGTTGGCCATGCTCAACCGGAGGCTCGTTCGTTAATGAATATCAGCTTCCGTTTGGCAAATGCAGAATTGGAGAAAAAATTTCTGGCGTCAGCCGAAAAAGCTGGGTTTGTCGGCTTGGCCGGGCATCGTATTGTCGGCGGTTGTCGGGCATCGGCGTACAATGCCGTGCCTTATGAGGCCTGCCAGGCACTGAACCAGTTCATGCTGGCGTTCCAGAAGGAAAATAGCTAAAGGTGAATATAACATCTGTGAGGAGGCAACTGTCATAATAACAAGATTTATATTAGTACGCCATGGTGAGACTAATTGGAATAAGGAAGGCCGTTATCAGGGCCAGATCGATATACCGCTTAGTCAATTCGGTCGGGAGCAGGGCCAGAAGGCAGCTCAGGCTCTTAAAGATATTCCGATTGATGCCTGTTATGCCAGTCCATTATCCCGGACGGTCGATACAGCGACGATGTGTGTGGCCGGCCACGGCCTGCCCGTCAATACTGACAGCCGGTTGCTTGAAATCAATCATGGCGAATGGGAGGGGTTGTTAAGTGACGAGGTTGGCAAAACCTATCCGGAGCTTTTAGCCCAGTGGAAAAATGTTGCCGTAGGTGTTACTATGCCGGGCGCAGGCGGCGAAGATATCACCGCGGTGCGGGATAGGTCGATGGCGGTATTTCGTGAACTAGCGGTAAAGCATCTGGGGCAAACCGTTCTTGTAGTGGCTCATGATGCTGTTAACAAAGCTGTCCTATGTGACATACTAGACATTGATTTATCTCACTTCTGGCAGATTAAGCAAGATAATACTTGCATTAATGTGTTTGAATACCAGGAGGGTAAGTGGCGGCTGGTGCTCATGAACTCAACGAGTCATCTGGGATTTCTATTTAGCGGAATTGAGCAAAAAGGTCTTTAATAACCGTAATTTAAGCGGGACTGCTACCAAGGCAGTGCCGCTTCCTCGTACCTTTACCAGATTGGATCTTAGGATTAAATAGTGTAGATTTTTTTGGAGTGCAGTGATAATTTTGGCAATAATAGCAGGTATTGGGGTAAAAGCCGCGAAACTTTTGTAGTAATAATCATAAGCTTGCAGTACTCAAGCAGGGGAGTGTTGATATGCATAAAGATACAGGCTGTAATGAGGCCGCCTGCGGCTCGTGCGATTGCGGTTGTTCGAGTTGCGACGCCCCGGGAGAAAGCCGGCTTAATATTCAGATGGAAGCGCTTTATCAAGCGGGAAAAACAGCTTCAATCAAGGCGGCGTGCACGCAAGCGATAGCCGAAGATGATGGCAACAGCGACGCCTATTTTTGGCGGGCAGTCGTTGCTGCGCTGGACAGTGACTTTGAACAAGCGCTTGCCGACTACACAAAGGCTATTGAACTTAACTCTCAAAATGCTAGCTATTACTCTTACCGGGGTAGTACATACGCTATGCTTGACGATGTCAAGAATGCTGTATTAGACTATTCCCAAGCCATGCTTTATAACCCCGGAGATTGGATTAATTATGCAAATCGCGGTGTAATATACCTTAATAATCATATGCTTGAACACGCGATCGATGATTTTAATAAAGCTATCGAGCTAGAGCCTAACGACATGGGTTCGTATTTAAACCGGGGAGATGCGTATGCGGCTCGCAATCTATTCTCGGTTGCTATTGCTGACTATAACAAGGTACTGGCTAAGTTTCCGGCAGAAACTGACATAGTGATTAAGCGGGGACAGGCTTATTATGAACTAGGCATGTACGAGGAAGCGTTGACTGACTACAATAAGGTGCTGGAGCTTGAGCCCGATAATATTCAAGCGATTGCTATCAGGGCATCGGCTTATTTGGGACAAGGCAAAACTGGTAAAGCTATCGCCGACTTTACCCGCGCCATCGAACTAGACCCCGGCGACAGCAGGCCGTACTTTTTCCGGGGTGTGGCTGAGGCTGCGCAAAAGTCTTATAACGACGCCATTGCTGATTTTACCCACTCGGCCAAGCTCGATCCGAACAATGCGCTCGCCTTTCATAACAAGGCGCTTTGCTGTGAAGTGGTGCATCAAGTTGATGAAGCAATTGCCTCATATAAAGAGTTTTTAGCCCGAGCCGAACAGGACTCACCCGAAGCAGCCCATGCCAAGGAACGATTGCACGAATTGACTAAAACATCAGATGGGTCTCATTTGCAGTAGGAGGTATTCATGGAAGCCGCTGGGCGGTGGATTGATCCCTCATGTTGATTTGGCCGTGCGCTTTATTCTTGAACAGCAAGACGTAGTAGCTATTCCCGGCATGGATAAGCTTGAGCATATTGTGCAAAACCTGGCTCCGACGAAGCAATTCGTCCCGTTCAACGCTGTGGAAATTGCCAAGCTAGAGGCTGCAGCCAAGGAGCTTGGCCCTAACTTCTGCCGCCGCTGCGGCTACTGCTTGCCTTGTGTGGCAGGAATTGATATTCCAACGATGTTTATTTTTACCTTCAGCATATAAACTATAAGATGAAAACCGCGATTCCCGAACGGTACAAAAGTATTCAGGTCAAAGCATCGGACTGTGTTGACTGTGGCGAGTGTGAAAGCCGTTGTCCATATAACCTGCCGATTCGTCAACGACTGAAGAAGGTGGCTCAGGATCTCGGTTAGATTAGGAGGAGTAACATGGTCGAAAGCAATCAGTTTGATATTGCCGTAATCGGTGGTGGTCCAGCCGGGCTATCGGCCGCTCTTACCGGGCGCATTCGCAACAAGAATATTGGGCTGTTTGAACACCTGGACTTCAGCCAAAAATTACAAAAGGCCCATTTGGTAGACAATTACCTTGGCATGCCTGAAGTAACAGGCAAAGGCATGATGCAGCAGTTTGCCGCACATGCGCTGGCTCACAGCCCTGCGCTTATTAAAGAGAAGGTCGTAAACATTTTCCCGGGGGATAATATGTTTACACTACTTACGCCCAAAGCAACGTATGAGGCACGCGCCGTTATTTTGGCCACCGGCGTCGTCAGTACGCTGCTGTTTGAAGGCGAACGGGGTTTTCTCGGCCGGGGAGTCAGCTACTGCGTCACTTGTGATGGGCGCATGTTTGAGGGCCAGGACGTGGCTGTCGTTTCCTATACCAAGGAAGGGGAACAAGAAACCGGCTTCTTAGGCGAACTCTGCCGCAACGTCTATTATTTGCCGCAATATAAAGGCGATTTTTCGCACATGCGCTCACCTATTAAAGTGATGGCGGCAAGGCCCAAAGCGATTGTCGGCGATGGCCAGGTCGAAAAGCTTGTAACAGATAAAGACGAGCTAAAGGTACGCGGCGTCTTTATTCTCCGCGAGTCCGATCCTGTTGAAAACTTACTGCCGGGTCTGGAGCTTGAAGGTGAAGTAATAAAGGTTAACCGTGACATGTCGACGAATATTCCCGGCGTGTTCGCGGCCGGTGACTGCACCGGCAAACCCTGGCAAATCGCCAAAGCCACAGGCGAAGGTCTTGTGGCCGTATTGAGCGCCATTGCCTATCTGGGAAAATAAGCAGAAGGCGGGTCGTCTCACCAAACGGTTAGCTCGAATTTAAGTTGCAAAAGTAACCGCAAACCTTTGCCGGGCGCGGTTACTTCTTTTGTTTTATCATGTACGGGATCAAAGACGCAAAAGCTATCATTATGACTGGAAAGGAGAATTCAATACGAACCGTAGAGAAAGAATCAAAGGCGCCTTAATTGGTGTGGCTGTCGGGGATGCGATGGGTATGCCTTCTGAAATGTATACAAGAAAGGCTATACGTGAAACATTTGGCCGTATAACGGGATTCCTGCCCTCCCGGCCTGACAGCCCTACTCCAAGGAAAATGAATGCCTATGAGGTAACAGATGATACAGCACATTCCGTATTAGTAATTGAAATGCTGCAGAGAACAGGCGGAAAAGTAGACCCCACTATATATTTAGCGCTGCTGCAGCAATGGATGAATACCTTCCCGAAAAGCTTGTCGGTAGTCGGGCCCAGTACGATGAAAGCCATAAATGCAATTAATTTGGGCGTACCTATGGAAAAAGCGGGCGTCACAGGTACAACGAACGGTGCGGCCATGAAGGCAGCACCTATTGGTCTGTTGCCTTCATACGGTGGCATTGCAGAAATTGCTGAAAATATTCGTTTGTTGAGCTTGCCTACCCATAACACCGGGACAGCAATTGGAGCAGCAGCGGCAGTTGCTGCGTGTGTATACTATGTATCGTGCGGCGGTACGGATTGGGAAACATACTGGGCATACGCATTGGAAGCGGCACAAATCGGTATGAGCATGGGATATGATCTTCCCGGACCATCTGTTGCTGCTCGGATCAATCTGGCAAAAAAGCTTGTGGCGGAGGCAAAAGATATAGAGGACGCCTGTGAATCATTAT
>Ga0153941_1000616_pt1 | contig 15473 bp, 13 predicted proteins | sample TSNJ025MetaG_FD_104733 | JGI IMG/M metagenome (GOLD analysis project Ga0153941, IMG submission 104733) | Attine ant fungus gardens microbial communities from New Jersey, USA - TSNJ025 MetaG | ecosystem: Host-associated > Fungi > Mycelium > Unclassified | place: USA: New Jersey, Brendan T. Byrne...
AGCCCTGCTGGTGTGTCCTGTATGCCATCCCCAAGCGATAATCCGTTGTGCCCTGTCTCCTCCCGCTGCCGGAAAACCAGACCTGTACCTCCCTCGTCCGAATCTCCCACTCCCCCCATTACAACAAACCAGAAGCAGGCAAATCCCTTACAGCTCACAACAAAATGTTTGTAATTTCCAGTGTATTATGCTATAATCCCTTAGTGACTGTGGCTGCGTCCGTTTGGGATTTATAAAAAGTTCTTAATGACCGGGCAAAGAGGCTATTTAAGGAGGATATGTAACAATGAGTTTACAGGTAGAAAAATTAGAGAAAAGCATGGCCAGACTGACGATTGAAGTGTCGGCAGAGGAACTTGAGAAAGCAATAGAGAATGCTTATAAGAAAAACCGCAATAAGATCAGTATTCCGGGATTCCGCAAGGGAAAAGCACCCCGCAGGATGATTGAACAGATTTATGGTAAAGAGATTTTTTATGAGGATGCGGCAAATGCATTGATTCCTGGTGCTTATGATAAAGCTTTGGAAGAGTGCACGGAAGATGTGGTATCCTCTCCCCAGATAGATGTAACACAGCTGGAGGCCGGAAAGCCCTTTATCTTTACAGCGGAAGTTGTACTGAAGCCGGAAGTGAAGTTGGGGAAATATAAAGGAATCGAAGTTGACAAGATAGATATCTCAGCCAGTGAAGAAGAGGTTGAGGCAGCGCTGAATAAAGAAAGAGAAAGCAATGCAAGAACCATTACCATAGAAGACCGTCCGGTAAAAGACGGCGATATGGCCATAATTGATTTTGAAGGTTTTGTGGACGGTGTTGCATTTGAAGGCGGTAAGGGAGAGAATTATCCCCTGACTATTGGTTCGGGTGCATTCATTCCCGGTTTTGAGGAAGAACTGATTGGGGTGAACCTGAATGAAGAAACAGATGTAAATGTAACTTTCCCTGAAGATTATCAGTCAGAGGAACTGGCTGGTAAGGCCGCAGTATTTGTATGTACCGTAAGGGAGATCAAGGAAAAAGAACTGCCCCCGTTGGATGATGAATTTGCAAGTGAGGTTTCTGAGTTTGATACCCTGGAGGAATATAAAGAGGATATCAGGACCAAAATAAGTGAAAAGAAAGAGCAGGAGGCAAAGAATCAGAAGGAAGAGGCGGTTGTGGATGCTGTCATTGAAGAGGCATTCATGGAGATACCGGAGGCTATGATTCAGACGCAGCAGCAGCAGATGCTGGAAGACTTTGCACAGAGAATCCAGTCGCAGGGTCTGAACGTGGAACAATACATGGAGATTACCGGTATGACCCAGGCAGATCTGGCAGAACAGATGCGCCCTCAGGCTCTGAAACGGATTCAGTCCCGTCTGGTTATGGAAGCAGTAGCAGCTGAAGAAGGCATGACAGCAACAGAAGAAGAGGTGGATGCTGAAATTGTTAAAATGGCGGAAGTTTACAGGATGGAAACAGACAAGGTTATGGAATTGCTTGGTGAAGGCGGCCGGAAGCAGGTGAAGGAAGATATCTGCGTTAATAAAGCTGTGGATTTTGTAGTACAAAATGCAAAAGAAACAAAAGCAGACAAGGAAAAAGCCTGAAAAGAAAAAGCCTGAAAAGAAAAAGCGGCGGAAGATGCTGAATAGCTTAAAGTGATTCTGAAGAAACTGAATGTAAACAAATGTAAACACAGGATTAAAGTTTTCTTAATTCCTCTGTTTATGATTGAAAATGCATTTTGAGTAGGATATAGTTAATTTAAGTATAAATAGAAGGATGGAGGAGTAAACTATGAGTTTAGTGCCTTATGTAGTAGAGCAGACCAGCAAAGGTGAAAGATCCTATGATATTTTTTCAAGATTATTAAAGGACAGAATTGTTTTTCTTGGAGAAGAGGTGAATGATACCACAGCCAGCCTTGTGGTGGCGCAGCTGCTGTTTTTGGAAGCGGAGGATCCGGAGAAGGATATCCATTTGTATATCAACAGTCCGGGAGGAAGTGTAACGGCGGGTATGGCTATTTATGATACCATGCACTATATTAAATGTGATGTTTCCACAGTATGTATCGGTATGGCAGCCAGTATGGGAGCATTTCTTCTGGCAGGCGGTGCCAAAGGAAAGCGTTTTGCTGTTCCCAATGCGGAGATCATGATTCATCAGCCCCTGGGCGGAACGCAAGGTCAGGCGACGGAAATCGAGATCGCAGCAAGACATATATTGAAGACAAAGGAAAAGTTAAACCGCATCATCGCCGAGAATACAGGCAGGGATTATGAGACAGTATGTGCTGATACGGAGCGTGATAACTGGAAGAGTGCAGACGAAGCCTGCGAATATGGTTTGATCGATAAGGTGATCACATCCCATGAATCAACGGCATCAGAATAAAAAAAACAGGAGTAAAGTAATGGCAGGTAAAAATTCCGGTATGGATATAAGATGTTCCTTTTGCAACAAGACCCAGACACAGGTAAGAAAGCTGATAGCCGGACCGGCCGGTGTATATATCTGTGATGAATGTGTGGACATTTGTGCGGACATTCTGGAAGAGGAACTGGAAGATGAAGAATTTGAAGAAGCGCAGAATCCGGAGATTAACCTTTTGAAGCCAAGAGAAATCAAGGACTTTCTGGACGAATATGTAATTGGTCAGGAAACTGCCAAAAAAGTATTGTCTGTGGCTGTTTATAATCACTATAAGAGAGTAATGGCGCCCAAGGATCTGGATGATGTGGAGCTGCAGAAGAGCAATATCATTATGATAGGGCCTACTGGTTCCGGCAAGACTTATCTGGCACAGACACTGGCAAAGATCATCAATGTACCTTTTGCCATAGCAGATGCCACCACACTTACGGAAGCCGGTTATGTGGGCGAAGACGTGGAGAATATTCTGTTAAAGCTGATTCAGAATGCAGAATATGATGTGGAGAGAGCGCAGTTTGGTATCATATATATTGATGAAATTGATAAGATAACCAAAAAAGGCGAGAATGTATCCATTACCCGTGATGTATCCGGGGAAGGTGTACAGCAGGCTTTGCTTAAGATTGTGGAAGGCACGGTAGCCAGCGTTCCGCCTCAGGGAGGCAGGAAGCATCCGCATCAGGAGCTGATCCAGATAGACACCTCCAATGTTTTGTTTATCTGCGGAGGGGCTTTCGATGGTCTTGAGAAGATCGTGGAATCCCGTCTGGACCGCAAGTCCATTGGATTTAATACAGCGGTTTCCAAGAAATCAGCGAAGGAGATCGGCGAGCTGCTGGAGGAAGTGACTCCCCAGGATCTGGTTAAATTCGGCCTTATACCTGAATTTGTGGGCCGTGTGCCGATCAATGTTTCCTTACGGGGACTGGATAAGAAAGCTTTGGTTAAGATTTTGACAGAGCCGAAAAATGCATTGATTAAACAGTATAAGAAGTTATTTGATCTGGATCACGTAGAGCTTAAATTTGAAGACGATGCGATTCATGCCATTGCAGATAAGGCATTTGAGCGGAAGACAGGCGCCAGGGGACTGCGGTCTGTTCTGGAAAGCGTGACATTGGATTTGATGTACCAGATACCTTCTGATGATAACATTGAGACCTGTGTAATAACCAAGGGTGTGGTAGAAGGCAGCAGTGAACCTCTTTTGATTTACAGGGAAGCTCTCATGAAAAAAGCGAAATAAGTTACTACCGAAATAATCATAAGGCGGATATGCGTCTTGTGGCAAAATACGCCGCCGGTTTGTGCGGCGTGTTTTTATCTTATAATAAATGCTATAATTGAATTCTAAAGCTAAATAGCGCTTCGTTCTTAGAACAAAAGAATACAATGGGGATAATGGTGGATATGGAGACAATGAAAAAAATACCGGCAGTAGCCCTTCGGGGACTGGCTATCCTGCCTGACATGATAATAAATTTTGATTTAAGCAGGGAAAAATCCATTCAGGCAGTGGAACAATCCATGATTAACAGCGAGAAGCTTTTGCTGATCACCCAGAAAGAGCCTGAGCTTGATGATCCGGGATACGATGATGTATATCATGTGGGGACCATTGCAACAGTCCGGCAGGTGAACAAATTACCGGGCGGTATTGTCAGAGTACTGGTGGAAGGAGAATGCCGCGGTGCTCTACTTGGATTTGAGCCCCATGACCAGGATTACCTTCTGGCATGGGTAGAAGAAATTCCATCCTGTGAGGGTGAGCTGGACGAGATCACAGAAGAAGCAATGATACGTTCACTTGCAGAGGTTTTTGCAGGGTATAGCATGTATTATCCTAAAATAGGGCGGAGTGTGGAAAAGCAGTTCAGAACTGTGAAAAGCTTAGAGAAGCTCCTGGACCTGGTAACCATGAGCATGCCTCTTGATTACACCGCTAAGCAGAAAATTTTGGAAACACCTGATCTGCAGGGAAGATATGATTTTCTCACCAAGGTGTTATATAATGAGATGGAAATCGGCCGCATCCGGACGGAACTGTCGGAACAGATAAAGAACCGGGTGGAAAAGAATCAGAAGGAATATCTGCTCCGTGAGCAGCTCTCCTTTATCAAAGAAGAACTGGGAGAGAACGGCGGTTTTTCAGATGCAGACCAGTTTGAAAATACGCTTTCTGAGTTAAATGCAAGTAAGGAAGTAAAAGAACGGATTAAAAAGGAAATTGCACGTTTTCGAACCTTGTCGGCGAGCAGCTCTGAAAGTGCGGTGGAAAGAGCTTATATCGAAACACTTTTGGAAATGCCGTGGGATAAGGTATCCAAAGACAATACGGACCTGGATCGTGCGGAGAAGATTCTTGAGGAGCAGCACTATGGGTTGGAACAGGTGAAGAAAAGGGTGCTTGAATTTCTTGCTGTCCGTACCCTGACCAAACAGGGAGAAAGCCCGATCATATGTCTGATCGGACCGCCCGGAACCGGCAAGTCATCCATTGCCAAAAGCGTGGCTGAGGCGCTTGATAAGGAATATATAAGAATCAGTCTGGGAGGCGTACGGGATGAAGCGGAGATCAGAGGCCACCGCAAGACCTATGTGGGTGCCATGTCGGGACGTATTGCTGCGGCCCTGCGGCAGGCGGGTGTTAAGAATCCTCTTATGCTTCTGGATGAAATAGATAAGGTAAGCAGTGATTACAAGGGAGATACTTCCGCAGCATTACTGGAGGTTTTGGACAGTGAGCAAAATAACCGTTTCAGGGATCACTATATAGAGATTCCCATTGACCTGTCTCAGGTGTTGTTTATTGCCACGGCTAATAATGCGGCTTCTATTCCCAGACCTTTGCTGGACCGAATGGAAATAATTGAAGTGAGCAGTTATACGGCTAATGAAAAATTCCATATCGCCAGAGAACATCTGGTAGCCAAGCAGTGGAAGAAAAACGGACTGACGGACCGGCAGCTTACCATAAGCGACAGCGCAGTCAGGAAGATTATCCAGGGATATACCAGGGAAGCCGGGGTACGGGAGCTGGAACGTAAATTAGGGGATATTTGCCGGAAGGCTGCATATAAAATACTAAAGGAAAAAGTCAGTTATTTAAGCATTACCTCACGGAATCTGGAAAATTATCTGGGCAAGGTGAAATTCACCACCAATCAGAAGAATAAAGCCAATGAGATCGGAATCGTACGGGGTCTGGCCTGGACCAGTGTGGGTGGTGAAACCTTGCAGGTAGAAGTAAATATGATGCCCGGCAGGGGAGAAATTGAGCTGACCGGTCAGATGGGAGATGTGATGAAGGAATCAGCCATTACCGGAATGAGCTACGTCCGTTCTATCAGTACCCAGTACAATATCAAACAGGATGTGTTTAAGAAACACGATTTCCATATACATATTCCGGCAGGTGCGGTTCCAAAAGACGGACCCAGCGCCGGTATTACCATGGCAACGGCTCTTGTTTCAGCGATTGCCGGTATTCCGGTTTATGCAGATGTGGCAATGACGGGAGAGATTACCCTGCGGGGAAGGGTACTGCCTATTGGCGGACTGAAGGAGAAAATCCTGGCTGCAAGGACAGCAGGGATGAAAAGGGTGCTGGTACCGGAGGAAAACCGTAAGGATATTAATGAGATTTCAAAAGAAATCAAAAGCGGACTGGAAATCATATATGTAGAAAACATGTCACAGGTTCTTGGGCATGCACTTGTGCCTGTTGGGAAGGAACAAAATTTATGATAATAAGAAATGTGAATCTGGAAACGGTATGTGGCGTGACCAGTGAATTTCCTGAAAACAACCATCCGGAGGTGGCTTTTTCAGGGAAAAGCAATGTAGGGAAATCATCGCTGATTAATGCACTGATGAACCGGAAATCCCTGGCAAGGACCAGTTCTCAGCCCGGTAAGACGCAGACGATAAATTATTATAATATCAATCAGGAGATTTATTTTGTGGACCTGCCGGGATACGGATACGCAAATGCTAATCAATCGGTAAAAGCAAAGTGGGGCAGGATGATAGAAAAATATCTGCAGCAGTCCAAACAGCTGCGTTCCATTTTTTTACTGATTGATATCAGACATGCTCCTACTGATAATGACCGTACAATGTATGACTGGATCGTACATAATGGGTATAAGCCCATTATCATAGCCACAAAGCTGGATAAGATCAAGAGAAGCCAGGTACAGAAACAGTTAAAGCTGATCCGGACCACTTTGGGTCTGGACGGGGATACTATTATGATACCTTTTTCATCAGAAACAAAACAGGGAAGGGAGGAGATTTATGAGATACTGGATCAGATCATTCTACGGGAAGATGCGGACCTGCCTTAACCGACGGAAGGGAGTATGCTATGAAATCATCCATGAAGAAATATTGTAAGGCGCTGGTTAATCTGGCGCTGGCATTGGTGGCAGCGCTGCTGGTGATTTTTCTGCTGCCCAGACTGCTTCTGTATTTCGCACCTTTTGTGGCAGGCTGGATTATAGCACTGATTGCCAGCCCATTGGTACGTTTCTTTGAAGAAAAAGTCAAGATAAAGAGAAAAGCCGGAAGCGCGGTGGTGATCGTGGTGGTAATTGGCCTGGTGGTGCTGGCCATTTATCTGATCGGCGTACAGTTGGTGGAGCAAATTGCAGGATTCATTAAAGCATTACCTGAAATGTGGCAGGGGCTTGAGACGGAGTTTGCGGAAATTGGAAGAAATCTGGGTGTCTTTTTTGAACGTTTCCCGGTAGAAATACAAGATTCCATTAATGAAATGGCACAACAAGCCGGAAGTTATCTGGGTGATCTGGTTGGCAAGATCAGCAGCCCGACGATTACAGCAGTGGGAAATTTTGCAAAACAGCTGCCCTCTTTGTTGATTGGTATTATTATGGCTCTATTGTCCTCTTACTTTTTTGTGGCTGACCGTAATACACTGGCAGGCTGGTTTCACCGTTATTTCCCCAAATTTATTCACACAAGATTTGCTTTACTGAAGAAAAGCCTGGGAAAGGCTGTGGGCGGATATTTTAAGGCACAGCTGAAAATTGAAATATGGATGTATATATTGCTGGTGATAGGACTGAGTATCTTAAAAGTTAACTATACATTGCTGATTGCACTGGGAATTGCGATTCTGGATTTCCTGCCGTTTTTCGGAACCGGAACGGTAATGGTTCCCTGGGCGATCATAAAGATTTTAAGCGGCGATTATACTATGGCTATTGGTCTGCTGATTATCTGGGGCGTTGGCCAGCTGGCAAGACAAGTCATACAGCCCAAGATCGTGGGTGATTCCATTGGCGTGCCGCCGATTCCCACTTTATTCCTTCTATTTCTTGGATACAAATTAGGCGGTGTATTCGGTATGATCTTAGCAGTACCGTTGGGGTTGATTATATATACCATGTATGAAGAAGGTGCATTTGATACCACAAAAAACAGTATTTTGCTGCTGATAGCAGGAATCAACCGCTTTCGCAGATTGAGCAAAGCGGATATGCAGGTGATAGAAGAAATGAAGAATGAAGCAGAAGATAAAGCGGAAAATGAATCAGCAGAGAAAGCAGCAGAGAAAACAGAAAATAAAGTGGAAAATAAAAAAGGTGCAAAAGGTGAATAAAATGCGTAAGAATATACTGTTGATCATGCAATATGAAGGAACCCGTTATCACGGATGGCAAAAGCAGACGTCTCCGGATTACACCATACAGGGAAAACTGGAAGCCCTCCTTGAAAAACTTTTCGGGGAATCGGTGCAGGTGTACGGCAGCGGCAGGACGGATGCCGGTGTACATGCTATGGGGCAGGCCGTTAATTTTCATACAGAGAGCCGGATGCCTCTGCCGGAAATGCTGTCAGCTATCAATCATTATTTGCCGGATGATATTGCAGCAGTGGAAATCCGGGAGATGCCGGAGCGTTTCCACAGCCGCCTGCATGCAAAAGGAAAATGCTATTGCTATCAGGTGCTGACCGGTACGGTTCCGGATGTATTCAGGAGGCGCTATGCGTTGGAAATAGAAGAGAAGCTGGATGTGGAGGCCATGCGTAAGGCGGCTTCATGGCTTGTTGGAGAACATGATTTCAAATCCTTTACTTCGGCAAAAAAGGGGAAAAAGTCCACCATCAGACGGCTTGATGAAATCAGAATAGAAGAATCAGGAAAGATTCTCAGATTCTGGTTCAGGGGAGATGGTTTTCTGTATCATATGGTGCGGATTCTTATGGGAACCTTGCTGGAAGTCGGAAGAGGGGAACGGGATCCGGATTCCATACCGGAGCTTATAAATGCCCGGAATCGTGAAATAGCAGGTTATCTGGTACCTGCGAAAGGTTTAACTCTTATAGAGGTCTATTTTTAATTTTTTTCTTGATTTTTCATATTTTTTCATAATTTTTTATAAAAAATGCAACCATCCATACTTAAATGTAGTCTTACTATATAGATACGTAAAACAATGTGATATACAGCATTGTTTTTCCGTGTTGATTCGTAGATTGTAACTTAAAAAAAGAAAAAAATTTTAATTATTTGCAGTATTTTTGATTTTACGGGATATTAATAAGTAGAAGCAAACGTTAAGCGCAAAACGGATGAGAGAAAATGATACGGAGTATACACGACAACAGCCATGAATTTCAGGATATATTAGACTGTTATTCAGACAGATTGTTTAAAATAGCATATTTGAGGCTGCAGAACAGACAGGATGCAGAGGATGTTGTGCAGGAGGTATTTTATCAATATTACAGGCGGAAAGCGGAATTTATCTGTGAAGAACATGAGAAAGCCTGGCTTATTAAAGTCACCCTTAATGCTTGCCGCAAAATTTGGCGCAGTTCCTGGAACAAGCATCGCAGCAGCGGAAATGACAATATTGATATAGATGGTGTTGAGCAGGAACCTGTACTGCAAAAGGGGTCATCCTTCCGGAATCCGGAGGACCGTGTACTGACCGCCGAAAGCAATCAGGCTTTATTAACCGCTGTAAAGTTATTACCTGCTAAATACCGGGATGTGATACATCTGTTCTATTACGAGGATCTCTCAATCAGGGAGATCGGGGAAGTGACAGGACGTAAAGAGTCAACTGTAACCTCTCAGCTTACCAGAGGCAGAGATCTCTTGAAGAAAAGGTTAAAGGAGGAATATGACTTTGTATAATTTCAGAAGTGCTTACCAGAGCGCGGTAAACAGTTTACCCGAATTTCATATGGATGCAGCACAATTTCCTGACGAAAGTTATCACAAAAGAATAATCTTCAGGAGGCGTAAAATGCAGTTTACAGCAGCAGTTACGGCAACGGTTATGATTCTTTTATGCGGATTCGGAACAGCAACTGCGATGAATAACTGGAAATCTGTTATTCAGATAAAAGATAACGGCTTACAGATCAGCAGCAGTATAGCCGCATCCGAAACTCCGATACCGGAGAGCAGAATCCGCGGCGGAGCAGAAAGCGGCGGGATAATAGGACAGTCGGATGTTGTGGTTGAAGTGGAAATAGAGGTATATGAAACGATAGAGTATGGTTCTATCGAGGAGTTTATGAAAAATGAAGATATTGCCGCAGCCTTTCCTGATTTCACACTGTTTGGTGAAGAGCACAGTCTTGAAATCGTTAATGTAATGAATAAAAGTTTATATGTCACTGTAGAATTCAGTGAGGAGAAATCTTTTTATCTGCGCCAATATGATTACCGGGAATATACCAATAATCATACTGATATGTTATTTCCGGGAGAGGAAACCCGAAATGAGCGTACTGTTATAAATTACCAGGGGCTGGAATTTACCGTATTTGACTCGCTGGAAGGAGGAGAACGGATCGCTGTGCATGCGGCAGTATCATGCAACGGACGGAACCTGGTGCTTGATTTCTATGGATTTGAAGATGAAATCATAAATAAGGTACTGAATAAATATGATTTAAGTACTTATTTTGATAAATGATGCAAAAAGTTTACATTTATCTGTTGAAATAGAAAGTGGAACAAAAAGTAAATATAAAATGAAACGAAAAAGTGAAACAAAGAGTGAAACAAAAAGTGAAATGAAAAAGTGAAACGAAAAGTGAAACAAAAAGTGAAACAAAAAGTGAAACAAAAAAGTGAAACATAATGGATGCCGATCAGGAATAAACGAAAGGAGAAAGCAGGTATATGATGAAAAATATTTTGGTATATAATAACAATACCGGAGTGGTGGAGGTTATGAAGCCTTTACTGGCAGGTGAAAAAATTCATTTGAAGGTTGTCGATAATATAGAGGAGCTGAATGCAGAATTAAACAAGCAGAATGTACAATTACTGATTACAGATGTGGAAGGCCGGATGGAATTGATTGCTGAAATCCGTTCACGCAGCAGCGTTCCGATTATCGTTGTGTCTAAGGACGGCAGTGAAAGATCAAAGATCATGGCATTAAATGCCGGAGCGGATGATTATGTGGTAGCCGGATGTAATCCATTGGTGCTGTTGGCCAGAATCAAATCCCAGCTTCGCAGATATACACAGCTTGTTAATATGTGCGCTAATATTGACCGCATATACAGAGTGGATGAATTGGAAATTGATGATATCAGCCGGACAGTAACAGTGGAAGGCAGAGAAGTGAAGCTGACACCCATTGAATATAAGATATTAAGACTATTGGTGCAGGAAAGAGGCAAGGTATTGTCAATCAGCCACATTTATGAAACAATCTGGCACATGCAGGCAATAGGGGCGGATAATACGATTGCAGTACATATCAGACATATCAGGGAGAAGATCGAACGTAATCCCAAGGAACCGCAGTATATCAAGGTAGTATGGGGAACCGGATATAAAGTCGGCTGACGGGGGAACAGGATGGAAGCAGTAAGTTCAGTGATTCAGGGAAAACGAGGACCTGCAGGAAGTACGTTAAAAATAGCTGCGGTGGTTACGATGCTTATTGACCACATAGGTGCAGCGGTTGTTTTGCGTATGCTGACAGGAGCTGATTCTATGACAAGCAGTATTGTCAGGGATAATTTTGAGACATGGCAAACGGCTTATGTAGTGATGAGACAGATCGGCAGATTAGCTTTTCCCATATATTGTTTTTTATTGGTGGAGGGTTTTCAGAAGACCCGTGATGTGAAAAAATATGCGTTACGGTTGGGGGTATTTGCTCTTGTATCAGAAATACCCTTTAACCTGGCATTTCGGGGAAAGGTTTTCAGCCCTGATTATCAGAATGTCTTTTTAACGTTGCTTCTTGCCTTACTGGCTATGTGGGGAATGAGACTTGTTGAAACGCATGTGGGGATAAAATGGCTGGGATTGCTTCTTCAGATACCGGTTGCTGCGCTGGGAATGACAGCGGCACAGCTGCTGCATACAGATTATGCGGCAAGAGGAGTATTTTGTATTCTCGTCATGTATATACTTCGCAGACGCAGATGGCAGCAGGTTCTGGCAGGGGGTCTTTCTTTTTATTATGTATTGTATGAGCCAACAGCTTTACCGGCATTTCTTCTGATCTGGCTGTATAACGGGGAACGGGGAATCAGAATGAAATACTTTTTTTACTGGTTTTATCCGGTACACCTTCTGGTTCTTTTTGGCGTATGTATGTTAATGGGATTGGCCGAACCGGTATTATTTTAACCTGATATTTGTACGATATATATTCGGCGAAACATCATACTTACATTTAAACAGCCGGTTAAAATATGTCTGGCTGGAAAATCCGGTTCTGGCTACGATATCCTTCAGTTTCATGTCCGTATTCTCCAATAATTCTGCAGCGTACTTAAGGCGTGTATCATTCAGATAATCGTTGAAGTAATAACCGGTCTGCTGGCGGAAAATCGTACCGAGATATGAGGGATGCATATTCATTTTTGCAGCCAGTGTTTTCAGGGAGACATCTTTATTGGTGGAAAAATCTTCAATTGTCCGGATAACGGCATTCACGCTGGGGAAATGGTGGCTTTGTTCTTGCTTCCGCTTGTTAAGAATGTCCTGTGAGATCTCTAAAAAGGTTTTCAGATATGCAGTCATGCCCGTAAGATCATCCCCATCACATATGATATCAGCCAATAATGGAATAATGTTCGGATCCGGCTTCTGATCAAGGGTTGTCTGACTGACGCCCCAGCTGATGACGGCAAGCTGATAGGCCATACGCCTTTCGGTACCGGATGCATGAAGCAAAACCCCTTCCATACTGATTACATAGGAAGGAAAATCCATATCCTTATAGGAACGTTCAATAAGCCGCTGTACTGCCGGGGGAATCAGATCCTCCTGATAAATAATGGATGGCAGGGGAGAGTATTGCAGAAATAAATATTTGTTGGCATTTCGGTAACTGGTCCCCACTTCATCATAGCTGTTAACGGTATTCCCCGTTGAAATAAAGTAAGGGAAGTTCAGTATGGGACGAAGAGCAACTATTTTGGATATCAGTTGGGATATATCATTATCCGTGGAGCAGGTACTGATGATACATACCAGGCATGAGGGTGTTTCAAAATAAAAGTGGCTGATGAAGGTTCCAACAAATAAGGATAAAAGCATGTCAAATAATTGGGATATGCCCTGATTATTATTTTCTGCAGAAGAAATAATGCATACCGTATAATTATCCAGCTGCAGATTAATTCCCAACATTTCCGCTCTTGTAAGAAGTTCATCTCCACTGTAAGTGTCTTTCACCCAGTTCTCTACGAAACTGCTTCTGAAAGTCAGCATGGATCCGCCATAAATACCGGACAGGGCATCTCTTTCCTGAAAATGGCTTACAATGATACTGACAGAATCGGATAGCTCTTCCGGATTCAGCGGCTTTAATAAATAGTTTTCCGCTCCATGACGCATCGCAGAGCGTACATAATCAAAGGTGTCATATGCAGATAACACCAATACAGAAAGCAGGGAATTATATTCCTTGGCTTTTTTTATTAGTTCAATACCGCTCATCTTAGGCATGGAGATGTCTGTGAGCAGTAAGTGTACAGGATTATTTTTCATATATTCAAGTGCTGCCATCGGCTCGGTAGTTGCACAGGCTATTTCAAAATGAAAGCCTGACCAGTCAATGGCATTCTTAAGCCCTTCTACTACAAGAGGTTCATCATCCACAAGTACAACCTGATACATTCTCTCCACTCCCTTCGAATGTTATTATACTAAGAGATTTACAACATGATGTCAAGAGCGCAGGCTTGAATCACGTTGAATTATTTCAAAAAGCTTGAATGTTTACTATGTAAATCCCTGTACCGAATACCTATAATTAGTTTAGCGTCGAAAAAATGGAAAGTGAGGGTAAGATGATGGAACATAAAGTGAAACAGAAAGCTTACATAAAGAAAAAAAGTCTGTATAAGCAATTGTATGAATACAGGTGGCTATATGCATTAGGTATTCCCGGACTGACTTTGATGCTGCTGTTTTCCTACCTTCCCATGAGAGGCCTGCTTATGGCATTTCAGGACTATAATCCCCATTTGGGATTGATGAATAGTCCTTTTGTAGGGCTTAAGCACTTTTCAACGTTATTCCGGGATCCCAAATTCTATAACATGCTAAAGAATACCTTAACAATCAGTGGATTATCTTTGCTGACATTCCCGGCTCCGATTATACTGGCACTGATTCTGAATGAGGTTCGTAATTCAAAGTTCAGGAAATTTATTCAAACCTCCATCTATCTGCCCCATTTTTTATCCTGGGCGATTGTAGCCAGTCTGACATTCTTCCTGCTGTCAACAGAGCAGGGTGCCATTAACAAGCTGGCATTGATGCTTGGAAAAGAAACAACAGCATATCTGTTCAGCAAGAACTGGATCTACATAATCATTGTTGTGCAGTCTCTCTGGCGGGGACTTGGCTGGGGGTCCATCGTATATATTGCTGCCATTGCAGGCGTGGATCAGAACTTGTATGAAGCAGCCAAGATAGATGGTGCAGGCCGGATTACGTGTATGGTAAAGATTACATTACCCAGCATCATGCCTACTGTCGTTGTAATGCTGATCATGAAGATGGGTTCTATTATTTCGGTTGATTTTGAGCAGGTTTTTCTGATGAATAATGCAATGGTGAAGTCACAGTTGGAAGTATTTGAGATTTATATCTTTAACAATGGTATTGCAACCGGCAGTACACAGTATTCCTATACCACTGCAATCGGAATGTTTAAATCAGTAGTAAATACTACCTTGGTAATCTTTACGAACTGGCTAACACAACGAAAAGGCTACGAAGGCATAATGTGAGAAGAAATTCTAAGATACCAAAGTACGGTATCTAAGAATTTCTAAATCTCACATAGGAAGAATATAAAATGAAATCCATTGGAATTTCATTTTATATTCTTCCGGGTTATCGTGAGGACTGTTTATATTGTAAGGGGTAGTTTGATGGGAAGAGTGAAAAGGTGTGTTAAGTGGAGATGAGGTGTGTGGAATGAAGAAAATTATTTTTAATAGAAAGTTTGGGATGAGGGCTAAGGAGAATTTGTATCAGTCGGTTTTATGGGGGTTTTTGTTAGTGCTTGCTTTTACTATGCTTGTGCCGTTTTTTTATGTGGTGGTGTTGTCTTTTACGGATGCTTCTGTTTATGAGGCGGGGAAGTTTACTATTTGGCCCAGGAAGTGGTCTACTGAGGCGTATAAATTGATTTTGAGCGGGTCGGGGTTTTTGAATGCTTTGAAGTCTACGTTGTTTATTACGCTGGTGGGGACTCCTTTGCATGTGGTATGTAATGCGGGTGTGGCTTTTATGTTGTCTAAACCGATTCCGGGGAAGTGGTTTTTAAATAAGTATGTTATGTTTACTATGTTGTTTTCAGCGGGTTTGATTCCATCATTTATGAATATTAAGGAGTTAAGGCTGATAAATAGTTATTGGGTTATGATTTTATTACCTGCCTGCGGAGCCTGGACTATTATGGTTATGAAGTCTTTTTTTCAATCTTTGCCGGGTGAGCTGGAGGAGGCGGCAAAGATTGACGGATGCGGGCAGCTTCGTATATTTGCAATTATTGTGATTCCTTTGTCCAAGGC
>Ga0153941_1000617_pt1 | contig 15472 bp, 18 predicted proteins | sample TSNJ025MetaG_FD_104733 | JGI IMG/M metagenome (GOLD analysis project Ga0153941, IMG submission 104733) | Attine ant fungus gardens microbial communities from New Jersey, USA - TSNJ025 MetaG | ecosystem: Host-associated > Fungi > Mycelium > Unclassified | place: USA: New Jersey, Brendan T. Byrne...
ACGAAAACCCGGAAGAATATAAAAATGAAATTCCTATGGATTTCATTTTTATATTCTTCCCAGACGAGACTTAGTTTAACTTAGGTGGCGTCCTTTGACACCTTAGTTAAACTTCTCGTCTTTCATATTTTCTGCTCATGAAAAGACTTATATTCACTCATTTCTCTAAGTCTTTCATACTTATCATGCGCAATTATTTTCCCTTCCCGCATTAACAGCACTTCATCATATTGATATAATGTTTCTCCTAAATCATGTGTGACAAAAATCAGCAGCTTATGATTCATTTCTTTTTTAGAAAATAAATAATTCTCAAAGTATTCCTTTGACTTCTTGTCCACCGCTGAAAATGGCTCATCCATTAATATGATTGATGCATCTTTTGTCAGCATTCTTAAAAAGGACAATGCCTGTTTTTCACCGCCGCTTAATTCCTGGCAATTTTCATTGCTTTTTTTAGTCTTTATTATATTAATTATTTTTATGCTGATTTCATTCATAACATGACGTAACTTCTCTGTTGAATATGATCCGTACACTGTAGCATTTTCAATATAACCATCTTGATAAATGTGCTCACTCTGATCTGTGTATGATATTAGTTCAGAAGTGTCAGTATCTGATAAAGGGATACCGTCTATGCAAATTGAACCATTGTTGGGCTCAAAAAAACCCATAATCAATTTCAACAATGTGGACTTACCAGAACCACTGTGTCCAATGATTGCGTATTTTTTTCCTACTTCAAAATGGAAAGTTATATTTTCCAGAGAGAAGTTATCATACTTATAATTCACTTTATTAATAGAAATATCATTTTGTAATCCTTTTGGTTTTATTAAGCTTATATTAGATATTCTTGATATATCTCTTAAAAATTTTTCTTTCACTTCCTTTACAGATTGTAACGCACTCACGTCATATAGAATTGAATTGATAGGCTGAAGGAAAGAGCTCACATAACCAAATGTAGCAACACCAGTTCCAATTGTGATCTCTCCATTTACTAAAAGTATCCCGGTCACCGCAAAAGAAACTGTTTGAATTATCTTTATAGCCAATTCATTTATGCTCAATGACATAGTTTTTGCTTTTCCATATGCATTCCGTTTTTCTGCTGTTTCCGCCAAAACATCCTCATGAACTTTGTTAATATGTTCCCTGGTATAATTATCAACTAACTTAAAGCCTTCCAATAAGTCTGTTATTTTAGAAACATAATGTGCCATTTGCGTTAAATACTTATTCATACTTCCGGAAACTGCTTTTCCCGTAAGTTTTGGTCCAATAACAGTAATCAGTGAACAAAATATAATGGTTAATGAAATTCTCCAATCCACTAACACAAACGTTATTACACCATATATTAACAGCATATTCAGGGAACGTATCACATCCATCAGAGGCTGTAGATAATCCTGCTCCAATGCAGTAATATTATTCCCCTGCATGGATATGTACTCCCCGATGGGTTTTTCGTAAAATTCCTGATTTTTCATGTAAAATATTGACTTTAAGTAACTGCGTTTCAATATCAATTCAAATTTTATTGCACCCTTCCAAGTCATAAGCATACACAAATATACACTTATTGCATATAGTAGTTGAATAATGCCGTAAATTGCTACCATTTTAATGATTACATAAATACCGCCATTTAATCCTTCATCAAACAGCCATTTTTGTAATATTGGCGTAAATGCTAACATTATGGTACATAAAATATCAAATAATATCTCCAGTATAATATATTTTCTTATTACTTTTATAAAAGGTTTCATATTTTCATTGTCCTGTTCATTTGTAAAATTGTTTTCTTATTTTTGCCTTTTCACAGGCAAGTATTGATGCCCTATATTCATCTTCCCATATTCCTCACCGAACATGCTTATTGTAATAGGTGGGATATTTTTATAACACCAACACATATTAAATCATTATCATTATACAATACGAAAGCCAAATCGCCATAAATATCAGATACATGTTCAAAGACAAATGGTATCACAATAGCTCCATCAATGTTTATAAAACCATATTTTTTATTCAGCATAAATTCATCTACATAATCATATGCTGCAATCAGGTTATGTTCCGGATTATATGTTGCTCCTCCTGACAAAAGGTATGAATCATCTCCTAAAACGGTTTTACCTTCTGCATCAATCAAACAGTATAGTGTATCAGTTACCAGTGCATATCCATTCATAAACTCTCCTATGTTTAGTAAACGTCCTTCAGAAGCATCGTATTGCCGAAAGTTAATAATTATTTCATTATTGCTGTTAATGTATCCCCATTCTTCACCCTTTTCAGAAATTAACATGACTGCTGCTTTATCTTCACTAAAATTACCTACATCATCGTATTCATAATCAATGACTAATTCTCCCTTTTTATTTATAAATCTCCATTTACCATTTTTCTTCACACCTGCATAACCTTCACTAAATATAGTTACCTCGTCATATTGATCAAAAAAAGCAGATGTTCCATCTTTGAAAATAAAGCTCCATGAATCATTTACCTCAACTGCAGCCACACCTTCCTTAAAACCTTCAAGAATACCATCAAATTGATATCCAATTATAACCTCGCCTTTTGTATTTATAAATCCCCATTTATCATCCCTATTTTTCACGGCGGCTAAACCTTCATTAAAATCTTCTGCCTCTGGAAATTTAATTTTTGATATTATGTTTCCTTGATTGTCAATATAGATATAATTATTATCAAAGTCAAGTACTCTTGCAATTCCTTCACTTATTCCAATAATATTAGAATACTCATAATCAACAATTAACTCTTTTTCTTTATTAATAAAACCATATTTTCCCGATTCATTTTTTACTCCAATAAAATTTTCATCGTAAAGTTTTATATTTTCATATTCTCCGGGGTATATAAACCAGTTCCAGTACTCATTATCTTTTTCATGGCTTTCCAATTCATTTTGTTCTGGTGTATCATTCACATCGTCTGTATACGAGCAACTTGATAAAATAAAAAGGGTAAGTATAATTATTAACATCTTTTTCATGTGTTATATCTCTCTTACTTTCTAATTTAGCCGTGTAAACTATATACTGTAAATGTGTTTATTATATTTTTTCATACCGCTCTAATAACTTATATGGTTTATCATATGGAAATATCCACTCACTGAATGGGTTGATTTTATATTTAACACTCTGCTTATTCTAAAATTTTACTATTTCAAAATTTAAATCCTCAATAAGAATAAACGTTTCAAATCCCAGATAAATATTAGCACCATCTACTTTTCTCTCAATACGAGTCATTATTTCACCTCTCTGTAATTCTTCTAAACTAAATATTGCATTAAACTCATCCCTTGATGCTTCTGTATCATTAATGATTGCTACTTCCGGATTATAATCATCATAAAAAGCATTAATATATTCCCCATTTTTGTAGGTAAAACAAACATATCCAGAACCATCTGACCCATTACTTTCAATTGAAACAATATTATCCTTATAACGTGCACCATTGATAGCAGCCCATTGTTCTGGTAAATATAAATCTGTGACTTTAACCAAGGAATTATCTTTATATGTAAGTATAGCAAACGAAGCACCATCTCCTATTACTAATTCAGGAATATTGTCATTATCAAAATCATGTATCCCTAAATAAATCCAATTTAATAGATATCTTAAATCATAGGGATCAACCAAATGGTATTCTAAATTGCTTACCGCGTCTCTGTATGCAGTTTCCCATCCGCCCTCGCCATCCTCTGATACCACCACATCATTATCATCAACTTGTCCTATATCCTTACTTTGATTAATGCAACCTATAAGCAAAACTGGACAAAGCAAAAATAACATTATTACACCGAAATACTTCATGATAATCTCCTTAATATTTGTTTTATTCTGATCAATTGAAACAGTTAACTATCAGCATTATCTAATATATGGTTCCAGAAATATTTTATTTAATTTTTTCTTTAATCGTGCTATGCGTATCTTCTGTGCCTTTGTTAAATATTCTATACGTCCATCAAGTACATCGAAAAATTGTCTTACATTATTTTCATCAATACAGACAGAAATACGTTCAGCATGTTGGGCTACTTCTTTTAGCCTGCACTTACGAAGATGTCCCATCAAAAACGGAAAGATTTGCTCCCTGTATTGTTCATTTATGATGCATAGCTTCGCTAAAACTGAAACGCCATTGTCCACCGTTATAACGCTCCCATGTTGAAAAGCATAAATAACCGCATCAATATTCTTATATATATCATTATGCTTTATATCAACAATCATAGCAAGGGCGGTCATTGCGCCCCAAACAAGGCGATTATTAGAAGAATGGAGATGATGAATAAAATCATCTGCATAGTCAGCAATTAAGTCCGGTCGCATATCACCAATTTCATAAAGCACCTTGATACAGTCATTAGCAATTTTTTTATTTTTATTTCTCAAGCCGGAAACAATTTCATTTATTCCCTCTTTATCTTCACTGTTGCATAATTCATGGGCAAGTTGAACATTCAAAACTTCATCATTTCTGTTATTGGCGCAAGCTAATCTTTCAAGCATGATAATCCTCCCTTCCAACTCATAGTTCTTCTGCTTGTCTAACATACTGATTAATATTATCAGCTCACTCATGATTATGCATGAAAGAGCTGATGCAATATGTAACTATATTTCAAATTATCTTTGCATTGTAAAGTAAAACTTTTTATTTTGCAACCCACCCAGGTTCCAAATCATATAACGAGGCTCCGCAATTTTCCATAAATGCTTCTAAAAATTGATCTTCCCCTAGTTTTTCTGTATACTTAACACTATCTAATCCTACAACAGATCTTATATAGTATATCCCTGTAGTTGTGATGTAAGGATGTTCTTCTTTCCACCACTCACCAACTTCTAAAAAGTCATATATCTTATAAACATATAATCCACATACCAACTCTTTGTTCCATTCATTGTCAAATTTATACTGTTCATACCCAATATAATCATATAAACCATAGTATTGGGTATAGTATATAACATTTCCAACAATACTTAAAAATAAAAATTCTGTTAGATCATTAACATCCCAAACAATACATTCCACTGCATCAGTATGCAGTAAAAAAATACCAATTATTCGTTTCATATTTGGTTTATCACTATTTTTTTCCTGCCATATCAGCTCATTGCAATCATCTCCATTTATATCAAACTGTACCCATTCAATATTATCATTTCCTTTCTGTATTTCATATATTCTCTTAATCTCTCCAATATCGGTGTTGCCTGTTTCTAGTAGATTTGAAAAATCACCATTTTTTATCTGTTCTGACAGAGCGACAGTATTATCATCTTTTTTTAATAATCTGTTTTCATTTACAGTATTGCTATAAAGAAAGATTAAGAGAATTGTACTTAAAACTCCAATCAAATAAATCAACACTTTATTATGCTTCTTCATAGCTTCTCCTATTCAAGTACCTTATCTCTGTAGATTATAATTTATAATCAGGCTTTCTAAAACAGAACTTTAATAACACTTTTTGTAAATAATTTATTTTTATTGAATAAACAATTCATCAATAATTTTAGCATTACATAATAAATATCATCATTTTTATTTTAAATAAAATGCAATTTTAAAGCAATGTAGGGTCTGCTGCAAACCATGTAAATGTGTCTTCCAAATCAGCATTATTCATTTTTAACCAAGCTACAATTGCGTTTATTTCTTTGATTTTCATAGGAACATTTGCTTCTAACGCAATACCATTTTCCAAATATACATACTTCAAATTTTTAAGCTCTTCTATTCCTATGCTTAATTTGGCATTTTGGTAATAAAAACTTATTAGCTGCAAATCTTCTCCAGTCTCAGCACCTGATTTTATTACCAGCTCTTTATCCATATCTATTAAGAATTTTATCACATCTCCATTACCTAACTGAACATTTCCTGTAAATTGAATTTGTACTCGTTTGTCGACTGTAAAGCTTTTTGCTTCTGTTGACAAAAAGTTTTCTTTATAGTCTATCTCTTCCCCATTTAATAATATAATTAACTTTCCTATTGGTGTCTGTAACATATCAATAAATCCACCTTTCTGCGAAAGGCACCGATGGGGGTATGAAACTCACTCTCACAACCACTCAGTCAAGCCCTTGATCTACTGTAGTCTTTTATATATTTTCAGCTGTTTGTTGAATACCTTTTTTATATTGTCCATATCCACGTCCTTACTGATTTCATATGCTCTTTTATATATGATCGACAGCGCTTCTGTATGATCCATTATCTGGTTTGACTGAAACCAGGCATCTGGTATCCAGCGATCAAGTCTGTCATATTGAACCGCTTTATTATAAGGCTTATTATCCTTATCCAGCATATCTGTATTCCCGGCAATTACAATATCAAAAGACATTTGCATATTAACAAGAGCTGTATCAACTGAACTCGCTCCTGATTTCGGTGAAACTCCAAGGAATTTTCTGATTTCATGCGTTCCCAGAGCTTTCCCTTCTTTATTCATAAGCTCCCATATATCCCACTCATGTTTGCTAAGCTTGCCTGCCTCATAACGTTCTTCCATTGTTGATGAGGGATGAAATGCACAATAAAAAATGTTGAAAAAATGCGGGGATAAAATTCCCTTTTTACCACAAAAGAAAGTTCCATACAGCAGCTTTTTTTCTGCTGCCACCCGGTCCTTCCAGATCCAGGGATCTATGTCCGGATCATCTGTCCAATATTGTCCCTCAGCAATATAATCATTAATAGAAGGAAAACCAGCAAGTACATCATTCATAGCCATAAAACCTAATTCATTAACCAGTTCCAGAAACTTATCATACCTGAGCATTGTTTTCATATATACTCCTTTCTCTTTAAGGTTGAAGCGCACAGGGTCATAGTCAGGTTAATTTCTTAATATGCCCTTCAATAAAATGCTGTAATCAATCAACAATTATACTTTTTATCATCTTTTTTACTTCACCATCACTAATTTTAGCTAAGTAATCATTAATTCCTTTACCTTCCATGTCTTTTGCAGAAACATCTGCTCCATTGTGTACTAGTAATTTTACTATATCAATATCTGCATGCTTAACAGCATATAACAACGGACTGCAGCCACGATTATTTTTTGCATTAGTATTAGCTCCATGCTCAACTAATAACTCAACTATTCTAAGCTGATTATAACAGCATGCTATGATTAATGGTGTATTTCCTTTATGATCTTTCTTTTCAATATCTGCATTCATTTCAATAAGCCACTTAAGTATGTTATCCAAACCTTCTGCTGCTGTATTATATAGCAAGGTATGACCTTCATCATTCGATGCATTAATTGAACTCCCATGATTCACCAATAGCTTAATCATTTCTAAATCTTCAGATTGAATTGCCCAAATAATAATGGGGTCACCCCGAAAGTCATTTAAAGGATTAAATTTATGACTTATCATGCATGCAACATTATCCTTTAAGTTATGAATCACTGAACAAGCTAACATTTCACTTTTATCTACATCAGTTAGCATATCAATATATGTTTTAATTAAATAATCCAGAATATTAACATTATCATAGCTGGCAGCTAAGGTCATACCAGACATACCGTTATTATTTCTTACCAAAGGATTAATATTTTTAGTTCCCAAAATTTTTACAGCTTTTTCGTTTTGTTCTCGGATAGCAAAATGTAGAAGGGTATCACCCTTCTCATCCTGCTCATTTATTTCTGAAATATCCAAAGACAATGGTTCGTCATTTTTAGTAATGCCAATATATACATCATTAATACTTTTTTTCATTCTATTCTCCTATGGATAATAATTAGTAATGTGCTATATTCACACTGTAACTTAGACTTGCTCTTTCACTTTTTACTGCTGAGAAAGTTGTTCTTCAACCAGTTTGAGAATGAAATCACAAAGCAGTGAAAAAGCTGAATATATTAGGCTTTTCCTCTTGGATAAATCTTACTACATAAAATCTAACGGCTCTATTTCAGTATGCGATAATGCGAACTGTTTCTCCATTCCTCAAGAGTATACATATCAAAGTTACTACCCATTAATCTGATTGTATCTTTCCAAAGGACTTTGTCACAATTTTCACTAACATAAAACGTATCCCAGTGAACACTATGATCTATCCAACTTTCACCTACATAAACTGCATAATATTTACTTAAATATTCGCTACCTATTCCATCTTTATAAACCTCCACTAGTTTATCCTCAATACGTATTGTTAAATTGGCTGCGCCATCACTTTGACTAGATATATAGTCCGCATAGTCATTCAATTCAGGTACTTGTTCACATAGAAACTGCTCTATTTGGTCTGTTTTTTCTAGCTCAGTCTTTTGAGATTCCTTAAGTGACAATTCACTTGTTTCTGCAACGTGTTCAATATTATAAATAGAGTCTTGTTCTTCTACTTGTTTACTGCAGGCTGATAATAATATAGATAGTAATATTATTATCGCTATTTTTACTTTTTCCACTTAATGTACTCCTCCCAATCCGGATCTATATCATCCCACGTTAAATAATCGTGCATTATTGTTGACGCAGTGTCTCCTTATGTAGGACCTGTTGCATAAATTGGACCAATTATAGATATATAAATAAATGGATTATCTTTATATTCCCTTGCCGCAGAGTATCTTTTATATCCAAGAACAACAGAATGGATTCTTCTCATAACATCAGTTTCATAGTGAATCACGTTCCTTCTATTAACTGATCTAATTCTTCAGACACTTAAGAAAGATTAACCATATCAGTAAATAAGCAATCAAAAATAATAACCTCGTTTAATTTTTTAAAATCAGTTTCTATTTGAGGTACTACTATTATAACATCATTCTCAGATAACTTTTTATACTCTTTTAGTAATAAACAGTCGTCTATATTCCTAATAATCTTTGCCATATCTTGCTGAGGAAACTTAATCGTTCTAAATAACCATTGGTTCTCTGCTTCAATGTATGTGGTTTCTTCCAAAAATATATAATAATACGGTTCTAACACACTGATGAAGACTCTCAAATCATATCTTATACCCCCTAATACATCTATAAGTTTCCTGTCATCATCTAAAATATTTTGATTTTCGTGCAATAATATTTTTATTTCATAGCAACAAGCATACTCATCTGTCCAATCAACCACAGCATATTCTTTAAAAACTGCTTTCATATCATGAAATAAGTTTTGATTCACAAATAAACCTTTATGATCTATTCTCTCATGACGTAAAAGTTGCTTACTTTTTATGTTATCGCTATTATCCGAAGATTTAGGATAATACATATAAATGTCTGTCATTAATTTTCTTCTATCTATCATGGTAAATCCTACTTTCAGTATACAGTTTGCAGTTAATGATACTAACCCAGATTCCGATCCAATTGAAAATCCAATTACTAACATACAATTAATCATCCCAATGGTTAGTTCTGTAAACTCTTCTCAGAAACCTTGGTGGTACCTTTTCACTAACCGTTATTGTAATGTCCTTACTTATCAAAGTCAAATCATTCCCTGGTTTTGTATCTTTTGAATTAACGTAAGAATAAGTCATCCATTGGTATATACCATGTTGGTTGTCTTTTTACAGTCATAGATCTCTGCTTTTACTACCTGGCTGCTCTCATTATATACATATTTCCTGTATTCTGCAACCTTACCGGTTTCACCTTGATGTAACATAAAACACCTTATTTTCCATTAATTTAATCCTTCCTATTACGATTTGGCGTCAATGGCTCCTTGATATCCCAAAGCGATCTGCCTTCTTCATTGGTGATTCCGGTGACACTTTCCCCGAGGCTCATACAGGTAGTATCCGGTGCTTTCGTCAAAACGGTCTAAGCTTAGCCGATCTGCTCCATACATAGATACACATAAGAGGTATCCATCTTGCCATTAATGTTTACTATTTATTTTTTCATAAACTATCCATCCAATCAAATCAGATTTCTCCGAAAAATATCTTTCCGTCAACAAATCCCAGTTCTCCTTTGATAATTCAACATCGTCAAAAATAAAAAGAGCATTTTCATCATAATTGCTTTCATTAGTTGAATCGTATACAGAAAAATATATCTTAAATATTTCTTTTCCATAAAAATCGAAAAGAGTATAAGCATAATCAATATGTGATGGTGCACCACCATAGCGAGTATATAAAACCGCACCATTATTCAGAGGATAGCTATATGGTACGTCCGAATGCCATAAAATGATATTTCCGTCTTGATAGGTAAATATGTCATAACCATCTACTGAACGTACGTGCAATTCGGGTAATTCATCGGCATTCATATCAAAAAAAGCATATTGATTGTATTTTGATCGCTCCACATCATCGAACCTGAAAATATCATTAATGTTAATAGAAATGTTATCGTTTTTTGCATTTATTTCACCATTTAAAAATTCTTCATATAACAATAATACTTTTTCATAAACGTCCTCATCTTGCGGCATTGCTGGACTCGACTCCAAAGCACATGCTGATAAAAAGATTAATAAAAAGAAAAAGATAATAATTTTTTTCACTGTATCACCTCGTAAAATATAAGTCATTACCACTGGCTTAGCCGGTGGTTTTATTGTTTACTACATGAAACATTTGCCTAACTTCCATGATGATAATGAATTGATTTAATCGAATATATTTCGATCCTGACGATCTCAGTCTTCCACCTTGAATACCTCTTTTCCCACTGTTCCCTGAGCTGCAATATATCGGCGAATGGTTTCTTCTGTAACACTCCCTACAGTCGCACAGAAGTATCCCCTTCTTTTTTGAGGATTAAATAAGCTTGATGGGGGTGAACACTAGTCCTCTATCAAGTTTGTGTTCGCAGAAAGTTTTATATAGTTTTTGAGTTATTATTATTAAACTTATACACGTTATCTCGCCAAACTTCTCTTTAGTCTTCAGAATATCAAACTCCACATTACTAAAGACTTTTTTGTCATACTCTATAAATCCAGGTCTTAAAAAATACTTTTTAGAATTGCATTTGGGACATAATATTTCTTTCCTTATTGAATTATAATGCAAACCTTTACTTAAGTAGTTCTTTATATATATTTGCTTTACATTTCTCATTATGCGTCTGGATGGATCCAAAACGTCATTATATGAAAATCCTCTTACTCCAGTATCTTGTAATACTGAAACCGCTTTGTCTGATGCAAACAGTTCATCCTGAACCCAATTTGTCATAAAAAAATTTCTTGTTCCCCAATTAGGTTCTTTTTTTAATATAAAATTATCTCTTTGCAATAAACCATTTCCACATTCTTCACAAAATTCTGACGAATCATATGTTGTATTGCGGTATTGCATATCATACTGTGGTTGTGGGTATCCTGGTCGCCATGTGCTTCTTACACTTAACCACTCTGCTTCCTCAATTTCTTTCCTTGAAAATGATACTTCAATAGAAATCGGTTTTATATTATGCTTCAGCAAATATTCATACACACTATGGAAGTGTATATTGGTTTCAGATAATTCAAATATTGTCACTATATCGCTTTTTTTACAAGTAATATTTTGTTGGGTAAAAAAATCAATAATAGCTGTTTCTCCATTATTGATACAGTATCGGTATATTTTTTTCATACAAACATCCTCCAATACAAATCTCGTGATATGAGCCCACTAACTCGTTTCTTACTTCGGCTAGCACAAGTTATTATTCGGCACAGCCTTACTTTCAGAATAAGCTAATAATGATGTCATAATAATCTTTACCGTAATAATTCATTGCTCTTCCTCCATACAATACACTTCCATAATTCCCTCCTTATGCAGCACCTCTCCGTATGGTCTGTCTGCATCAATCGCTGTTACTATATATATTTTTTCACCAATAATAGAAGTATTATATATTTTTTGCGCAAATTTTACGACTTCGTATTTTTTTGTATCAACATTAAATATACCTATTCTTTTTGAACTTATATAAAAAAACATATACTTATTTATGGAACCAATTAATTCCCAATTGTATTTATATTCTTGAAATTTGATTTTATCTATTACTCCTTTTATATAGTCAACCGATATTATGGAATCTTTCATTGGTAAGTACATTTTATCATTATTTTTACCAACACGATAATATTCAATGTCATTATCTATGTGAAATTCATTAATTTTTTCCAATCTTTTATCAAATATCTCTGCATTGAAACTAGCTAAAAGATCATCAATTATTGCAAAACCTTCGTTATCAATATTATGCATATTTTTTCTTGACTTATATTCAATTTTTTTTATAATTTTTCCAACAAAAACATCTACTAAAAAAATATCAGTCATATGTGTAGTATAATCATAATATTCAATAATACATTTTTCTCCACCCAGGAGTTGAGTAAAAAAAAGTCGTGTCCCTACTCCCCTTTGTTCACGTATTTCTAGCTTCATAATTATTTTTCCATCAGGGAGCGACATGATTTTATCTTTATTTATCAGGTATTTTTCTGAGAGTACTACTATATCACGCGACATTACATTTGTATGTCCGATCCTCTCACAGACAATCGGATCCATATTATTTCCTTTTCCAATAACTACTAATTCCGCTATGCCCTGGGTGCGTATTCCAGCGACCATATACCCATGACTTACTTGATATACCCGGGATAGACTTGAGTCTCCACCCTGCGGAAAAGAACAAAACTCTTCAAGAATGCCTTCATCATTTATGTATGATATGACATAACTATTATCCTCGCTCATGGTAACAAATGGATAAACATATAAATTATCATGGTAATAGAGTGGTTTACTTCCAATTAACTTTTTTTTCATTATGCCTCCTTAAATTATAGAAGGGCATATACAAACTGCCCTTCTTATCTTAAACAATTCTTGTACTTTTTCTAGTATACTGGAATAGGAACAGGAACAGGGAATTCTGGAAGTACTGGAATCCATAATGGATCATCCTGAGGAGGAGTTATCAATAAGTTAAATAATGAAGACGGATAGTAAGGTATAGGTCCCAAAACCCCCTGTATATCATAGTGTTCATCTGCATAATATCCCAACCAAAGATAACTCTCAATTATTCTCTTTACCTCCACCGCAAATACTTCAGCGTTTTCTTCTTTTTCCTTTTTTCTATAAAAATCATACCAAATTATTTCACCATTGTTTAAAGACTTATATGAACTATATTACTAACATCTATAATTTTTCTCCATATCATACCATGTCTCATATTGCTTACGTTTAAAATCCAACATATCATGACTTTTCCATGCCTTAAAAAAATCTACCAGCACACCAAAACTTCTATTAATTTTTCCCACTCCATTTATTACACTAGTTGAATACTCTAGATTTAACGACCTTTTACCACCATATTGTTTAATCAACTCTTCTTCAAATACAACAGCCATTCCTATCAAGTCATTCTCCACTTCATTTAATGGTTTACCAATTAATTTCTCAACATTATCAAGTAAAATCTCAGCAACTGTCAATATATCCTGATCAACTATACCGCATTTCTTTCTATATGTTTTCGCCAATTCTATATGGTTTTCATATAAATACATAAAATGCTTCTTATTTGGAACTACTTTTTTTACAGCTTCAGCTATTTCCTCTAACAAGTAATCACAATTCTTTTCTATGATATCTTTAAAATCTTTCAAAATATCTTCATATAGATGTTCTTTTCTATCTTCCTGAAAAAGATAACTCCATTCACTGGTATCAGTTCTTGGATTGTCCAGGGTCTGATGTAAAACATACCCTGACATACCTGAAACGTCTCCTCTCCCGCTGCCAATATGCAAATCTAACATTCCATTTCTATCCACTATATATACTTCCTGTTTTGTTCCGCTTACCTCTTTTATCCAAAACCACGCAGAACCGACACGTTCTAACTGGAATCCCTTTTCTATCATGATTGGATTTACTATTTCTAAAACTAATTTATTCTTATTCATCTTTTTGTTTCCTTTCATTATATGATTTTCACTATACTCCAAGAAAAAACCACCTTGGAGTATAGCATGTTTTTATATATTCATTCAAATGCTATTCAAATGATTTTATTTTGCTAAATTGTATCTTGGCTAAGCATCTCTATACCTATCCGGCATATTCTCAGAGTCGTATATCATTGGCAATTCACCATCCGGCGTTATCAGCGGCGGAAAAAACATATAAAAGGTATAGTCTAACGCTGTTGTCATCATCGAACCTATAGATGAAATACACTGCCGCCAGACGGCTCTCCACTCCATAGTCATAGTAGGTCTCTACCTTGTCTGTTCCTATTTTACCGATTTCAGTTATCACATACTAAGAATCCAAATATTTCCCGCTTTCTTTAAATCTCTTTTGAACTATTTTTCGAAAAGTTCTTCAAATGAAAAACTTACATCCTTTAGAGCTTCGTTAGTACTTATTTCGTATACCCATATATATTTCCTTCTTCTGTTTCATTCGCCCATAACTTTATAAAAAAATTATTTTTTGATGTCTCCATTATCTGTATAACACTATTTTCTCCTTTGAATGTATAAATTAAAGCATATTCATCTTCATCGCATCTCCACCAGCAGCTATATGGAAATCCAATACTATTTATTTCTTCAATTTTTACTAACTGTAAAACAGATCTGCCAATGTGTAATTCAATAATTTCACCATTAACATTAAGCGTACACTCCTCTGACAATGACAACATTTCATATTCTTCTCCATTAATAAATCTACCTTCTCTTAATAATACTATATTTTCATAGCTATAATGTATCAGGCAATTATTCATTAAATATTCCAGTTTTTCTTCAAAATATGATGATTCAACTATCTCATCATACATACTTTTGTTACTTAACTTAAAGATAGAATGATATGCTACATCTCCTGCAATATGAAAAAAAACATCTCCTGCATCATTCAAAAACACTATAACTGTTCCTTCTTTACCAATAAAGACCAATTCATATGCGGTATTATTAAATATAATATCCGCCGCACTTGAGACCTGCTGATAAATATCATTAAGGTATCTCCACGACACAGGTCTCATATATTCCAGTTTATATTCTTTTTCATTATAAAATAAATATATTCCATCATCAGACAGCGACAATGTTATTTCCTGATTCAAATAATCTTCTGCCTTATCCTTAGAAGGAGGTCCTCCTCTTGGCGTATAAAAGTCACTCAGAGTCCATGTCCCAAGTGCATCATATATTAATTCTTCCTGCCTTCTTAATTCGTCTTCAACATTATTACGTATTGCTGATATCGCTTGCTCCTCGGCTACCTGATTGTTCTCAGGTCTGACTGATTCAATCTTTGAATATACATTGTCATTATTTATAAGTGATTCAATGTCATCCTTAACTAATAAAGCATAATTCTTTGAGAAATCCGAAATATAATCATATTC
>Ga0153941_1000619_pt1 | contig 15406 bp, 12 predicted proteins | sample TSNJ025MetaG_FD_104733 | JGI IMG/M metagenome (GOLD analysis project Ga0153941, IMG submission 104733) | Attine ant fungus gardens microbial communities from New Jersey, USA - TSNJ025 MetaG | ecosystem: Host-associated > Fungi > Mycelium > Unclassified | place: USA: New Jersey, Brendan T. Byrne...
ATATCATTTTTCGGCTGGTTTTGCATTTCTGTTTTAGGACGATTTCATATCCCTACTGTCTTCAAACCCAGTTACTTCAGGGGGGTGACACGTATCGCTTTTTTGGTTTTGGGGAAACTCAAACTATTTACTTATAACTTCAAAATTATTGTGGATGGCTGCTTTGGCTATTACGGCAACACCTTCCCTGCCACATAAGCAATATCAATAATGGCTTTCCTGATTTCTCAAAGCTGTTAGGAGCAGTCATACTTTATATTATCCTCCTCATATCAATTGCAACCAGGACATATAAATGCATACCCGTCTTTTTTCGATCACTCTTGCTCTGAAAGGAAAGTATTATGCTAAGATGCGCTGCCGGCAAACGGCAAAAACTTGTTAGAACATTATTCTCCTATTGGTTGTCGGCATCAGGGTGGCAGGCTTGGTCCTTGACGTTCTTGTTAGCTGTTTGTACAGCATTGATCGTATTATTAAATATGCAGCTTAATAATTGGCAGGTGGGCTTTTATAACCATTTACACCAACATAGCATGTCAGGCTTCAATGATTCTTTACTTCAATTCGTTACTATCGCCCTCGTACTAGCAGCAGCGTCCGGTTGCCAGACTCAGTTTAAGATGTTGTTGCAAATACGTTGGCGGCAATTGATAACAGATAAATACATTACATTGTGGCTCTACAACCAAACTTACTTTCGCATGAGCTTAAATCCGGACACAATTGATAATCCGGACCAGCGGATAAGTGAAGATATTCATTTATTTGTTACTTATTCTGTCGACCTTGCAACAGGACTATTACGCCAGCTGATAGCCCTTATCGTATTTTCCGCTGTCTTATGGCAGTTGTCAGTTGAAATAAAGCTTTCGTTCAGTACTTATGAAATCATGCTTCAGGGATATTTGGTTTGGTGTGCGCTGCTATATTCGGCTGTCGGCACTTGGATTAGCCTCAGAGTCGGGCGACCACTGCTCTTGCAAAATAATGTGCAGCAAAGCAACGAGGCCGACTTCCGCTATTGCTTGATTCGGCTAAAAGAATACGGCGAAAGTGTTGCCCTCTATAAGGGTGACAGGCAGGAAAAGATTAATCTGTCAAAGCACTTTGCAAAAATCGTTGCGACTTACCTTTCCATAATAAAGACTACGCGCGCACTTAGCTGGATTTCTTCCATCTATTCACAGCTCTCAATAGTTTTTGCCTTCGCAATTTCCTCTCCCCGCTATTTCAATAACGACTTACAGCTTGGGCAGTTATTTGAGATCTCAGGTGCTTATTGGTATGTACATTCTGCTTTATCTTATATTGTCGACAGCTATGGTAAAATTGCCCAGTGGAAAGCAGTCATCGATCGCCTACAACAATTCCACGCTCAAATTATGTCGACACAGCAGCTATATGTTACACCGCTAAAGGCAGCCACGACATTCAGCAAGCGCAAAGAGATTGTCCTTAAAGACCTTTCGATATTTTCCCCGTCCGGTCAGGTTTTATTACATCGGCTGTCACTAGCGTTAAGACAAGGCTTCAGCTTACTCATTACCGGGCCTTCAGGCTGCGGAAAAACAACACTGCTTAAAACACTGTCGGGAATATGGCCTTTTTATTCCGGCGGCATCACTTTGCCGTCTGGGCAAAAGCTGCTTTTTCTACCGCAGCAGCCTTATCTCCCTACCGGCTCCCTGCGGGGTGCTATTTTCTATCCTCACATAGCCGGCGAAAGCACAAATATCAATGTCAAAGAACTATTGGCAGAATGCGGCTTAAACTCCTTGCTCGAACAGCTGGACGTAGTGGCCGATTGGTCAAAACTGCTATCTATTGGTGAATTGCAGCGCCTTTCCCTTGTCCGGGCCATTGTGCAGCAGCCTGACTGGCTGTTTCTTGATGAGATAACATCCAGCATTGACGTAAAAATGGAACACGCAATGTATCAAATCCTTAAAGTAAGACTACCACATACTTCACTTGTCAGTATTGGTCATAGGGACACATTGAAAGCTTATCACCGGCTCATACTGGCTATGGACGGGTTGGGTTCATGGCGTTGTTTTGAGTCTGCCGAACAAAAAAACGACTGCCAATTAAGCGGACAGCCGTTACGGCTTAAATCAGAGCGAGGCAACCGGCCCTAAAGCGACTTATCCATATATACTGTCTCAAGGTCATCGTTACTCTGACATCGAACTATGTAATTTTGACTAAGCCAAAAGGGAAAACCGCCTGGCAGAAATTTATGGGTATGCAGGCAAATAGTTTTGTAGCCATATTGCCGGCAATAGTTCTCGATGGCAGCAACTAATTGTCCGGCAATCTTCCGGCGACGCAGCCGGGTGGCCACATAGCAACGGGATAGCTCGGCTGTAGCCGGTACCTCATAGCAATCCTTAACAAGCGCCAGCCTATCATCATAGGGTCTGATGGCAACTGTTGCCGCCACTTTTCCCGTATCATCAAAAGCAGCAAGCATGGCTGAATGTTCAGGGACAATATAGGCTTCTTCCATGTTTGCAAGATCCCAGCGTTCGGCCACATCAGGTATGTTGGGGTATATTTCATGCAACATAGGAACAATGAATTCAAGTGCCGGTGCGATATCATTTACTGTAATTCTACGAATAGTCCAATGATGATGCTTAATTTCCACAATCAACCGCTCCTTGTTTGTTTCATTATCTTAACTCCCGCCTCTACAGGCGGCTTCAGTTCGTGGAGTAGACTCTCCACCTAACCCCCGATGTTTCTGCTTTGCTGAAAAGTTTCACTTATCGATCATCTAGCCTGGGCTCTAGCGGCAAAACGGCTGCCAGCAGCGCTGCTGATACCGGATGAGTGAGGCAGCCGATATTATCGATACAGTCCAGCCTTTCTACGATTTCACCTGAACACATAACCGCCAGTCTGTCGGCTAAATAAGCTACTGCCGCAAGATCGTGCGAGATAAAGATATAGGACATATCGAGCTCTTGTCGCAAATCAGATAATAAATCCAGTATTTGCGCCTGCACTAGCACGTCAAGGCTGCTAACAGCCTCATCAAGGACAATAAGCTTGGGACGGAGGGAGATCGCTCTGGCAATGCACACCCGCTGCAACTGCCCGCCGCTAAATTGATGGGGGTACTTAGCGGCATCCTCAGCTTCAAGTCCGACTAATTCTAATAGCTCACCTACTGTCCGCTGTTCGTCCCGGTAGTCTAAACGCGTAAAGTTTCTTAGCGGCTCAGCAATGCTCTGCCCGGCTGTCAGGCGAGGATTGACTGAACTAAAGCAATCCTGAAACACCGCCTGAAGATGACGCCGCACATGCCGAATGGCCGCCCGGTCTTGGCCATAAAGATTAATACCTTGAAAAAAGACTTGGCCGTGCTCCGGTTTTTCGATTCCTAAGATAATACGTCCGAGAGTACTCTTACCTGAACCGCTTTCCCCGACAATGCCCAGACATTCTCCGGCTCTCAGCGAAAGGCTGACCTCGTTAATCGCTTGAACCCTCCGACCCTGTTTAAAAATGCCGCCGCCATGAAAATGCTTGCTGACGCCCCGCAGCTCAAGGAGCTTATCTGCTAAAGACATTAGAGCGCCTCACGCTGCGAACCGGCTACATTGCGACAATGTACCCAATGACTGCCGGCATAGTTCTCAGCCTGCCCGGGAAGCAATAGCCGGCAAGCACCATTGACATGGGGACACCGTCCGGCAAACCCGCAGCCGGTTGTCACTAAACTGGTCTTAATAGTAGTTGCCGGCCGGGCCAGGGATAGGGGTAAGCGCTGCCTGCGGGCTAAGCCGATACTGCGCCGCGCATTCATCAGCGCTTGCGTATAAGGATGCAGCGGCTGGGCAAATAATGCGGCAACAGTTGCTTGTTCAACAATTTGGCCGCCAAACATAACGGCCACTGAATCGGCCAACCGGGCGATGACGCCAAGATCGTGGGAAATGAGTAGTATACTTGTACCAAACTCGCGCCGTACTTCGGCCAAAAGATCAAGAATCTGCACCTGCGACGTTGCGTCCAGAGCAGTTGTCGGTTCGTCGGCAATGATGAGATCAGGCTTTTGTGCCAGCGCAATGGCAATGATGACCCGCTGTAGCATACCGCCGCTCAGTTCAAACGGATATTGCCGCAAGAGCAGAGGGGCGTCAGGTAGTCCCACTCGCGTCAAATATGCTATGGCTGTTTCCCTGGCAGCCCTGGTATCAGATTTACCATGGGCAAGCAGCGTTTCAGTAAAATGATCGCCAATCGTACGGATGGCATTAAAGGCACTCATCGGATTTTGCGCGATCAGCGCTACTTTGTCGCCCCGGAGTCGCCGCCACCCTTCCCTCGATAACTCTCCAAGATTTGTCCCGTTTAGCCGGATATTACCGGCCGCCTTATCGATTCCTGACGGCAGCAAGTTTAATATCGACAGACAAGTCAAGGTTTTGCCACAGCCGCTTTCACCTACCAGACCGAAAATCTCTCCCTGCTCAATCGTAAAACTAAGCTGCCGGACTACAGGAGTTAACTTGTCTTTGCGTCTGATGACAATCTCCAGACCTTCTACTGCCAGTAGTGGTTGCTTCGTCATAACCTGTTTCCGCCTTTCTATCGTTTTCCGTAAGGATCAAGTATGTCCCTAAGCGTATCGCCCAATAGATTAAAGGCCATCACGACGCCTAAAATCATGATACCGGGGTATGCCATCAGCGAAGGGTAGCCCCGCAAAAACTGTCGGCCATCATTAATCATCGCTCCCCATTCGGGTGTGGGCGGCTGAATCCCTAATCCCAAAAAAGACATGCCGGCAATATGCAAAATAACCCAGCCGATATCAAGTGTAGCCAGCACCGCAATTTGCGGGAGAATGTTCGGCAAAATATGCTTGGCAATAATCGTACATTGCCCTGTGCCGGCCACTTTGGCCGCCAGCACATAATTTCTTTCCTTTAAGCTAAGCACCATGCCTCTGATCATACGGGCATACCACGCCCACTGCGAAAGCGCCAGCGCCAGTACGACATTTGGCAGTCCAGGTCCCATAACCCCAACAAGGGCTAAGGCCAAAATCAGGCTGGGAAAGGCCAAAAAAATATCACATATCCTCATAATAAGCGCATCAACCCGGCCACCGGCATAACCAGCCAAGGCCCCCACCACAGTGCTAATAGCAAGAGTGACGGTCATGACGGCAAAAGCCGCACTTAAGGAAACTCTGGCGCCATAAATAAGGCGGGATAAAATACAGCGGCCGAGATGATCAGTGCCCAGAGGATAACGGTCATCGGCAATCATTAATTTCCGCTCTAAAGAAACATCATTAGGATCATGAGGGGCAATGGCCGTGGCAAAAACAGCTAAAAGAATATTGAGGAGAATAATTACCAGAGCTACTACCGCCAAGCTGTGCTTACGCTCAAGCTTCCGGACAACAGTCATCAGCATGGCTCTCACGACTCTCCTTTCAGGCGAATCCGTGGGTCAAGCCAGGCATAGGCAATATCGACAAACAAGTTAGCCATCACAAAAACGATCGACATCATTAACACAAAGCATTGTACAACCGGATAATCCCTGTTTAAAATAGCCGACACGCAAAACCGGCCAATCCCCGGCCAGGCAAATATGCTCTCGACAATGACCGACCCGGACAATAAGTGGCCGATACTCATCCCCAGCGCTGTCACCAGCGGCAGCAGGGCGCATTTGAGTACATGACGACCAATCACCCAGCTTTCTTTTAACCCTCTTGCCCGGGCATAAAGAACAAACGGCTGCTCCAAATTCTCCAGCATGCTGATCCTTAGCAGCCTGATATATGTCGCAATATAGCCGAAGGAAAGTGTTGCCGCCGGCAAAATAAAATGATGCCATGAGCCCCGCCCCAACGTAGGCAGCAGGTCAAGCTGAAACGCAAAAAAATACATGAGCATAAAGCCCAGCCAAAAATTAGGCATGGCCGCACTCGTAAAGGCGAGCAAACGACAAAAATGATCAAACCAACTTTCTTTATACAAAGCCGAAAGTATTCCCACAGGCAGGCTGACGGCAAGGGTAGTACAAAGTGATACACCGGCCAGCTCAGCCGTCGCCGGCAGCAAAAACATCATTTCATCCCACACAGGCCGATGTGTAGCATAAGACCGGCCAAAGTCAAGCATTAACGCCTTTACCAGCCAATCCCCATACTGGACGATGAGCGGACGGTCAAGACCTAGTTCGAGCCTGACCGCCTGAACGGTCGCCTCCGTCGCCGGTATCTGTGACAGCCTCAGATACGCCTCGGCCGGGTCACCCGGCGCAAGCCGCAGCATCAAAAACGTAATAACCGAAATACCGAACAGTACAGGTATAATACTCAGCAGGCGCTTGACAATATAATCAACCATACTGCCTAACCTCTATCCTTTAAAATTACTGGATATCCATGCCGGTAAAAGGAATTTCATACTGGCATCCCATAAATGTTACACCAGTTACATTTTTAGGATAGACAGCGAGATTGACCAGGTACGACAGCGGCAGATACACAGCCTGTTCATGCAGGGTTGTGAGAATTTCCCGATAAAGCTGCTGACGCTCTGCTTCATCGGTGGTTAAGAGGACTGCCAGCGCTTTTTGATCAAGCTCGGCTTTCATCGCAAGTCCTGCCTGAGCTTGGTAATCGGCGTGAGCCGGTTCGCGCATCGATCCGATAAGAGAATGCGGATCAGAAGGAGCTCCCCAGGTGTCGCCGCAGATCATATTGAAATTGCCGTTTTTCATTCGCTGATTGATCCCCCCTTGTTCCTCAGCTGTTAACTTAACCTTTATCCCAATTTTCTTAAGGTCGCCCTGGATTACTTCGGCAATCGACTTTTGCAGGGCATTAGTGCTTTCATAGCAGAATTCCAATTCGAGTATTTGCCCGTCTTTTTCCCGGAATTCTTTACCCGGAACCTCTTGCCATCCTGCTGCATTGAGCAGATCTTTGCCCTTCTCCGCACTATATTCGTAAGGCTTTAAGCCAAGATTACAGTACGGGAAGTTAGGCGCCAGCAACGTGTCGGCTTGATGCTCCGTGCCGAAGAGCACGCCTTTAATAAACGCCTCTTTATTGACTGCATGCAAAATAGCTTGACGAACAGTAAGCTCTTTAGTCACTCCTTTATTGGAGTTGATTGCTACGACACGGGTTGCTAGCGGCTCGGATAATTTCGTTTCATACTTGCTTGATTGCTGTAGCTGCTTAAAGGCATCGAGACTGATGCTGCCATTGCCATAAATCAGATTAAGCTCTTGCTTTTCAAAAGCCACAACGCGCGACTCACTGTCGGGAATTATTTTTACTACCAGCTTATCGACTTTCGGTTTAGTTCCCCAATAGTGCTCATTGCGGACAAATACGGCGACTTCGCCCTGCTTATATTCACTGAGCATCCAGGGGCCCGTACCAACCGGCTTTCTAATCCCCTCGCCTGTATTGCCGCTGTCCGGGAACTGAGAAGGCGCAAGAAAACGGAGGGGACGGATAAGCGCCAGATCTTGCAAGACCGGGTAATAGGCATTTTTAAGTACAAGCTTGAATGTGCTGTCGTCAACAACCTGAACATCTTTGATCTGCCTGATAAACGCCAGCCATTCATGACGTTTGCCATTAGCCAGTACGGCATCAAAGTTTTTCTTAACAACCGCGGCATTAAAGACAGTGCCATCAGAGAATTTTACGTCGGTACGCAGTTTAAACACATACTCGGTGCCGTCAGGGGAAATTGTCCAGCTTTCAGCCAGCCAGGGAATGATTTTGCCGTCATTACTATATTGGACTAACGGTTCGTACACTAACGCCTGGGCAAACATCTGGCTGGGGTTGTACATATGCGGATTTAAGGGGCCGATATCTTTATCCCAGGAAAAATTCAATGTCTTCTCTTGGTTCGGCGCCTGGCTTGTTTGCCGGCTACAGCCTACGGCCAAACTAATAAATAGGATGAATGAAATAAATAGAACTGCATACTTTCTAAAACTCTGAACCTTTTTATTTGTTTCCACCATTTCTAAGCTCTCCCTTGCAATTTTATCGTTCTTATCCGGTTCGTCTGTATCCCCTATGTACACAACAAAAAAACATGAAAAACCAAAAGGACTTCGCGTCCCCAACGGCTTCATGCCTTGAATATCGCTATGCAAATTACGCGCATCATCTCAACAAAAGTTTCTATTATGAGAGTTTTCATAACTCTCGTTCAAAACCATTGTACAATATCCCCCCTTTTTTTGTAAATAGTGGAAATAATATCTTGCTGCTATGCTATTTGGAGGCATTTAAAAAACTAAACCGCGTCTCAACTCCCCTCTTTTCCAGTGGGACTTAAGACGCGGCTAACTTTCTGGATAAGGTCGCCTAACCTTCAGATGGAGTAACCCCCACCCTGAAGCTAAGCCTCTCTTTAGCGCACTATTAAAATCGATAATTTGTTATAAAATGATAGGAATCTTTATAACTACTAAAACCAGCCTTACCTGTATCATACGGTTTTAATCTATATCTTACTTCAAGATTGGTGTTTTTGGCAAATACATACTGGACGCCGAAGCCATAGCCATGAGCGCCGTCGCCACCAAGGCCCCAATCACTACCACCCGTTAATCATCAATTTTTCCATCTCCAAGCTAGCCTGCCTGCACATACAGCGCAATGCCGGCCGTTAATACAACAATTGCCAGGTAAAGACCGGTACCTACAACACTAACAATAGCACCCTGCCTGACGCCAAAAATTGAAAGATTGGAGGGCAGTACCCGCGAAGCGCCATCATAAATATTATGAAAAATAGACGCTATCAGTAAGTTGAAAATTACTTCTTCGCCAACAAGCGCGCCGCTTTGCAGCAACGTCCCGGCAACACCGATGGCCGCTATCAACGTAGGTATGCCGGCGACAATGACCAATACCCCGGCTGTCGTCAGGTTAAACCAGCGCAAAAACGGATCAAGCCCTGCAAGAACCTCAGCCATAAGCGACGTATGTATCAGGAAGGCAAAAATCGCCGTAACCGGCATAAAGACCTTCGCTATATCCCAGAACTGCCGGAACGCTATGCTGGCAGCAGCTAGCAGATCCGTCTCTTCGGACGCCGTGTTGCCGTCTGGCTGCTTGTCTAGTGCACCGAATTGCTGATGACCGACGCTGATGCGGTTCCAGATTATGCCGATAACCGTGACAATGATATTCATACCAATGTTTATCAAGAAAAATGTCATACCGAGCTTCCAACCCAAACTGGCGACTAAAGCCGGGCTGAAATAAAAGAGCGTGAAATAAATACTTGTTGGAAATGACCCCATTAAGTAAACTGCCATCAAGCTAGTCCTGGTAATAAGCTTCTTGCGGTCATATTCAGCCAGCATGGCATTTGCCGCATAGCGGTTAAGCAGACATAAAATAAAAAACGGACCTAATGATTCCGGCAATTTACCCAAAGCTGTCATTGGCCGCAAGGCTTTACTGAAAAAAGCCAAAAAACGCCCCGTCCGGAGTACAACGCCGCAATAGCATCCTAAGAACAGGGCCGGCAACGCCGTTTTCCATACGCTTATAATATCGGTAAGCGCTGCTGCTGCATCAATCGTACCCATAAATATTCAGATGTTCCCTCCTGAAGCTAATTCCCTGGATTTAACCTTCAGCCGGGGAATTAGCCTAATCTAACTTCAGTCAACAGTATTCATCCTCTTTTTAAATTTAAAAGACAAAAATGCAGCCCTGATTGCATAGTCAATGAGGTTAACCAGCCATATACCGGTAATCTTCATATCCCAAATATAACAAAGTACATAAATGCCGGCTACCCGAATCATCCATATCCCCGCAATCGTGCTGTACATCGGTGACTTGGTATCACCCGCTCCTTGCAAGGCACCGGCCATCACTAAGCTGACAGCGATGAACGGCTGCGCAAAGGCATCGATATAAAGTCCGATTGCTACCATTCTAATAACTCCTGGATCTTCAGTAAACAGCGTACCGGCCACAGAAGCAACGGAAAAATAGCCGATGCCAATCACAGCCATAAGAACGACAGCCAGCCACATAATTACCTGCCCGTACTGATAAGCTTCCCGGTTACGCCCAGCGCCCACATGATTGCCAACGAGCGTTGTCGCGGCAACCGCGAAGCCATAGCCAGGCATATAGGAAAAATAGGATATGTTTCCTGCCATTAGAAAAGCAGCATACACATCAGTCCCAAGTTTCACAATCAAACCGGCATAAAACAACTGCCCCAGCCGCATAATGAGCCGTTCCGCCACTGCCGGACCAGAAATGCGGAGCAAGGCAAGACTATATTGCCGGGATAAGCCTTGCCACAGCGAGCATCCTACCTGTGATTTTTTAGTACATATATACAGGGCGGCTGTTCCAAACACGCGTACAAGCGTCGTCGCCCAAGCAGCGCCTGTAATTCCCCAGCCCGGCCATTGTCCGACTCCAAAAATAAATAAATAGTCTAAGCCAATATGCAGCAGGTTGACCCAAATTGCTATCACCATCGGAGCTTTCGTATCACCGGCGCTACGGAGAATATTTCCGAAAATTACGCTGAGTGAAATAAAAACAGACGGCACCGCTACAATTTGAAAATATGCCACACCAACAGCCAAAACATCGGCTTCGGTTCCCATATAGCGCAATAACGGCTCAGCAAAGAAAAGAGAAATAGCGCCGGCAATCAAGCCGGCAATTACTGCCAGCCAGGTTGACTGCCCGGCAATTGCCTGCGCTTTAACCATTTGACCGGCGCCAATATAACGGGCAATTAAAGAAGAAGTGCCAATACCCATAGCCATAAAGACAGCGATATAAATAGCAACAATCGCATTAGTCACACCGACGGCAGCTACTTCATGCAAGCCAATGCGAGACACAAACAGAGTATCGACAAACCCTACAATAGTGAGCAAAAAATTCTCAACTATAGTAGGAACCGCTAACGCAAGAACAACCTTTATTTTGTACTTCTGCTCCCTGCTAATGCTTCCGCCCATTATTCCGACAACTAGCTGCAATACCGGCAACCGCACCTGTCGACGTAAAGACTAACCACTGATCACAATTGTCAGCCTGGGCAACAAGCTGCTGTGGATGCAAGCGTCTCCCCCCTTATTTTATCGTCGGTCATGCTGCCTGCTTTGCTGCCGGCTTGACATAGGCTTTTCTATTAATAAATAGTCCCGGCCACCTACAAGTACGCCGGGACAATAGCAAACCTCAAATTAATCGCCTCCCTATCGCTCGCAGGTAATAACGGTGATGACATATAGGCAGCTCTCCTGGCTCTGGATCATCGCTCGGCCAAACCTTCCCAAGACGTAAATCTCAGTGGCATATTTTGAAGTTGCTCACCCATTACAGTGGCGGGACCGCGCCGGACTTACACCGGACTTCCCTATAAAGCCCCTAAAGGGCGCCTATACCAATATATTTAGTTTTTACTCGATCTAATTATTCCATATAATCCCTAAACTGTCAACAATCTCCCAAAAACAGTGTTAGCAATTCAATATAAGCTAACTTTCGACAGACTTAGGCACGCAGTTAAAACTCAATTTCTTTTTGCGCCTTGACAGTCTTTTGATGAGGGTGTTTAATCTTAAATATTGAGTCAAGACTCCCGCCTCTACAGGCGGCTTCAGTTCAGGTGGAGTAGACTCTCCACCTGAACCCCCGACGTTTCAGCTTGCTGAAACAAGTTCACTTGCGCACTTTTGCAAACACGAAGAAAGCCTGGGAACCCTTTTTCTGCAAGAATTCCCAGGCTTTTCACTCTTTTGAACTAAACTGTCAAAAAGGGTATTATTCCATATAACCCCTAAGCCGTCAATAATCTTCCAAGGATAGTGTTAGAGTTCCAATAATAAGCTACTTTCGCCAGTCTTACGCACGCAGTTAGAACTCAACCCCTTTTTGCGCCTTGACACCCTGTTTGTAAGGGTGTTTAATTTCCTTCATCTCAGTGACCAAGTCGGCCTTGTCAATAACCTCCTGGGATGCGTCTCGCCCCGTTAGGACAAGATGCAGCGCCTGAGGCTTGGCGTCTAATAAATCGAGCACCATCCCGACGGAAATTAAGCCGAACTTAACCGCGTAGTTGATTTCGTCAAGAATAATCATGTCCCACTTGCCTGACGTGATTTCTGCTTTGGCCTCCTCAAAAGCTTCTGTTGCCGCCTGCTGGTGATCGTCCATATCATCTCCGGTAGCCTTACTCACAAAACCTTCACCCAACTGGCGAATAGTAAAGTTCTCCCCCAGTCGCTCAGCTGCCGTCAATTCACCATATTTCCAGTTTCCTTTGATAAATTGAAGAGCAAGTACCTTGAGTCCCTGTCCCCAGGCCCGCATTCCCATTCCCAGAGCAGCTGTCGTTTTGCCTTTGCCGTTACCGGTATTGACAATAATTAACCCGTGTGCTTCCGTCATTCTATCACCTCTTTTATTTTCAAGTATAATCGTCAAAAAAAAACTTAGCAACCGTATGGCACGGTAAAAATATCACTGACTTCAACAACAAAAAGGACTGTCGCCGTAAGCAAGCGTAAAGAGAGACTAAGCTTCAGGTGGGGTTTTTACCCTATCTGAAGCTTAGTCGATCCTATCCGGAATGTCTAGCCGCTCTTAAATCCCGCTTGCATAAGAAGGAGTTAAGACGCGGTTTAGTCACGGATAAAAACAAAAAATGGCAACCGACCGTGAGGCGGAAGCCATTTTTTTGTTGTAAAAGAGAAAATAGAGAAATCACCCAAACTCCTGTAAATACGGGTTGCCGCAAGCTCGAACAAATCTGCGGCACACTATTAACCTGCTCTAATTTCTAAATTGGCGGGAGTACCAACAGCCAACTAAGCTGTTACAGACTGGCACGCGCTAAGCTGGCGCCTAATTCTTTGCAAAGCTCAATACCTTCATCGGTCGGCTTTTCCTGAATGATCAAACCGTCACCAACCATTTTTACCCCGAGTTCTCCCATCTGCTCTACCCAATCCCGCATCCACTGTCCGTCGCCCCAGCCGTAAGAGCCAAATAAAGCTACAGGCTTGCCGGACAGATCGCCCTGCCCCAATTCTTTCATAAATGGTTCCATCTCTGTTTCTTCCAACACTTCATCACCCATAGACGGGCAACCAAAAGCGACGGCATCGGCCTCAATCACATTATTTTTCGACGCATCGTTGACAGCAAGCAACTCGACACTAACCCCTTCAACGGTTTTGGCGCCATCCGCCACGGCAGTAGCCATTTCTTCGGTGTTTCCGGTGCCACTCCAATAAATAACAGCAATCTTTTTCATGCTAAAACCCTCCCTATATTGATATTTATTATCGTTTAGTTAGCAAAAAAATATCAACCTTGAGCTAAGGCGTGTAATCATACCTAACTTGATATTTTTTTGTACGACGAAAATGATAATCGCTATCACTCATTATATTTCTAAACTGATTCTTTGTCAATATACACCAGTGACAAAAAAAGTGACAAAAACTTATTAATACCGCCTGGATTTTCAGCTCTGGAAACAAAGGGACAGGGACGCTGTTTCAGACCTTAGACCTTCCATATCCTTGTGGATGATAACCCCGTGCGTTTAGGCTTACTATTTCTTTTATCTTATATTTGACTAATAAAAAATATGGGGCGCTCAAAACTGAGCACCCTGATGGACTAGTTGTACAAGCTCCTGCCGTGAGCATTTGTGAAACTCAAATCAGACTATTTCTTGTATCCGCATTTTGGACATACACCATTTTCGTTCAACGCAATGCCGCATAACGGACAACGATCTTTTTCTTCTTGGGGCTTATATTCTTGCGTAGCACCATTTGCACCGCTTGTAAAAGTGATTTTAACAATATTTAGCTTGTCTTTCAGTAAATCGTAAACTATTTTAATCATACCTTCAACGGTCATAGTTTCTTTCGTAACAATCAAGCGGCATTCCGGATATGCTGTCGCAAGTTCCGTCTTAAAAGCAGGACCTTTTAGTGTATTGGTCGGCGTACCGTCCTTAATACCTTGTGCTTCATAGACGCCAAGAATTGCAGGAAGCAACGGGTCGTCTTCTCTTAAAACCAGTGCATGGTCAAAGTTTTGTAAAATCGCCCAAGCGGTTTTCTGAATTTCATTACAAGGAAATACCATATTAACGCCTGCATTGATGGTATCTTCAACTTCAAGCGTCAGTATTCCTGTATGCCCATGTAGATACTGGGCTTCTCCTTTGAACCCATAGAACCTATGGGCATATTGCAATTCTAATTTACTGAAACTTCTCATAACTATTCTCCTTAGGCATATATTTACGGGGTTTGTTCGTGCTCCCGTATGCGCACGTACATGAATTGATTGGTTTGCCTGTACCCATGTTCTCATTAGCGCTGAATGAATAAGGCAAACGTTCTTATTGCTTGACGGCAGGAACGAAAAAACAAGTCAAAACGGGAAAAATAACTAGCATGAATGAAAAAGCTATGCTATGAATTATGTATTACATTCAGGGCAGATACCCTTAAAAATAATATCATGACCTGTAAACTTAAACCCACAAGTATCTTTAATGTTTTTTTCTAAATCCGCGATAAACTCCATATTTACATCAAAGACTCGGCCACACTTTGTGCATCTTACGTGATAATGCTCATGGCATAGATAGCCAAAACAATCGGCTCCAATTGGCAGCTCTACTTTGTGGATTTCGCCAATATCGTACAATATGTTTAGATTTCGATATACAGTCCCTCTGCTAATATTAGGGTGTTTCTTCACGATCGTGTTGTAGATCTCGTCAGCAGTGGCATGACACTGCAACTCTTTTACAGCTTCAAGAACTAAAGCTCGCTGAACGGTGCTTCGCTTATTTATAATATCTCCTCATTAATAATTATTTTCTAATAGTATCATATACCAATAAATACAGTGTGTCAATAAAATTTTATATAATATTTTCAAGTAAATTTATATTATGGCAATCTTGCAAGCCTGTGGGATTTTCTATTTCACATACAATCTAATCCCCAATTGCAGGCAAATAGGTTTATCTTAAACACTCAACTTTCGCACCTCAAAATGGGCAGCAAAGCCACGATATAATTGGGTAGTCCGTTAAATGAAATCAACTCTTGATGAAATTGCCGGAAGAACTCTTATAATGTTTTAGCAACAAACTGATAAGGATTGATCGCTAGTATAAGCCGGGGAGAAAGGGGGCGTCCTTTTGGCATTGCCCCAAAAGGACCAAAAAGTCTAGGCCCGAGCCTCCAAAAGCTGAAAAGCCAGGTGGTCTTCCTAAAATCCGTAAACTCGCTATGCTCAAACAGTACGGATTTCTTTACGGAATACCACCTGGCTTTTCTCCTTCGGAACGCTTTTTCCGGC
>Ga0153941_1000621_pt1 | contig 15306 bp, 13 predicted proteins | sample TSNJ025MetaG_FD_104733 | JGI IMG/M metagenome (GOLD analysis project Ga0153941, IMG submission 104733) | Attine ant fungus gardens microbial communities from New Jersey, USA - TSNJ025 MetaG | ecosystem: Host-associated > Fungi > Mycelium > Unclassified | place: USA: New Jersey, Brendan T. Byrne...
TGTCACATAAGGCGTTCCGGACACATAGGTACCGTCCATTGCACAAACGGGATGACCTAAAAATGCCGGGTCTCCCCAGTTCTCCCCGTCCTCCGAAATCCGGAAAAAGACAGGGATACCGTCAACGTTAACGATTTCATATACCATAATATATTTGTTATTCGGCAGTTTGGCTACTACCGGCATACCGGGTCGTTTTACCTTGTCCGGTATGGCAATATCTAGAACCGGTTCACCAAAAGTAAAACCTCCGTCTTTGGAAACCCTATGGAGCAGCAGTTGGTTGCAGTCTTTGCTGTGATAATATCCTTCATCGGAATAATAACAGATAAGTTCCTGTTTATCCGTCATAAAAAGATATGGCTCCCATACCGGACGGGTTTTATCCGATCTGCTATCCGGGTCTACATGGGCTTCGCCGCCTCGTGCGATTTCACTCATAAACGTCCATGTCTTTCCCAAGTCATTGCTTTTGTAAATATGCAGTATGGTTTTTGACATATCGTTTGGAATAAAATTACCGGCGCAAAGGATCGTTCCGGCTTCTAATATACCGCATTTTACCGGAAGTTCAAACAAATGCGGTTGGAAACGTGCTCCCCATCCTAATTGGGCATCTTCTACCTGTGAATACCGAGACCAGCTGTTTCCACCGTCTGTGCTGCGGAAAATCGGGAATACCGGGGTGCCATGCGTATACTGCTCGCAGGTGGCAAGCAGGGTACCGTTGGCATCTCCATTGTGCTGCAATTCAATCACCCGGGGGTACATTGCCCCCGGGCTCTTTTCTTTCATGGAGGGGCAGTAAACAACGCCGGATGCCCGTTTCTTAAGAATAATATTACAATTATCTTTGCTGACGATAGCTTCGCCGTTTTCCTTATACTTTTTTTCTCTTATCTCATACAAATCTTCCATTGAAACCTCACTCGTCCTGACATTGATAAAGTACCCTATAACGTAATTTCATAAATACAGGATTTCCCATCACGCAAAATGGAACGCAAAACCCTTACTGTAACTTCTTTGCCCAGCACTTTAGAAAACATCCTCCTGGCATAATTCTCCGAACAATGACATAACACAGGAGAGACATCAAAATCCATTTCTTTTGCAACAGGACACACACAATAATCCTTATTCTCATCAACCAGCAGTTTTTTATTATCGTCACTATAGTTCACGATCCACTGATAGCTATGCGTAAGATACCCGATAAAACCATCAAGGTCACCAACATATTGTTCCAGACACGTATCCATGTCATTCACCTGATAATGAAGCTGGGCACAGTCCTCCAGTAAGGAAACCGCACAATCACCGCCGCATTTTTCAACCCGGTTCAGAAGCGCTCTGGTCCATTCACTGCAAAAATCCATAATATCACCTAACCTTTCACTGCTCCTATCATAACACCTTTTTCAAAATATTTCTGCAAAAAAGGATAAACACATAAAATCGGAACAGTGGAAACAATAATAACTGCGTATTTCACCTGATCTGCAGAGGATTGTGCATAACCGCCCTGTACGCCGCCGCTTCCGCTGGAAAATGCTTCATTCAGCAGCAGAATTCGCCTGAGTACAATCTGCAGCGGTTCATTTTCCTTCTTGCTGTTAAACATAAGCGCATTGAAATAATCATTCCAATGGAAGACTGCATAATACAGGATTTCCACCGCGATAACCGCTTTGGACAAAGGTATTACAACCTTGCTGAAATATTTGAAATGAGAACAGCCGTCAAGTACCGCCGCTTCATATAAATCGTTAGGTATTGAGCTTTCGATAAAAGTACGGGCAATAATTAAATTATACGTATTCACCAGGACCATGACAACCAGAATGGTTTTGGAGCTTATCAGACCAAGGGCATTTACGGTCATGTAAAGAGGAACCAGACCGCCGCTGAAAAACATGGTGAAGACAAAATAGAACATCACCTTTCCCCTGGCTTTAAAATCAGGCCTTGACAGTGCATAAGCAGCGGGCATTGTTACTGCCAGGTTAAGCAGTGTACCTGCAATCACATAGAAAATAGTATTGGCATATCCTGTCCATATCCGGGAATCTTCCAGAATCTGCTGATAGCCGTATAATCGGATATCTCTTGGCAGGAAAGTCACCTTCCCCAGGTTCACCAGATTTGAATTGCTGATGGAAGCGATGATAATGAACCATAGGGGATATATGATGATAATAAATACCACAATGCTTAATAAGATCACAATGGCACCAAAGAGTATGTCTGCAGGGCTTTTATGCTTTAATCCATGCTTTACTGTATCCTTATATTTTTCCATGATGCACCCCTCCCTTACATAAGTCCTGTGCCGGAAACACGTTTTGAAATCCAATTTGTGGCAACCAGAAAACAGAAATTAATCATCGTATTAAACAATCCCACTGCTGCACCAAAGCTGAACTGGGCGTTTTTGATTGCCACAGAATAGATATAAGTGGAAATAACCTGGGAAGCGCCAAGGTTGAGGCTGTTCTGCATGAGATACACTTTGTCAAAGCCAACGTTTAAGATATTTCCCATATTCAAAATCAATAAAATGATTATCGTGGGCATGATTGCCGGAATATCGATATGTATCATGGTCTGCCATCTGTTGGCGCCGTCTATTTTACAAGCATCATATAATTGCGTGTCTACGGAGGAAAGCGCCGCTATGAAAATGATGCTGTTCCATCCCATGGACTGCCATACGCCGCTTAATACATATACCGGAACAAAGGCGGATTCACTTCCCAGCAGATTAATATTTGAATTTACCAGATTCAGTCCCTTTAGTAAGTTGCTGATAACACCGCTGTTGTTGGCAAGCATGATATTCATCATGGATACAAGTACAACAACGGATATGAAATAAGGTATATAAGCAGTAGTCTGTACCAAACGTTTCCATTTTTTACTGCCGATCTGGTTGATTACCATCGCCAATATGATGGGAGCCGGAAATCCCACGACGATACTGGTTGCCGCAATCACAAATGTATTTTTCAGTGTGGGCCAGAACATGGTACTTTCAAAATATTGTTTGAAATATTTCATCCCTATGAATTCACCGCCGGTGATACCTGAGGAAAAGCTATACTCCCGGAATGCAAGCTGGATGCCGTACATGGGAACATAGCAGAAGATGAGAATGTAAATCATGGCAGGAAGCAGCATGAGCCACAACTGCCATGTATGGGTTATATATTTTAGAATTCCCCGGTTTTTACCGGCGGATATTTTTTTCTCCATAAAATGATTACCACCTTTCCATAAAACCCGGGATGCGGAATATCCGCATCCCAGTAAATGCCATAAGCATTCTATTGTGCTGAACTGTTACCCGAACAAAACATCTGTAAATTCATCACTGTGCAAGATAGGTGTCAAATGCTGCCTGACGGATATCCAAAACTTCCTGCAATCCCGCATTATAAACTGACTGTACATAACTATCCCAATCAGCATCAATATCGGAATCGCCTGTCATCCACAGTGACCAGTAATTATCAATGATATTATTGATGTTAGCCTGATTGACTGCCATGGTATTCAACTCATCTGCCGTATACTTCATGAACATTTGCGGATAGCTGTCTGTCTTGCCTGCCTTGGCAATCGTATCATTGTAATATTCTCTCTCCTCCAGGGCATATGTCATATCCTGTGCCATTTCGATTTCAGTTGCCCTTCTGATATACATCGGCCCATTGTCTGCAAAGGAACTGGTCCATTTCCATGTGCCGGCATCCGTATCCGGGTCAAGGGGATCAAGTACCTTAAAGCTGTCCTCCCCTGTCTGTTCCACACAACCATCTGTAATACCGCCGAACAATACCTGTACAGATACATCAGCACTATAGAACTGGTCGATAAATCTCATAGCTGCTTCCTTATCGGTACATTTTGCGCTCATGGAAACCCTGTTTTCAGACATATTCAGACCTGAATAATCATCCCGCCAACGTGTATCATAGGTTCCGGCCGGAACATCAATATCATAGTCAAGGGCAGCCAGGGGTTCGTATTGTGCGTATAAGGTAGGGCCGAATTTATCGGTTTCTTCCCATCCGAACACTACACCTACCATAGCCTCTCCGTTTTCATTTCCACGGGAAAGGGACTGGAATGTGGAATAATCACTGGTCAGGGCATTATCATTGATTAAGCCCTGGGAATACAGCTGGTTCATATATTTCATGAACAATTTGTATCTTTCATCCACTGCATAACATTTTACAGTGCTGTCCTCTGCAAAATATGCATCAACACCCCAATTCGTCAGCTGAATGCTAAGAGCCCCCAACAGATTCGTCATGGAATACGCGGAATTAAACCATGCATTGTTACCGCCGTATGCGTTATAATCCATGGGTACTTCATCGTTAGGGTCACCGTTGCCGTTTGCATCCTGCTCCTTAAAGGCAAGCAGAACTTCTTCCAGCTCCGTAAAGGTGGTTGGCTTTTCCAAGTTCAGATTATCAAGCCACTGTTTATTGATGAACATTACCGTATTGGTAGACGGCCATTTCCCCTGGAATTTGGGAATTCCATAAATTTTGCCATCAATATTTGCCAGTACCTTCGTATCGGGTTCTTCTTCAAACATAGCCTGGATATTAGGAGCACTGGTTTCAATCAGCTCCGTCATATCCTGGAACAATCCGTCATAGGTAGTGTAATCGGAATTGATGGTTGCGTTAAATACCAGATCCGGGATGTCTCCGGAAGCAAATCTGGTGGATTTTACAGTGCTCCAGTCTGTATAAATCATTTCCCATTCAATATCCACACCGGCTTTGTCTTCGATTTCCTGAAGCCACTGCATTTCATTAACATCCTTTGTCAGCGAATGTGCAATGAATAATGCCTTTAACTTAACCTTTTCGCCGCTTGTCTGGTCATCAGCCTGATCACCATTACCGGCGGAAGATGCTGCGGTTTGGTTATTTGCTGACTGTGAGCTCTGGTTACTTCCGGAATCCCCGCAGCCTGCCAGAGAGCCGACAGTCATAATAACTGCAAGTGACATAGCAATAAATCTCTTATTCATATTTATACCCTTTCTCCGCTTCAGCGGACATCAATTCAAAATTTGAAAGCGACCTTCTTTCAAAATTTTTCCTCCTTGTGATTTTGGATAAATATAGCATTGATTCTGAGATTTTCACATATCATAATGCTTTATCTGGTGTAAAAACGTTGTATATTGTCAGATGACACATAATATATCTGTCATTTGTACACCTTTTCCATCTTCTATATACTACGCAGGCGCAGCATATAATTTTGGGGCTAGTGCTAAAGTTCCTTTGCTATGGGAAGATAATGAATCAAAGAATTGATTGAAATGAAAAAATGAATATGATTTCGCAGATTGGCTGTTCTTCGGCGCACTTATAGAAACCATCGTTCCGTGTATCGCGAACCGCTGGTCTTTCGAAAAGCGCAAGCAGATGAAAAATAAGTGAAAGGTATTATTCGCTCTGTCTTTTGTAAATCGCAGTTTCTATTTCATTAAAAATAGAAGAGTACTCAAATCCAAGTATTATTTTCAATATGACAAAATCTTCAATATAAATATTTCTGCGGCCTTGCTCCAGTTTGGAATAACTGGATTCGGATAGTCTGCTGCCGTACAATTGCATGTGGGCGGCAACATCCATTTGGGAGTATCCTTTTAATTTTCTGTATTTCTTGATTTGCTCCCCTATATTAGTACCTTGTAATAATTTCATTGATTCACACTCCTTTTTTGTCTGGATTAGAATATCCATTTTTGTTGATTATATCAAAGTGGTGTGATAGAATTAGGATTAATATAACTGGACAAACTAGTCCGATACAGTGTATTTCAATTCCCCTTATAGGTTCCTCAAAACTCATGAATATAATGTTAGGAGATTGCTTTCATGCATGTGTTTGAATTCGATATCAACAGACCTGTTCAATATGTGATTACAGGAAAGTTTGAAGCACCATCTCCAATGTGGATGCATGAAAACTTTCCGCTGATTGATTACGAATTATTTGTTATAACGAAAGATGTACTTTACATATCATATAACGATGAATCATTTGCTGTTAAAGAAGGTGAATATCTTTTACTGCCGCCGATGCCGCCTCCCGGTAATCGGCGGAAGGGATACCAATCTTCCAATTGCAGTTTCTATTGGCTGCACTTTAATATACAGCATGATGTCAGGGTATCAAGCATTTCAGGCACCCAGCATTCCTTCTATCAGGACTATGCCCGGCATAATTCTGATAACATAAAGGAGTATACATTGGCAATTCCCCAACAGGCACAAATACCACGTTCCCAAAAAGTTGTTGTACTAATGAAACAGCTGCAGGACAGCATCCGGAATAATTACAGCAATACCGCTGTTGATTATCTGTCAACTGTCATATTGTGTGAATTACACAGCCAGCTCTATCATACATATGGGGTCAGTGCTGACGATAAGTCAAAAAAGGAGAAGAAGCAATTATATAATGATATTATTGATTATATAAAACAAAATACAGACAGGAATCTGAAGGTATCTGATGTAGCCTTTCATTTTGGATATAATGCGAAATATCTTTCCCATTTATTCAGCAACATAGCCGGTATTCCCCTAAAACAGTTTATATTGAATGTGAAAATGGATGCTGCGAATTTCATGTTGATTGATACGAACAGTTCCATTAATGAAATTGCCCATTCGCTGGGATTTACCGATAGTCATAATTTTGCAAAGGCATATAAAAAAGTAGCAGGTATGACACCCACAGAGTATAGAAATGCATTTTCCAAACGATTGTTATATCATGTATGATAGTCAAATACCCCGCAGTAATAAAATTGACGAAAACAGCCACCCATTGAGATAGATGAAGACGATTTTTATAATATGACACGCAGTTGTCCAGTTTATGAGTGTAAAATTATTTTATACGTTAAAAAATTTAAATGGAGGGTGTCCATGAATAAAATGCAAATAGCAGAGGAATTTCAAAAGTATATTGAAGAAAACGGTGTGTCATCAGAAACAGTAAATCAATTCATCCGAAAAAAACAAGATGAAAACGCCGATATGATGCTGACTGTGCAAGCCATGAAAGAATATGCCCAATTAACCGGGGATGAATTATTGGTATCCGAAGTGATAATCCAGGAAACCGATTTTGATAAATGGTGCGGCGCAGTCATGGCAAATTTATCAAAAACCACACAGAAGATGTATGGAAGTGAAGTGTGGGAAAAGATATTTAAGGAAATGCAAATGCCAAAACCAGGCTGGACATTGGATGAATTAAGCGATTTTACATATAATATCGAGCAAAAATATTTATCCGCCGCAACAAGGGAAAAATATGAGTGTGCTCATAAACTGGGCGGTCCGTTTGTTACATCATATAAAGAGAGTGATCGGAAAGAATTAACCCTTGAAGCCATCGATCTGATAATTGAAAAAATGAACGCTGAACTTATTGATTTATTAAAGGAACACAATAAGTCCGGTGAACTGTTTTTCAATCAGAAAATCGACGATTCTGTAATGAAAGAGTACGAAACGGGAAAATGGAATATCCGCCGTGAAGGTCTGAAAATTATCTTCATGAAGATACCTTTTTTAATGAGTAAATATTTAACCGAAACTGACAACAGAATGAAACGGTATTATGCCTGCCATTGTCCGTGGGCAAGGAAATCCATCCTGAAAGACCAGACCGTATCCCCATCATTTTGCTACTGCAGCCTCGGCCATGATAAGCAGGGGTTGGAAAATGCATTTGGAAGGCAGCTGGAAGGCAGGGTAATCTGTTCGGTACTTGATGGAAACAGCTTACAATGTGTTTTTGAAGTTGATATTCCTGATGCTATTTCAAGTGGAGGTTAAGTGAGCTGCCAACATAGAAAGGCAGCCATAAAAAAACCATAAAAAATTCTCTGGATTATGAAAAAAATAATTGACATTGCATGTGTAAAATGGTATTATCATTTTTGCATGATGTGTATGCGGAAGTGTCGGAACTGGCAGACGAGCAAGACTAAGGATCTTGTGATGGTTACATCGTGAGGGTTCAAGTCCCTTCTTCCGCAGTAAACTTCCCTTAGACGAACCAACGGGTATCTCTAGGGGAATTGTCATTTTTATCTCCTGTGCGTTGCAGTAGATGTCGATATGGCCTTCTTCTCCATTACAAATAAATCCTGTTAACAGATGTATCTATCAAAGCTGTACGATAAGAACTATCGTTTACATCCCCACCTTTGAATTTTTCAAAGAAAAATTTTAGCTTGTTTCAATAACCTTAACCAGATTTTCTGTTGCCGTCTCATTTTCCCGGATAAGCTTTTTTAGCCGTTTTACAGTGTCGGTATTGCCCTCTTTCAAGGATAAGTCAGATATTTTATCTGCGATTTTACCAATATATTCATCGACTGTAGTCCAATGTAACTCCGCCTCCGGTGTAGAGACATTTCTGGACATTGAACGCAAGGCTCCGCCTTACCTTCTGTGAAAGCTCTTTGCTGTAATATTCCGCCATTCTCTCCAGAACAGCTTCCATTAGCACACCGCTTGCATCATCGGAGATATTCTCACGGGCAGACAGTACCCTCGCACCATTTTTCTTTAGTTTTGCCGTATATGTTAAAATCAGTATTTTATTTACAGATTATTAATAACTGCAATATTAGCTTGTATAATCTATATTTTGCACTATTGAAATCGTATCCGATTATCGTGCCAGAGTATAGATTTAGCGTGCATTTTTCATTTTTGTGTGGTAAACTTAATAAATATCATGGAGGTTTTTGCAATGGTAGGTAAATATATTGATGGATATAAACTTATAGAGTTCAAAGGCAAAGGAACTTTTGGCTCGGTATATAAATGTGAAAAAAACGACAATATTTATGCTATGAAGGTTTTTTCTGCCGACTTTGTTTTCAATGAGTTTTTGAATGGTGTTGACAATAGAATAACCCGTGAAATACAAGCATTAAAACTGGTTAATTCAAAACATGTTGTAAAATATATCGATGAGGGGAACTTTATTGATAATAACTGGCAATATTATTATGTTGTAATGGATTATATTGATGGTGACGATTTAGAGACAATATTGAAATTGCGATCACTATCAGTAGATGACTCAATTAGAATCTTTATATCCATATTAGAGGGTATATCAGCAATACACAATGCTAATTTGATTCACCGAGATCTAAAACCGGCTAATATCTACTTGTTGAAAAATGGAGAAGTAAAAATATTGGACTTCGGATTATCAAAACTAATCGATTTTACTTCCATAACAAGTACTGGTGATATATTAGGAACTCCCTTATATATGGCACCTGAACAAATTAGTGATAGCAAAAATATCGACTATCGCTCAGATTATTATGCCCTTGGAGTTATTTTGTTTAAGTTATTATCTAACCAAACGCCATATGGGAATGTATCTTCAAGGGAAGAACTGTATTATAAAATAAAGGTAGAGCCCCCCATTTCCATTAGAACTTACATTCCAACAATCGAAAACGCCATTGATAATCTTATAAATGAGCTCTTGCAAAAAGAGAATTATAAACGTCCAAACACGATTACAGAGATAAAACTATACCTTGCAAGTATTGGAAAAGGGGATCAACTCAGTTTGGCGGCTACTACTTCGTTTTCGCCATCGTTCTATGTCCGGCTTTGGAATGAAAAAACGGTTTTAGAAGAGTTTTACAATGATGGATATACGATTGAGAATGCAATTTTCCCTATAAACCACCAAAAGCAGCAAAAAAATCTTCTAAAGGTAATTATGGATAGCGATGTCAATTATATTATTGACCCGGCAACAATGAGGCTAGCTTATGATTCTTACTCTGATGTGAAAGGTTTAGTCTCTTTACCCTATGCACCAGATGATTTAAGTCGCTTAGAATTGGAAGATTTAGCTTCCTTCGAACAAAAAAGAGCTTATGTAGAAGCGGTTGTGGAAGAACAATTAAAATACAATCCACCTTATATTGTTTCTCCATTCCATGTGAGTAATAATTCCAATTTAGTAAAAATAAAAATGGATACCAATGAAAATTGGTTCAGCTTAGATATTAAGCTACTTAATGAAACCCGCGATTACTTAAGAAAAAAGGAATACAATGGGAAGCTAGTGGGTGGGTTTTGTATAAAAACGGATATTTTAACTGCAAAAACGGAAAAAGAATACTTTTTGAACCTGCTTTCTTCTTTAGATTGCGATATGTATTGGGTGTATGTAGACTGTATTGACAACAACACAAACTTTTCGCAATTATATAACTACGCGTATACTCTGCTTGAATTACAAAAGTCGTCAAAAAAGCCGGTGATTGCCGGAAGAATAGGAACCTTTGGATTGGTACTGTTGGCTTTTGGGTTATACGGCTTTGAGTCCGGAACATCCCGATTTGAATCTTTTTATGAAGATTTATACAAAGAAATTGGTGATCCATATAATATGTATGTGAGATACTATATGCCTGAGCTGCTTAGCAATGTAGCTATAGAAAGAAAAAACCCCACCAAAATAATTCAATTATTAGCTACTAAGACTGGGCATGATATTAGTTGTTCTTGCCCATATTGTAATTCTCAAAATCCTGCTGCTCTTGTAAATGATGGATTAACACGAAAGCACTTTCTTTATAGGAGAAATGAAAAAATTGAGAAATTGAGAAGTTTTGATTCCATTATAGAACGTGTTGAATACATGGAGGAGCAGTTAAAAAATGCAATTACGAATTATAAAAACCTCAAACCAATTTTTAAGGATGATGATTCTCATTTCCTGAAAACATGGCTTGATGTTTTACAAAAACTTAAGAAAGACTGGATGTGATATTATGTTGGAAGCTGATTTAGTAAATGATATAAATTGTTATTTACAAAAAAAAGGAATACTCTATTCTAATGAATTACGCATGGGGATAGGTATTCCAGACATTACACTGAATTTGGGAGCAAATCGTAAGCTAAAAATATTAGATGATTATTTTCTGGTTTCTATATTAGCATACATAAATGAAAAGAAAAAGGTTACTTTTTCTGAAATACAAGAAACATTCATGTTTGGTATTGAAAAAGTTAAACATTATGTTTCAACTTTAGCGAACCTAAGTTTAGTCGAAATTAAAAAAACAATTATAAAAATCATAAAGAATATTTTTTTAGTGAATTTGGGTACTACAATATCTATTGAAGCCAAGTTAAAGGATTGGAAAGGTGCATGTTTACAAGCTCAACGTTATCTTTGCTTTTCAGATTACTCTTATGTGGCTTTGCCCATCGAAACGGTAAAAAATGTTGATACTAATCTTTTTCGGGATTCTGGGATTGGATTACTTTCAGTTAATGGGAAAAGGATTAATGAAGTTATATCTGCAAAAAAATCATTCTCCTGTGAGTTTATACTTAAATATATCAGTACATCTAAGGTAATTGACAAAAACACTGAAACTGAAAAAAAGCATTTACGCCCGAATATTTTTTCTCCCTATATTTTAACCCACTCATAAAAATCATTCGCAACGACTTATGAGGCTGGCATACATTGGATTACGCAAGCGGTGCGATGCTTTCACAGTTTAAAGCAGAAAGTGGACTTTGGTCTCAAACGCTTGACAGATGTTTTTAAGTGCGTTTATATCATTATATAGCGAGAAGCGATAAAAAGGATACGATTGATAAGGCTTACACATTAAGGAATCTTGACGCTGTAAGCCTTTTGGTTGCAATGAAAAAAGGCCACAAATTGCACTTTGAAAATCGAGTATATGAAAAGCGGTGTATGTCGGACAAACTTTATCCCATTTCATAATTATTATGACTAAATAGGAATAGCAGCAAAGATTTCTTCATGCTAAACTATAATCACCAATCGGAAGGAGGTGCTTTGATGGAGTATGAACCAATGATTCAATCGGTTCTGGATGAAATCGACAAAAGAATTACCGAAAATATCGGAGCTGATGAGTTGGCGCGCATGGCTAATTATTCCACTTATCATTTCCGTAGGGTATTTATAGAACTGATCGGGACACCGTTCAGGAACTATGTGACCCGCCGCAAATTGGAATACGCGCTGTTTGATTTGTCGCAGGGCAAACGGATTATTGATGTTGCAATGGATTACGGGTTTGAAACACACACAGGATTTACCAAAGCTTTCAAAAAGCTATATGGTTATCCGCCCTCATTATATCGTTTGCACAATACCGCGTCACCGCCGGTAAAATCAACAGTTTACAGCGTAAAAATAAAACATGGAGGAATCAATATGCAGGTTCAAATTAAGGAAATCAAACCATTTAATGTAGTCGGATACACATCACGTCATAGGATGCCGGGCGTCACTAATACTTCAGATATTCCAGCTTTTTGGGAAAAGATAAATTTGGAATATGAAGCCGCTCTCTCTACATTGCATAATACCTATACGCAATCTCATCATTGTGAGATAGCCATCTGTATTGATATTGACGAGGAACACGAATGCTTCACTTATATGCTCGGCGTAGGTATTGATGAAGCAGACTCTGCTGTTTCGCAACGTCCTGGGACTTATCTTCATCAAATGCAAGGTGGATTATATGCTGTATTCACCACACCGTTAGTTAGTGAAGCACAATATGTCCAGTCAATACCTGATACATGGAAGCAAATCCTGGATAACTGGCTTCCCGGCTCGGAATATGAATATGACAGTACAAGAGTGGATTATGAGTATTATGATGAGCGCGACCATGGCGATCAGGCTCAGATGGATATATGTGTACCCATCCGAAAACGCAGGTAAAACTTTAAACAAAAAAGCGGTGAGTTCAAACTTCACCGCTTTTTTGTTGGCTAATATAAAATAAAAATTTACAGTTCTGCGTTAAAGCTTTATAATGAGGTTAATTGGATTACTTATAGTTTGCCAGATAGTGTAAAACAAACCTTAATAGCAATATACATAAAAGTCATTTTATGATGTCGTAAAGCAGAAGGAGAAAGTATAATATTATGATTTTATCAGGAAAAGAAATCTTAAAACAAATAAAAGCAGGCAGCATTCTCATTGATCCGTTTGATGATAAATATATCAACCCCAATAGCTATAATTTGAGGCTGCATAACGAGCTGTTTGTTTATACGGACGATGTACTGGATATGAAAAAGCCATTACATACGGAATCATTAATCATCCCGGATGATGGGTTGATATTACAGCCGGGGAAGCTATATCTGGGCCGTACATACGAGAAGACCAACACAAACAAATACGTTCCCATGCTTGAAGGACGGTCATCTATCGGGCGGCTTGGGTTGTATATCCATGTGACGGCAGGATTTGGTGATATTGGGTTTTACGGTTTTTGGACGCTGGAAATTCAATGTATACAGCCTGTTAAAATATATCCGATGGTGGAAATCTGCCAGATTTATTATCACACGCTGGAAGGCGATTTCGAGGGATATAACAGCGGAAAATATCAAAACAACACCGGTATCCAACCCAGCTTGATTTATAAGGATTTTGAAGGAGAATGAGATGATGATGAATGATCATAAAAACGCTGATCGGTTTAATGGATTTGCAGGATTATATGATAACACACGTCCGGCCTGCCCGAAATATGTTGTGGATGTTCTGACGCGCTATCTTGGACGTCGTCCGCAAACAGTAGTGGATATAGGCTGCGGAACCGGATTGTCCACATTGGTTTGGAAGGATGCCGCAGACAAAATTATAGGTGTCGAGCCAAACGTGGACATGATCAATCAGGCAATCGTAAGTGCGGAAGGCTATGAGAATATAGAGTTTGTACGTGCTTTTTCCGATAATACCGGTCTTGATTGGGGCAGTGCCGATATTATCACCTGTTCTCAATCCTTCCACTGGATGGAGCCGGAATCCACTATGCGTGAGATTAACCGCTTACTAAAGCCTGGCGGCGTCTTTGCTGCATATGACTGCGACTGGCCGCCGGTGTGCGATGCCGATTTGGATTCAGCTTATCAGGTTCTGGATGACTATTTTGATGAGATAGAAGATAGTATTTCAGAATATAAAAAATATCCGAAGAATCGTCATCTTGAAAACATTCGCCAGAGCGGATATTTTAAGTATGCTCGCGAGATTGTATTTGCCAACACGGAGAACTGCGATGCAGATCGGTATTATAGATTTGCATTATCCCAGGGCGGCACACAGATTATCCTGAAAAAGAATCCGGCGCTTGTGGAAAAGGAAATAGCCGCTTTCCGGGCAGCAGCAGATAAATTCTTTGGTGATAAAACAATATCTATTGATTTCTGTTATCGTTTACGACTAGGGGTCAAATAGAGTAAAGGGAATGGTAAACTTGGTTAATTCACATTCCTTAAAGAATCCCGTGCGCCGTTAATTCTCATTATTTACTTGAATTTGGAATGAAATATGGGTATAATGATATAAAGACTTTGACGGAGAGAGTAGGAAAAATCCGAACGATACAGAGAACCGGGGTTGCTGAGATCCGGTACAAACAGGATGATCTGAAACTGGCTCCCGAGTTGCATATCGAAAGAGCGGGCACCATTATCGTTTGAGTAGGTTATGACGGATTTCTAACCGTAAAATAGAACGCATATGCTGGTATGCTGACAAAATGGGTGGTACAGCGGAAGTGTAAGCTTTCGTCCCGATATGCGAAGCGTGATCTATTGATTACACTGCTGTCGATTGGCGGCAAATTCGTATGCGGGCGAAAGCTTTTAGTTTGCCCCATACAATAGTATGGGAGGTGATTGGGCTATGGGCATAGCCAATGAACTGCGTGATTTTACTATTTGATCATTTCATATTTTTCGAACAGTGAAAGGAGTAAAATCATATGAAAAGCTTTACTTATTCAAAGGAAACAGATACCAAATGGCAAAACAAATGGAATGAAACGGAAATATATAAATTTGACGAATCGAAAATCAATAAAAAGTATTATTTACTTGAGCAATTTGCTTATCCATCTGCAAAGAATCTGCATATAGGCCATTGGTGGATATATGGGTTATCGGACAGTTTTGGACGGTTCAAGCGGATGCAGGGTTATCAGGTTTTCCATCCGCCGGGATTTGATGCATTTGGGTTACCGGCTGAAAACTTTGCCATTAAAACGGGGATACATCCCAGTATCTCCACAGAAGAAAGTGTTGCAGCGATGACGGAACAATTCCGTGCGATGGGAACGACATACGACTGGAATTATGAAGTGGTTACCTGCCGTGAAGAGTATTATAAGTGGACACA
>Ga0153941_1000624_pt1 | contig 15278 bp, 20 predicted proteins | sample TSNJ025MetaG_FD_104733 | JGI IMG/M metagenome (GOLD analysis project Ga0153941, IMG submission 104733) | Attine ant fungus gardens microbial communities from New Jersey, USA - TSNJ025 MetaG | ecosystem: Host-associated > Fungi > Mycelium > Unclassified | place: USA: New Jersey, Brendan T. Byrne...
ACTTATACTATTACTACAGTGGCTGTACCCTAGAGTCCTATGGTCACATGTCCTTTCCAGAATGTTCTATGGTCACCTGACCTTGTCACATGACTTGGCTTACTAAGTCCCTATCCTGTTTATATCTTTACTCCGTTGTGTGCTTGGAGGTTTTAGTTTGAGTGTTTAGATGTGTGGAAACCTTTTTCCTGCTTGAGATTCTCATAACACCTGGAAGTGATCATAGAATCCAATAAAATTGAAATAGAGAAGAAAAAAGTAAATGAAGAACTAAGTTGGCCAGAGCCAAAGAATATGAAAGATGTCAGAAAGTTTTTAGGCCTCACCAACTACTATAGAAGGTTTATCAAAGACTTTGCTCAAGTAGCAAGGCCAATGAATGTGTTGACAAGAAAAGATATGAAGTAGTAGTAGGAAAAGGAGCAGCAGAAAGCATTTGATAAACTTAAAGAAATCTTTATAACTAGACCAGTATTGGTAGCCCCAGATTTAGACAAAGAATTTAGGGTAGAAGCAAATGCTTCAAACTATACTACTGGAGGAATACTATCAATGAAGTGCTCTGATGAGTTGTAGAGGCCAGTTGTTTTCATTTCTAAATCTCTAAGTGATACAGAGAGAAATTATAAAATTCATGATAAAGAAATATTAGTAGTAGTCAGATGTTTAGAAGTGTAGAGGCATTTCCTGGAAGGAACAACCATAAAGTTTGAGATTTGGACAGACTACAAAAATCTTGAATATTTTATAAAGGTGCAAAAATTAAATAGAAAACAAGCAAGATAAACATTGTATTTATCAAGATTTAATTTTATGTTGAAGCATGTTCCAGAGAGTAAAATAGGAAAGATGGATAGCTTGAGTAGGAAGCCAGACTGGAAAATAGGAGTAGAAAGGGACAATGAGAATGAGATATTGGTAAAGCTAGAGTAGTTAGAAGTAAGAAAAACAGAGAAAATAGAAGTAATAGTGGAAGAAGTAGACTTACTGGAAAAAATAAGACAGTTGAAAGTAAAAGATAATGAAGTAGTCAGAGTAGTAGAAGAAATGAAATGAGCTGGAGTAAAGATATTGTGAGATAAAGAGTAAAGAGAAGTAGATAGTATTATATATAAAGAAAGAAAGGTGTATGTATCTAAATACAATAAGTTAAGAGCAGAAATAATTAGGTTACATCATAACACACTAGTAGAAGGACATGTATTATAAATTGGCTCCAAAGAAAAAAAATATCTCCTATATATTCATCAACTTGATAGAAAATCTCCAGAAATATAATGCAGAGAAGATATAAATAGTATGGGACAGTATTATGTAAGAACTATATAGTTATTAGTTATAGTCTTGTAACCATGGGAAGTAAGTGCATAGACCATGGGATATTTGTATAAGTACTAGTAGAAATCCAATAAAGGACTCTATTAAGTTCTTCTTTTTCAATTGTTATTGATTGGGGTCAGAGCTTCAGTCCTAAGTCTATACCTTAACAACATGGAGGACAGTAGAAGATGGTGGAACTAGTTACCAGAAACTTTTGGTAGCTAGGAATAACCAAAAAGGTAAAGCAATATATAGAAGGATGTGATTTCTACCAAAGAAATAAAAATTGCATAGAATAGCTATAAGGAGACCATGCTAAACCTCACTCCTGATGCACTAGTAGTAGTGCACTGGAGTGACCCTGTAACTAATTAAATTTCAATACCTTATATTTAATTAGTTGTCCACTCCTGTATTCTTATTCCTAATTGCTAAAATAGTCCATAACTAGAGGAGTAGTATATATAGTGTAGATTACCCTCTAGAAGCCTTATTCTATTCTCTGAGGTTTCTCCTAGAGGTAAGTGTAAATGCATTCTAGAGTCTAATTATATAACTGAGGTTTCTCCTGGAGTCCACTTTGCTTTGGTTACTCTTACAGCACTTTAGGATTAAAAGAGAACTTAATGGGATTCTTGCTCAATTATAGTCTACTATATATACAAGTACACTATTTGTCTTTATTTAAACTACAAGTTGTCTATCAACTACTAGTTTGACTCCAGTTTATGTCTGTTCTATTTATAGCTTCTTGTTATAGTTAAGACAACTTATGACAGTACCTTTCTCTTAAAGATCCTCATCCTGAGGACTTTATAGTTTGTTATATGGGTTCTGTAAATTACCCATTTTATCTTTATCTTATTTTTCTATTCTATCTCTTTCAAATTCTTACTTGTTTTCTTCTTTCTCTTCTTTATCTTTTTCTTGGATCATTTCCAAAGTTCTTTGTCCTTTTGTCTTTCCTTCTATTTATCATTTTCAATTTCTTTTTATTCTTCCCCAGTATTCTTTATCAAATCTCTTGTCATTCTATCCATATAATATCTTTGCTATATATCTTCCTAGCAGTTCTCCTTTGTAGTCTTCCCTGCTATTTCTTTTCTTTATTTGCCTAATACCTTCTCTATATTCTTTTTCAAATTTATCCACTAAATCTTGTATATTCTTCAAGTTTTCTCTTGGCTCCCAAGTGTCTTTTTCTACTGTATATCTTTTCTATTGTACTGTAAGAGAACATCTTGATAGTTACATCTAGAAGAGCTTAGCATGCACAGTATGGGTGAGTATTATCTAATTCACTCTATAATCTGTCCAGCCACCTTTCCTATAACTCTTCTCTTTGATTTTTGTCTTCCTATCAGTGCTAGGTTGCCTTTTATAGTGATTTAGTTATCAATATGTAGTATACTTGATTATATGACAATATACACAGACTGCCTAATATAGGTATATATACTAGTGGATATATAATAGAATACCTTACCCCAACATTGATTAGAACTCCTGGACTATTTATTATTCCAACTCTAAGTCTGTTCTCTTCACTAACATTAGAGTAGTTAGGAATTGTACCATTCCTTTACATATACTAGATATATATTTTTCCTCTAAACTTTCTCTTGTTTAATATCTTCTCTATCTTATACTCTTCTTCTCCATTGATTATTACTAGTGATGGCTGTTCTTTTCTCTGGCCCTCTACTTGATCTTTGTACCTATATACTCTACTGACATTGACTACTAGATGTATCTTTACTGTACTCAGCAAATCTAGTTCTGTTGCATTTGTCAAAATTATTTTCTTTACTTGATAAGGTCTAACAAATCTTTCTATCAGTTTTTCCAATCTCCTTTCTTATATTTGGTACTTTAAATATTTTATGCTTAAAAGCACCCAGTCTTCTACTTGATATTCTTTTACCTCACTTCTTTTTCTATCTGTATACTTTATCATCTTCTTCTAACTCTTTCTTAACACTGTTTCTACTTCCTCATAAACTTCTTTTATTCTTATTGCAAATTCTTCCACCTTTTCAAACTTTCCCTTCTTTCTCATTTTGAATCCCATGTATGGGTCTCATCCAATATTTGCCTTGAACAGTGATACTTTTGTATTAGTCTATACTTTATTATGATATACAAACTCTACTATTGCTAACCAGTCAAACCATTGCTTTTGCCTATAGTCAATGAACATCCTCAGGTATTATTCTAACTCCTGATTCATCCTTTCTATCTGTTTATCTATTTGTAGGTGATAGACTGTCAATAACTTTGTATCAATTCCCAACATTAAATTCAACTTCTTTATTATCCCTACTATGAACTGTACTCCTTTATCTATAATAATACTTTCTGGAAAGCCATACAGCTTCTAGATGTTATCCTAAAACAATCTTGCTACTTCTTCTACTGAAGTCTTTTCTGTAGTTGGTACAAAGTATGCCATTTTTGTTATTCTATCACATACTACTAGAATACTGTTATAACCCTATACTAGCAGTAATTTTGTAATAAAATCTGCTATAATATAACTTCAAGGTCTTTTTGGTACTGTATTAGATATGAGCTTTTCTGCAGGTGCCTTTGTATGATTTTTATTTCTTTGGTATGTATTATATTCTTCTACATACTTCTTGACTTTTTTAGTAACCCTAGGCTACCAAAAATTCCTTATCACTAACTTGGTTGTCTCCTACTATCCTCTATGTCCTTCTACCAGTGTATCATAGTATAGCCAGATCACCTTTGTCCTTAATTTCTTGTCCTTTGGAATATATATCTTTCTATCCTTCAACATTAATCTATTCTCTTCTTGCCACTCCTCATTTCTTAATATTTTAATATCTGCTTGTTTCATTTCTTCTATAGTATCACAAATGGCCACTTACTGATTTGTGATTGGTTGATTTGATAATCAAAGTGCTTAAAAAAGCAAAGTTAGACAAGTAGCAAAAGATATTGTTAAGTCTAAGATTTCTCCTCAGACATATAGTCCTTAAATACATGATTGTAGTGATCTATGCACAAGGATAGCCTACCATATGATCACTACCTATTGTTCTATATATAGGAGTACTATTGCTCTTGAAATAAAAATAACCTAACTATCTTAGGATAGTTCTTTGTTCTATTCAAGGACACATGATAATCTATGGGTAAAGATTAATATTATGTGCAAATATAGAGGACCTTGTATCTCTATGGGATCTTATTGCCTCTGGATATATTTATAGCCTAAAGAAGCACATTGAAGAGAGCTTCACAATGGTCATTAAAGCAAACAATTACATTAAGCAGTTTCTGAGATATCAGTAATTTAGTGTCTGGTAACTTGGTAATCACTGGCTGATCTGCTGATAACTCAGTAAATGCTGATTGCTTTGAGATATTTTTGATATCATTTGAAAGATCTTCTTAAGGGCTTTTGGTGGCCATTTAGATTGTCAAAATCAGTCAAGTATTTCCAGAGTTATGGTCTGAATAAAGTTTGTGATATATAACTTTTATTATCTTGTTATCTTTTGCCTCTGATTTTCTAATCTTTTCCAATAGGTCTACCCCTTCAATTACTACTTCTATTACCTGTATTGCTCTAATCTCTAGCTATTCCTTTTTCACTAATACTGTAAGGGCAACTAGAGTAGAGTAACTCCAGGAGAAACCTCAATATATACACAAGTCCAGAATATATTATAACTCACCTCCAGGAGAAATCTCAGAGAATAGAATGAGGCTCCTAGAGGATAATCTACACTATATATGTAAGTTCCCTTGACTATGGAATGTTTTAGCTGTCAGAAACAGGAATATAGGAGTGGACAACTAATTAAATATAAGGTAATTGGAATTTAATTAGTTGCAGGGTTGCTCCAGTATACTACTACTAGTATATCAGAAGTGGACTTTGGTACAGTTCCCTTACAAATACTCTATTTTTGTTATCTCTCTCTATTCCCACCTGCCAGTCTAGATGCCTGCTGAGGCTGTTAGCTCTTCCTATACTGCTTCCTGGTATATACTTTAGTATAAAATCAAATCTAGACAGGTATAATATTTATCTTGCTTGTCTTTGATTCAACTTCTAACTGCTTATGAAATACTTGAGATTTTTATAATCACTCCAGATTTCAAATTTTGTTTGTATATCTTCTAGCAGATGTCTCTATTCCTCTAGACATCAAATTATTACCAGCATCTCTCTATTGTAAATTTCATAATTTCTTTCTGTTTCATTTAATGATTTTGAAATAAAGGCTACTAACCTCTACTTATCATCTTTACACCTCATTGAGAGTACATCTCCTGTTGTATATTCTGATGTATCTGCCTCTACTCTTATCTCTTTATTCAAGTTAAATACTACTAACACTAGTCATATTGTGAACATCTTTTTTAATTTCTTGAATACCTTCTCTTGCTCTTCTTCCCAATTCCACTTCTTGTCCTTTTTGACTAGCTTATGCAGTGGTTTAGCTATTCTGGAAAAATCTTTTACAAATTGCCTATAGTAATTTGCTAATCCCAAGAACTTTTATATATCTTTAACTATCTTAGATCTTGGCCATTCCAGAACTCCAGCCACCTTTTCTTCTTGTATCTTAATACCTTCTGCTCCCATTACTAATCCTAGGAAGTCAATTTCTTTAACCTTTTATATATACTTCTCAGGGTTCATATATAGATCATTTGCTTCTATTCTTTTTAGTATCTTCTCTACTATTTTATTATGTCTTCTTTTATTCTCTGTTCCTACCAATACATCATCTATAAATGCTGTTACATCTCCCATATCTATTAGATCTCTCAGAATATTATTTATCATTGCTTGAAATGTTGCTGGTGAATTTGTGAGACCAAAAAACATTATATTAGGCTTATATACTCCAAAATGTGTTGTGAATGTAGCCTTTCATTCATCCTTCTCTTTTATTCTTATATTGTTGTATCCAATGCAAGTCCATCTTTGTAAATACCTTTTTTGTCCCTATGGTATTGATCAAGTCTGAAATCAAAGGTAGAGAGTAGTTATCCTTAACTGTTCTTTTATTTAGGTATCTATAATCTTGTTCTATTTTTTTCTTCTCATCCTTCTTTCCTACAAAGAACACTGGTGAAGTCTGAGATGACTTCAATAGCCTAATATACCCTTTTCTCAACTGTTTCTCCACAAATTCTTTTACTTTTTCCTTTTTTTCTCTTAACATTAAATATATTCTTTCTTTTCTTAGTACAAAATCCTCTCTCAGATTTATTGTATGGTCCCAAGACCTTCTTACTAGTATCCTTTCCAACTCTGCCTTTTCAAACACTTTAAGCTACTTGTAAAATCTCTGTAGTACCATCTTTCTTACTTTTTCTTTGTCTAACTTGACTTTATCATTGAACTTCTCTTCTATTGACATCTTCCACTCATCCTTATCTGTCTTTTCTCCTACTCTAACTCTTTTTCCTTTTCTCTATGTCTTCTTTTACTGCTAAACTTCTCCTACAGATTAGTAGGCATCTTGTCATTCTGACCTCTTCTGTTTTCTAATTTATCTCTAGGTTATGTACCTATAACCATAGTATACCCAATATGATATCCATTCTTCCCAGGTTGCATATATTCATTCTTATTCTTTCTATGTAATTTTTGTAATACATATTTACTTCCACCTAGTACATTATAGCTTCTCTACTATTATTTGTAACATCTACATTTCTTACTGTTATTAGTCTCTCTAGCTTTTGCAGCTTAAATCTATGCTTTGCTGCCATCTTTTTATTCATAAACATCCCTATCATACTACTATTCAAGAATGCTTTGACTGTTATGCCTTCATGTATATTTACTTTTTCTGCTCCAATATTCAACTACACCTCTCTTAATATTTTGAATGTTCTCCTAATATCTATTTGATTAACCTTCTCTATTGCTGCACTTCTTGGAATCTCTATCTGTGTACTGTTCTATTGCACTTTTTCCTCTATGGAGCACACTACCACTCTCTAGTTCCACCATGGTTTTTTTTTTTCCTGTTCTACATTCTAGGCATAAGATCTCTTTTTTTTCTTGTTCCAACACTTTTTCTCCTATTATATCTTTTCTTCTACACTTTATATACTATACTCTTGTCATTTCTCCCCTCTATTACAAATAGCCACTTTCTGATTTGTGATTGGTTGATTATCAAATCAAAGTACTCAAAAAAGTGAAGTTAGACAAGCAGCAAAAGATGTTGTTAAGTCTGAGATTTATTCTTAGACATACAGTCCTTAAATACATGATTATAGTGGTCTGTATACCAGAACAGCCTACTACATGATCACTGTCTATTGTTCTATATATAGTAGTGCTATTGTTCCTGAAATAGAGATAACCTAACTATCTTAGGATAGTCCTTTGTTCTATTCAAGGACAGGTGATAATCTATGGATAATAGTTTAGTATTATGTACAAATATTGAGGATCTTGTATCTCCATGGGATCTTATTGCCTCAGATTCTATTTATAATCTAAAGAAGTATATTGAAGAGAGCTTTACAATGGTTATTGAAGCAAATAATTATGTCAAGTAGTTCCTGGGATATTAGCAGCCCAGTGCTTGGTAACTTGGTGATTGCAGACTGATCTGCTAATAACTCAGTGAATACTGATTACCTTGAGACATTTTCAGTACCATTTGAAAGATCTTCTTAAGGGCTTTTGGTAGCCATTTAGATTGTTGAAATCAGTCAAGTACTCCTGGAATTATAGTCCAAATGAAGTTTATGACACTCTCTTTGTTTTTTTCTTTCTAGTTCCATACTTTCTGGTACAGGTTGCATCATATGTTTCTTACTTGCCTCTTAAAAAGGAATCCTTGTCCTTGGTTTTTATGGGTTTGGACCCCCTTGTCTTCATACCTCCTATAGTCTATATATATTGCTACTATTTCTTCTGTCAATCATCCTCTCTCAAGCAGAAGTGTACCTTCTGGAGGCATACTTCCCTCCTCACAATATTCCTGTACCTTTTTCCATATGGGACATACCAGCCTCCTCTCTTGCTGTGCCTTTTGTGGCCTAACCATATATATCTTCTCCTCTCTTTTTCTTCTCTCTTTCTCTGCTACAATGTCTGAACACTCCTATTTATAGTACCCTACCCCCCAATACCTAAAACACTTCACTTCTTCCTTTTTTCTTTTCTGCCTTTGCATCTTGACCTCTTTTCTTATTCTATATCTCATCACTTAACTTGCTAATACTTTAAACTTGTTTTTGGGAATTAGTTTCCCTTTTTCTCCTTCAACCCTATTCCTGCAGTTACAAGCCAGGTATTAAGACTCTAGACTATAAGGGTGAATATATACTTCAACCTTGAGCCTATGTCAATACTTGATATCTTTTTGTTCCTCTACAAAGGGTTCAGTTAAGGTTTTCAGAAGAGTTATATCAAAAGGATAAATATTGAGGCTTTTAGTCACACTCTACAAGTTAGTCCAAAAACTGAAGAGAATATGGGATTCCAAGAGAAGTAGGTTTTCAGATGAACCATAGAAAGAAAGAACTTACTATTCTCTTCTCTTTCTGGATTGTATTTATTCTAACTAGTAATGTCACAGAAACTACTATCCTAAGTACTAGTAAGTAATAGTGAGTGACTAGTTGAGTCAGAGTCTATAAATAGGTTAGTCCAAGGTTTCCCCATTTATTCTAAAGTTCATAACTATAATAAGATTTGTCCATAACTACCCTAAGATTTATTTAACATTTCTTCTTTAGTCCAATGTCTATAATTAGTTCAATCAAGTCTAAGGTCCAACCTAATCTTGATATGCTAACACATCATTTATTGCATCATCTTTGTCTTTCTCATCTTTTATCACTATTATCTCTTTTACCATCTACTTATTATTAGTCTAGGGCTGATAATAGTCATAGTCCTAATACAATTCTATAACACCAGGTGCCTGAACTTCCTATACTTGAAACATTCTCTTCTCTCTCTTTCTTCTAGCTTTGCCCTTAATTTGGCAAGGGTCCACTGTTGGTTGAGCATACTGTTTATTAAAGAGTTGTATTGTTTAAGAGATATGGTATTATGTCTCTCAAGGTCAAATAAGATTTTGATCTCACTAATTACTGCTATATCTGTTGGGGTGCAAGATCTTTACTCAATCAGACATCTACTGTCATACTAACTACTGCCCTAATCAAATAGTAAACAATTACCTCAAGGAAAGGATCTCTACTCTAACAGTACCTTTCTAAGGGGTTGATGCTATTCCTCTGTGTGTATGGATGACAATGTACCCCCAGTACAAGTGTAGCAACTTAGCCTAAGATAACTTAATCATACTCCAAGTCTAAGTTAACAAGGAGAACTCAATAGAGTCTCTATTAGATTCTGTATACTACTTATACAACTACTACATGGTTTGTATACTACTTTTCCATACTCATCATGTGACATGACCCTGTGATATCATGACATGTGATCATAATATATGATATTTGTTATATGATACTTTCCCACACTCCTTCCTTGTATAGTAAGTCCAAATGAGAAGAGAAAAGAAAAAGAAAAGAAAAAAATATAAATAATGACTTAGCTATTTTGCCAAATCATAACAATAAGGTTTCTACTAATTAGAAAAAGATATAGGTAATCTACTCAATAACACCATTCAATTGCTAGATTAGGTCTTAAACATAATACCTGGGTTTAGTACTAAGTTTCCACTGGCAGTTCCTAACTGACTACTAAGTTTCCTTTATAGCTAGGACCTGCTATCCAAAAAGACTAGTAATTAAGCTGATTACCAATCAAGAATAATAAAAGAGTGAAGTTTAGATAGAGTTCGAAGTAAACAGTGTCTAGAGTATAGAATCAAGTTCTTCTATCAGCAACTGACTTAAAAACCTTAAGTTAGGGGTTAACTCAAGATAGCGCTTTAGGATTAGAAGAGAACTTGATAGGGTTCTTGCTCAATTGCAGTCTACTATATATACAAGTATGCTATTTGTTCTTGTTTAAACTACAAGCTGTCCATTAGCTACTGGTTTGACTCTAGTTTATGTCTGTTCTATTTATAGCTTCTTGTCATAGTCAAGGCAACTCATGACACATTTTTTTCTAGCCTCTTTAATATTTCTTTTACAATTTTATTATATCCTTTTTACATTTCTATTCCTACCAACACATCATCTACAAATGCTACTACTTTTTCTTTGTTTATCAGGTCCCTCAAAATTTTATTCATCATTGTCTGAAATGTAGCTAGTGAGTTTGTTATTTCAAAGAACTCTACTGTTGGTTTGAAGAAGCTTACATGTATTGTAAATACTTCCTTCTACTTATTATTTTTTTTGATCCTCATGTTATTGAACCTCTATTGCAGATCCATCTTTGTAAATACTTTCTTACTTCCCATATTGTCAATTAAGTCTATTATCAATGGTAATGGGTAGTTATTCTTTATAGTTTGTTCATTTAGACTATAGTAGTCTATAACCATCCTCTTGCTTCTATTCTTTTTGTTCACAAAGAATACTAGTGATATCTAAGAGGATTTAGATGGTCTGATATACTCTTTTCTTAATTGGTCATCCACAAAATTCTAGATCTTCTTTCTTACATTTTTGGATAGTGGGTAAATTCTTTCTTTTTGTAGTTTAAACATTTTCTTGAGATCTATAGTGTGATCCCAAATCTTTCTAGTTGGCATTCTTTCTGATTCTACCTTCTCAAATACCTTCTTCTACTTTAGAAACCTTTTAGGACATCTCCTTAATTTTTTTATAGTCTACTTCAACTTTCTTTTCTTTTTTCATCTACTATCTATCTTACAATTTTCTTCTCTTCTATAGTAGTTACTCTCTTTTTCTTTTCTGCTTTTCTATCTTCTTTTCTCTTTGTATTCTTTTTACACAATAGTGGGCACCTTATCATTTAAACCTCCTCTATCTCCCAGTTTATTTTTGGGCCATATATCTGTAACTACAGTATCTCTAATATCACTTTTGTCTTTTCTAAATTGTATATATCCATCCTCATTTTCTTCATATGATTCTTGTAGTATACATTTACTTCTACTTGATATATAATTACCTCTGTACTATTGATTGTTCTATTTATATTTCTAACTACTACTGGCCTCTCTAATTTTTATAGCTTAAAACTATATCTTGCTGCTATTTTTCTATCTATAAGCATTCCTGTGGTACTACTATCCAAGAGTGCTTTAACTGTTATGCCTTCATATATATCTATCTTTTCTATTCTAATGTTCAACCATATCTTCTTCAACATTTTGAAGGTCCTCTTCACTTCCCTCTGTTCACCCCCCTTCCTTGCTGTACTTTTTGGAGCTTCTATCCATGTGCTACCTTGTTGTGCCTTTACCTCTATGGGCTGTGCTACTACTCTCCAGTTTCACTATGGTTTCTTCTTTCCAGTTCTATACTCAGGACACAAAATATTTTTCCACTCTTTCTGGTATATTTTCTCTCCTACAACTGTATCCTTTCTTCTATATTTTGTGTACTTAACTTTACTTCCTTCTTTATTATCTCTCCACTTCTATGCTTCTAAACAGCTCTCACATCACATATTCCTTGATCACTCCTCCAAGATAAATTCTTGTCTCTGGTTAACTTCTGTTTTGATACTCTTATAGTCACACCTACTATACTCTACATATATAACCACTTTCTATCTGGTCTTTTATCTCTTTTCTTCTATTGCTATATTTTTTTAGAGACATACTCCATGTGCTGCTGTACTCCTGTGCTTTTTTCCATAAGAAATATACTAGTTTTTCCTTCTACTGTACCTTTTGTAGCATCACCACACATACTGTTGCCTTCTCTTGTCTTCTTCTTTTTACTTCAATATTTAGACACTTCCACTTATAGTGCTCTTTCTTCCAACACCTGAAACACTTCATGACTTTCTTCTCTTTAGTTTCCTGTCTCCTTATTATTACCTCTTCTACTCCACACCTTATTACTCTGCTTGCTAATACTTTGAATTTATTCTAGGAAATTGATTTTCTTTTTCTCTCCTCCTTCTTGTTCCTGCAATTTTGGGCTAGATGCCTAAACCTTATACAACATTGACAAATCTTCTCCTTTCTTTCTTCTAATTCTGCCTTTAGTTTAGCAAAGGCATGCTTTTGGTTGAGCAAGTTGCTTATGAAAGAATTGTATTGAGTTTGGGACATTGTATTGATGTCTTAAGGGTATGAAGTAAATGTTTTGATCTTACTAGTTATACTATGTCTACTGGAGCACAAGATCTTTACTGTAGCGACTTAGCCTGAGATGACTAAATCATACTCTAAGTTCAAGTTGACAAGAACTCAGTGGAATTTCTATTGGATTCTATATATTACTTATACAACTACTATATAGTCTATGCACTACTCTTCCATACTTATCATGTGACTCTATCATGTGATGTGATACTGTGACATCCTGACATATGACTATGATGTGTAATATTTGTCATGTGACACTTTTCTATACTTCTTCTTTATATAGCAAGTCTAAATAAGAAAAAAAAGAGAAAAAAAAAAGAAATATAAATAATAACTTAGCTGTTTTGCCAAGTCATGATACTATCTCTCTCTTAAGGTTTCTTATCCTGGGGATTTCTTTATAGTTCTTTATATAGGTCTTATATATTGTCTATTTCATTATCATCTTCATTCCACTTTCTAAGTCCAGATTCTTCTTGGCCAGTTTCTTCTTTTTTCTTCTTGATCATTTCTATTATTCTTTATCCTCTAATTGGCTCTCTCTTCCAGCGTCTCCAATTTCTTTCTAACCTTACCCAGTACTCCTTGTCATATATCTTATCTGTCTATCTATATAACTTTCTTACTATAAATCTTCCTGGCAATTCTCCTCTTCTAAATGTTCCTTCTTTTCTTTCTTATTTCCTAATGTCTTCTATATCTCTTCTGTATTCCTTTTTAAACTCTTCTATTGCCTCCTTTGCATTTCCCAGGTTTTCTTTTCCTTCCCAAGTATCTGACTCTGCCATAAATCCTTTCTATTGTACCAGATATTTATTTTTCTTTTTAATTCATTGCTTATTCAATATCCTTTCTACCTTCTATTCTTCTTCTCTTTTAATTATAACTGGGGCAGGCTGCTCTTTTCTCTGTCTCTCTACTTGCTCTATATATCTTTGTATCTTACTAATATTGACTACTAAATGTATCTTAATAGTAGCTGGTAGTTTCAATTCTACTACATTTGTTAATACAATTTTCTTGATCTTGTAAGGTCCTACAAATCTCTCTGTCAACTTCTCTGTTCTCCTTTTAATCATCTAATATTTTAGATCCTTAGTGCTTAGCATCACTAGATCCCTTACTTTATACTCATTGACTTCTACTCTCTTCCTATCTATATACTTCTTCATTTTCTCTTGTGTTTTTCCTAGTACTGCTTTTGCTTCTTCTTGAATTTCCTTCATTTTTATTACAAATTTCTCCACTTCTTCATACTTCTACTTCTTCCTTACTTCAAACTCTATCCTAGAATCTTGTCCATAATTTGCTTTGAAGGGTGATGTCTTTGTACTCAAGTATGCTTTATTGTTATATGCAAACTCTGCTGTTCCTAACTAGTCTGGCTACTACTCCTGCCTATAGTTGATAAACATCCTTAAGTACTGTTCCAACTTCTGATTAACCCTTTTTATTTGTCCATCTGTCTGAGGGTGGAATGCTATTGACATTTTGCTCTTGATCCCCAATATCCTATTTAACTCCCCTATTAATTCTGCTGTAAACTGGGGTCCTCTATCTAAGATGATACTTTCAGATAACCCATGCAACTTTCACACTTTATCTCTAAACAACCTAGCTAGCCCTTCTACTAATATTCTCTCTGTAGTAGGAATAAAATAGACTATTTTTATTAATCTATCCACTACCACTAAGATTAAGTTATATCCCTGTACTAATGGTAGTTTAGTGATGAAATCTGCTGATATATGTGTTCAAGGTTTTTTAGGTATTGAATTGGGTATTAATTTATCTACTGGCTATTCTATGCAGTTTTTGTTTCTCTAGCAAGAATTATATTCTTCTATATATCATTTTATCTCTTTAGTTACTTCTAGCCACCAGAAGTTTTGAGTAACCAACTCCACTATCTTCCACTGTCCTCCATATCCTTCCACTAGTATATCATGATACAGCCTAATTATCTCTACTCTCAATATATTATCTTTAGGTATATACACTTTTCTTTTCTTATACATTATGCCATTTACTTCCCTCTACTCTTTATCTCTTAGCATCTTTATCCCTGCTTATTTTATTTCTTCCACTGCTTTGACTACCTCATTGTCCTTTACTTTTGACTTCTTTACTTTCTCTAATAGGTCTACTCCTTCTATAATTACTTCTACTCTTTCTGTTTTCCTAACTTCTAGCCATTCAGACTTTACCAACATCTTATCCTTATTGTCCTTTTCTACTCCTACTTCCCAGTCTGGCCTCTTACTCAAGCTATCTGCTTTTCCCATTTTACTCCCCAGAACATGTATCACAAACTTCATTCGGACCATAACTCCAGAAATACTTGACCAATTTCGATGATCTAAATAGCCACCAAAAGCCCTTAAGAAGACCTTTCAAATGGTACCAAAAACGTCTCAAAGCGATCAGTATTCACCGAGCTATCAGCAGATCAGTCAGTGATCACCAAGTCACCAGACACTAAATCACTGATATCTCAGGAACCACTTAACGTAATCGTTCGCTTCAATGACCATCGTGAAGCTCTCTTCAATACGCTTCTTTCGGTTATAAATAGATCCCAAGGCAATAAGATCCCATGGAGATACAAGGTCCTCAATGTTTGTACATAACACTGATCTTTATCCATAGATTATCATCTGTCCTTGAATAGAACAAAGGACTGCCCTAAGATAGTTAGGTTATCTCTATTTCAAGAACAATAGCACT
>Ga0153941_1000625_pt1 | contig 15267 bp, 15 predicted proteins | sample TSNJ025MetaG_FD_104733 | JGI IMG/M metagenome (GOLD analysis project Ga0153941, IMG submission 104733) | Attine ant fungus gardens microbial communities from New Jersey, USA - TSNJ025 MetaG | ecosystem: Host-associated > Fungi > Mycelium > Unclassified | place: USA: New Jersey, Brendan T. Byrne...
GAAGCTGGAGATTGTTCAGCGGGAAGAAGAAAATATAGAAGACTGGTATAAGATTGCCCTACACCGTCTGGTGAAGATTACCAAGAGGGTGTCCTCCAAATATACCCGTTCCAAGGTGAGGAAGGCGCTGCCCCAAGACTTTGCCTATGTCATAGAGGAGCTGATTACAGAAAAGGAAGAAATACAGGAAAAGGAAGCATACTATAACGAAATCATACACACCATAATCCGAATCAACCGGGCGCCGCAGTTTATTGCAGCATTAAGCAATCTGATACAGCGGCTGGTAATTGATCACCTGCATATTGTGGGGGATATTTTTGACAGGGGACCGGGTCCTCACATTATTCTGGATACGCTGTGTAAATATCATTCTGTGGATATCCAGTGGGGCAATCATGATATTGTCTGGATGGGAGCAGCCAGCGGCCATATGGCCTGTATTGCAAATGTAATCAGAATGGCAGCCAGATATGGCAATCTGTCAACACTGGAGGACGGATATGGAATCAACCTGCTTCCGCTGGCTTCTTTTGCCATGGAAACCTATGGGGATGTGAATTGTGATGCTTTTACCATCCGATATAATACGGATTACAATACCAAGGATTTAAGTCTGGATATCAAAATGCACAAGGCAATAACCATAATGCAGTTCAAGCTGGAGGGGCAGCTGATTATGCGGCATCCTGAGTTTGGACTGGAGGAACGGCTGTTGCTTAATCAAATTGATTTTGAAAAGAAAACCGTTATGATTGAAGGGAAAGAATATGCACTGCGGGATGCTGATTTCCCTACGGTAGACAGGGAACGGCCATATCAGCTGACAGAAGAAGAGTCCAAGGTCATGCTGCGTCTGAAACAGGCATTCATGAAATGTGAAAAGCTGCAGCGCCATGTACGTTTTATGTATTCCAATGGCGGTATGTATAAGGTATATAACGGAAATCTGCTGTATCACGGTTGTGTGCCGTTAAATGAGGATGGAAGCTTTGAAAAAGTAGACATATATGGTAAGAAATACAGCGGCAGGGCTTTATATGACATTCTGGAATATTATGCCAGAAGAGGTTATTATGCCAAGGAAGGCAGTGAGCGGCAGGACGGGCAGGATATTATCTGGTATATCTGGGGCGGTCCGGGTTCTCCGGTTTTCGGGAAAGAAAAGCTGACTACCTTTGAGCGGTATCTGATTGCTGATCAGACCACACATAAAGAAAATAAAAACTGGTATTATCAGTTATTGGAAAAGGAAGAAGTGGTTAACCATATTCTGGAAGAGTTTGGTCTGGACAGTAAGGGAGCCCATATTGTCAATGGTCATGTGCCGGTGGAGCAGATCAACGGGGAATCACCATTGAAATGCGGAGGTAAGCTCCTGATCATTGACGGTGGATTTTCCAAAGCCTATCAGAAGAAAACAGGGATTGCCGGATATACGCTTGTATGTAATTCAAAGGGAATGCGCCTTGTGGCCCATGAACCATTTGAATCTGCAGAGGCAGCTATTATCAAGGAATCCGATATTTTTTCCGATTCCATTATTGTGGAAAATTTTTCATCCAGAAAATTGGTGGCGGATGCAGACGCAGGAAAAGAAATGAAAGAAAGCATAAAAGATCTGGAAGAGCTTTTAGAAGCTTATCAGGATGGAACACTGATAGAAAGAATGTAATGAAAGAAATCAAAAAGGAGATGATATAACATCTCCCTTTTGAATCAGATACATTACTAAGGATTAGTCTTATTGGTGGTATTGCTGTTGGTGGTATTGCTGTTGGTGGTATTCGTATTGGTAGTATTGTTATTATTGTCGTTATCGTTGTCGCCACCAACAATATCATTGGTAATGTCTGATACACCATCTGCTACATCATCAACAACATTACCTGCGGTATCTCCTGCATCATCAATAACATCACCTGCATTGTCCAATAAAGAATCATCGGTTCCTGTCACATTAGTGTTATTGTTAGGTGTAACTGTATTCCCGGTGTTATTTTGATCGGTTATGGTTCCGGTATCTGTCTTGGCATCAGTTCCGGCCATACTGCCGGAATTGTTGCCATTTTTGTTATTGCTGCTGCAAGCGACTGACAGACATACAAAAGTCAGAACCAGTCCCAACACCAGAAGTTTTTTACCTTTTTTCATTGTTCCTCCTTCTGCCGTGAATAGCGGCCAAGCTTCCTGTAATAAAGCATTATATGCTTTGCATTAGCCTTACATAAATGCTGACATAAATATGCATCGCATAAATGCGATATGATTAGCAAACGTTATATTTACGTTTGTTTGGATGGCTCTGCAAATATTATGCTCAGAAAATTTTTTTTTATTCGATGGTATTAAAAAAGTATAGGTATTAAATAATAAAGTATAAGTATTTAGTAAGCTGGGAATTTTTGCAATAAATTAATTTTACGGGAAGGAGACTTATGGAATTTCGACCATGTATTGATATACACAATGGAAAAGTACGGCAAATCGTTGGCGGCAGCCTGAGCGATAAAAATAACAAGGCTGATGTGAATTTTACAGCAGATCAGGATGCTGCTTTTTTTGCTGATTTATATAAGAGGAGAGGGATAAGAGGAGGGCATATTATTATGTTGAATCCTGTCTCAAGCGAGTATTACAGGGAAACAAAAGAGCAGGCACTGGCGGCCCTGGGTTCGTTTCCCGGCGGACTTCAGATCGGCGGCGGGATAAACCCTGATAATGCCGGAGAATTTCTGGATGCCGGTGCTTCCCATGTGATCCTGACATCTTATGTGTTCCAGGGGGGAAGGATACATTATGACAGAATATCCCGATTAAAGGAGAAAGTAGGGAAAGAGCATCTGGTTCTTGATTTAAGCTGCCGTTTGATTCAGGGAGAATACCGGATTGTAACGGACAGATGGCAGAATGTTTCAGAGGAGATCATCAGCATGGAGCTGCTTGACATACTTGCGGAGAGTTGTGATGAATTTTTGATTCATGCGGTAGATGTGGAAGGCCGGACAGAAGGTATTGAGAGAGAATTAGCCGCGTTTTTGGGAAACTGGGGAAAGATACCCATTACCTATGCCGGAGGTGTTCATGATTTTGCAGATCTGAAGCTGCTAAAGGAGTCTGGTAAGAACCGGCTGAATGTTACAATTGGCAGTGCACTGGACCTGTTTGGAGGAACCATGCCTTTTGAAGAGGTTCTTGCATACATAGCCAATTCCATATAAATATAATACATATAAATAGATAGAAAGAAAAAGACCGGCACGGATGTGCCGGTCTTTTTGTCTTATTTTATAGCGATAACATTTACGGCCTGCGGACCCTTTTCACCGTTTATGACATCAAACTCAACGGAAGCACCTTCTTCCAATGTTTTGAAGCCATCCATATTCAGACCGGAAAAATGTACAAATACGTCACTTCCTGAATCATCTGAAATAAAGCCATACCCCTTTTGGTTATTAAACCATTTTACAGTTCCTCTGCTCATTGTAAATACCTCCAAAAATAAATCATCAATTTTCACTATTTGACAAGGTAAGAATATCACAAGAAATGGAAAAAGTAAAGCGATTTGTAAAAAGCCTTGCATTTCATATGAAAATATGTTACTTTAGTGCAAGACAGCTGACAAGACAACTGTATTTACATAACATGAGGAGATGAAAGGTCGGGAACAATGGTAAAGAAAGTAAAGTATTGGTTAAATGAGATTTTTATTGATGGATTGAGCGGCATGGCATTGGGGTTGTTTTCTACCCTGATTATCGGAACGATCATAGCACAGATTGGCGGTTTTATAGGCGGAAGTGTTGGTGCTTATCTGATCGCAATGAGTAATGTAGCCAAGACATTGACGGGAGCGGGTATTGGTGTGGGAGTTGCCTGTAAATTCAAGGAAGGACCGTTGGTGACAGTATCGGCCGCAGTGGCAGGTATGGTTGGTGCATTTCCCGGCGTAAGCGGGATGGATTCCTTTGTACTGGGAAAGGCGGGAGAACCCCTGGGAGCGTTTATTGCAGCAATTGTTGCGATTAAAATAGGGCATCTGATCGCCGGCAGAACGAAGGTAGATATTATTGTAACGCCGTTTTTATCTATTGTTACGGGAGCTGCAGCCGGATTTATTGCAGGTCCGCCGATTGCTGCCCTGATGGCATGGCTTGGAAATATTGTAAATGTAAATGTGGAAGCATATCCTGTAATCGGTGGTATGATCATATCCGTATTAATGGGAATCATACTGACCCTTCCCATCAGTTCTGCGGCTATTGGCGTATCCATGGGCATCAGCGGACTGGCAGCCGGTGCGGCTACGGTCGGCTGCTGCTGCAATATGGTGGGATTTGCCGTTGCAAGCTACCGTGAGAATAAAATGGGGGGATTGATTGCCCAGGGAGTGGGAACTTCCATGCTTCAAGTACCCAATATCATCAGAAAACCGATCATATGGCTTCCGGCAATCATATCCAGTGCTATACTGGGACCGATTGCATCGGCAGTGCTTGGTATGGTGAGTACGCCGATTGGTTCAGGGATGGGTTCGGCAGGTTTTGTAGGGCAGATTGCTGCATATTCAGCGATGACAGAAGCGGGCATGGGTACCGGTATGGCTCTTATACAGATTATAGTGATGCATTTCCTGCTGCCGGCAATATTGTCCCTGGCGGTGTCGGAAGGCATGCGTAAAATTGGCTGGATCAAGGCAGGCGACATGTCTTTAGAGAAGGCTTGACAGTTATCGTTATTGTGAAATTGCACAAAAAAACATTGAAATAGGTATAAAATAATAGGGTTTTAGAGGAAGATCTGGTAAATATGTTACAAAGATATGAACAAATTGTTGCTGAATGAAGTCACCTGTGGTAGAATAATAAAGTTACCGGAGGTGGCTGAATTTATGAAACGAAAAAAGCATAAGCGAAAGACCAATCAGGTTTTTATTGTTACATCCGATGCAGCTGATGCGAGTGTGAAACAGTATCGTGTCAGGTCATGGCTTCTTCAGATTGTGGTGATCATCATATGTGCTTTCATAGGCACATCGGTCGGCTGCATCTATCATGTGACTAAGATACGGGAATCTGCGGCACAAAAGAATGCCCAGCAACAGGAAGCTATGGTAGAATTGGAGGAACAGAAAAAGCAACTGGAAGAACAGAAGAATGAACTGGAGGCTGAAATTGAGAGCCTCAACAACAAGGTTGTGATACTAAGTGAGACCGTGAATGAGAAAGTACAGACAGAACAGCAGCTATCTGAGCAGTTAGAGAAGCAGCGTATACCTACAGAATTCCCATTAACAGGCTCCGCATCCGTTGAGGAAGTAACGGAGGGGGATGCGATCTGTATCTTTACTGCATCCGTTGGAACCATGGTAGTGGCTACTGCAAGCGGCACCGTCCTGGCTGTCAATGACGACGGGGAATATGGGCGCAATGTCTGGATTGATCACGGAAACGGATATATTACAATCTATCGCAATCAGGGGGATAATGTTGTGAATGTAGGAGATATGGTTGTCCAGGGAACTACATTATTTATGATCGGGGAGGAGAATACACGGCTGGGATATCAGATGATAAAGGATGATGTCTACATTAATCCGATGGATATGTTGGCCATAAGCGGCTAATGAGGGAGGAGAAAGGTACAATGATGGGAAAAAAAGATGCATCAACTGTGAAAATTAACACAATTTTAGGCAAGGAATCAGATTTTCAGGGAGATTTTACGGCTACAGGATCTGCACGCTTAGATGGCAGTGTAAATGGTAATGTAAACGTGACAGGAATGCTTATTGTGGGAGCAGGCGGAAATATCTCAGGCGGTGTGGAAGCATATTCCGCAGTGATAGGGGGAGCCGTTTTGGGTGATGTTAAAGTGGAAAATAAGCTGGAACTGACATCCACAGCCAGAATTCTTGGAGATATTGAGACGAAAGTGATTGTAATTGATGAAGGAGCAATATTCCAGGGCAAATGCAATATGAATCAGGAAGTGCCCGAGTCAAAGCCACGTAATTTGAACAAGGCTGTCCGTTCCGGCAGGAAATCTGCCAAGGCAGCAATCCAGGAAGCCCTGAAAGAGGTGGAAGAAGAAGCACTTAAAGATGCAATGGATCAAAATACAGATCAAAATATGGATCAAATTACGGATCAAAATACGGAAAGCACAGAATCAATTGTAATGCCTGAAGTATAAAGTTTGAGAAGAAATTCTAAGAAGCCAAAGTACGGCATCTAAGAATTTCTAAATCTCAAACAGGAAGAATATAAAATGAAATCCATAGGAATTTCATTTTATATTCTTCCGGGTTTTCGTGGGGACTGTTTGTGTTGCCTGGGGCGGCATGAATGGAAGTTTGAGAAAAACCGCAGCGGACACAGTCAGCAGATTATGCTTGTTATTTGTGTCCGTTACGGTATCTTTTTTTTAATGTAATAACTACTTGTAATAATTACTTTCCTGTGCGGCCAAATACCATTGTATAGCCGTCATTACCATAATTCAGGGAACGGTTTACACGGCTTATGGTAGCTGTGGAAGCACCTGTTTTCTCCGCAATCTCAAGGTATGTTTTGTGGTCCTTTAACATTGCAGCCACATCAAAGCGTTGAGATAAGGATAATAATTCATTGACAGTACAAAGGTCTTCAAAAAAAATATAACATTCTTCCTTGTTCTCCAGGCTCAGGATGGCATCAAACAGGGAATCCACTGCTTCTGTTTTGATCTTCTTATTCACGTATGGGCTCCTCTCCATGATTTGGCGCTTGCAACACCCCAACTGGATAATATTTTAACATATTAAAGTCTTGAAGTAAAGAAGTAGTTGCCATGTAGTATTGAACACTATATAATGAAACTGATGTTACTAATCAGCCTCTTTGGGCTAGTTAGAAGGGAAAGGGAATACGAGAAATGACAATCGACACAAATGATTTGCTGGGCAGTATCCTGGAAAGTCTGGACCGGATTGAATATATCAAACCGGAAGATATCCCCAATATTGATTTATACATGGATCAGGTAACCACCTTTATGGACAGTAAGTTAAGATCTTCTGTGAGAAATCCCGGCGATGACAAGATCCTGACCAAGACCATGATCAATAACTATGCCAAAAACGACTTGCTGCCGCCTCCTGTAAAGAAAAAGTACTCCAAGGAGCATGTTCTGCTGCTGATTTTTATTTATTATTTTAAGGGGATACTGTCTATAACTGATATTCAGACACTGCTGCATCCCATTAAAGAATATTTCTTCCAAAGCGGCAAGGAGCTTGATCTGGAAAGTGTATATGAGGAAGTATTCAGTATGGAAAAGGAAGAAGTGGAGATTCTGAAGCAGGACGTGCTTGCCAAGTTCAGAAAGTCTGAGGAGACTTTTAAGGACGCTCCGGAAGAAAATGCGGCTTTTCTTCAGAAATTTGCATTTATTTGTATGCTGTCCTTTGATGTATATGTGAAAAAGCTGTTGATTGAAAAACTGATTGATGAGCTGAGAACGGAAATGTCCCATGAGACAGAGAAAAAGAAGCCGTAAAATGATTTGTGAATGGAGTTAATTAACATGAATATCTGTATGGATCTGCATACACATACTATAGCAAGCGGCCATGGATATAGTACATTACAGGAAAACATCGCTGCTGCAAAGGAGCAGGGGCTTAAATATCTGGGACTCAGTGAACATGCACCGGCATTGCCGGGAGGGCCGCATATCCTCTTTTTCCAAAACTTCAGGTGTATTCCCAGGCAATATGGTGAGTTGACCCTTTTCTGCGGCGTGGAAGCCAATATCATGGACTATGACGGACGGCTGGATATGGACGATAATATCCTTAAAAACCTGGATTATTGTATTGCCAGTATGCATATTCTTTGTGTAAAGCCAGGTACTGCCAGGGAAAACACACGCGCATCCATAATGGCTATGAGGAATCCCTATGTTACCATCCTGGGGCATCCTGACGACAGCAGATACCCGCTTGATTATGAAGAACTGACAGCAGCAGCCAAAGAAGAGAGGGTTGCACTGGAGGTAAATAATTCTTCTCTTCATCCGCAGGCGGGAAGACAGAGAGCCGGAGAAAATATAAGAACCATGCTTATGTTGTGCATGCGGTATAATGTTCCGATTATTCTTGGTTCGGACAGCCATTTCAGTGACGGAATCGGCAGGTTTGGAGAGGCTGTCGGGATTCTGGAAGAGATGGACTTTCCGGAAGAATTGATCCTTAATATAAATCCGGAGAATATTAAGAAGGTGGTGACACGGCTTGGGGGAAAAGCCGGGGTTTGAATAAAGGCTGCATTCCTGCAGCCTTTTCAGGTCTTATTATTTAGCAGCCTTTTCGGCAAATGCAGTGGTTACCAGATCTTCATAAGGCACCCGTCCTTCCAGGACATTGGATTCTTCCAGGATGTTTTGAAACAGATCAAAGGAAGATTCTTCAAATATCAGATTTTCTTTCCAGGTATCCTGATTATAATAACGTTCGATGATTGTTGTCAGCGTATCCATTTCTGTTTCGGAAAACTGCGGAGAGATTACCTTGGCGATTTCTTCAGGCGTATGGGTCTGTACATAGTCCATACCCTTCTGAAGTGCATTGGTGAATGCTTGTATAACAGTGGGATTTGCTTCGATATAGCTCTTCTTGGCAGAGAAAGCGGTATATGGAACATAACCGGAATCTTCACCCAGAGAAGCGATCACATAGCCGTCTCCCTTGGATTCCAGTGCGGTTGCATGCGGTTCAAATTCGATGGAAAAGTCACCCTGACCGCCTGAGAAAGCAGCAGCGGTGGAGCCGAAATCAATGCTTTGATCAATATTCAGGTCAGCCGCCGGATCGATGTTATTTTTGATCAGGATATATTCAAAAACCATCTCAGGCATACCGCCGGCACGGCCGCCAAGCACATTCCTGCCAATCAGCATATCCCAGGTGAAATTTTCAATGGGTTCCCTGGATACCAGGAAGTTACCGGCACGCTGGGTGAGCTGGGCAAAATTCACCACATGATCATCTGTTTCCCCCACATAAGTATAAATGGTAGTTTCACTTCCCATAAATCCGATATCAGCTTCTCCGGTAAGTACGGCAGTCATGGTCTTATCGGCACCGAAACCGCATACAAGTGTAAGATCGATTCCTTCTTCCTTAAAATAACCTTCCTCAATCGCCACATACATGGGTGCATAGAAAATGGAATGGGCAACTTCATTCAAGGTGACAGGAACAAGCCCGGCAGGATCTTTATCCTTCTTGCCGCAGCCGCTGAAAAGCAGCATAACCATACAAAATACAAGTGACAGACAAATTAGTTTCTTCTTCATAAAACCCTCCTTATTTTCGTGATGCTTTATTATATTACTGCATTGATGGAAAGGTTCCGGTTTCTGTCTGATAAAACGATAAAATAATATTGGAGAAAAAAAATATTTTACGGAAAGTTGTTGAGAGAAAGTACAAAATTTGATAGAATAATGGGTAAGAATTTAAAAATGGAGGTAGTCGGATGGGATTAATAAGAGCAGCGAGAGAAACAATCGGAAATTTGATGGCAGATCAGTGGAGAGAGTATTTTTATTGCAATGCCATGTCAAATGACGTATTGGCAGTAAAAGGACAGAAGCGGGTGAACAATAACAAGAAGAATAACCGCTACGGAAATGATAATATAATATCCAATGGCTCCATTATTGCGGTTAATGAAGGACAATGTATGATGATCGTAGATCAGGGGATGGTGGTGGAATTTTGTGCAGACCCCGGAGAATTTGAATATGATATGTCAACAGAGCCAAGTTTGTTCTACGGCGATTTTGGAGAATCCCTGGAAGCTTCCTTTCGGGCAATTGGAAAACGTTTCTCTTTTGGCGGCGTTACACCAAAGGATCAAAGAGTTTATTATTTTAATATTAAGGAGATACTGAGCAATCTGTTTGGAACAGCCAATCCCATTCCGTTTCGGGTAGTGGATCAGAATATTGGTCTGGATGTGGATATTTCCATCAGGTGTAATGGGGAATATTCGTTTAAGATTACGGATCCGCTGCTGTTTTATAAGAATGTGTGCGGTAATGTGGCGGACAGCTATATGCGCTCCCAGATCAGCGGACAGTTAAAGTCAGAATTGATGACTGCCCTGCAGCCGGCGTTCGCACGGATTTCGGCCATGGGTATCAGATATAGTGCAGTACCGGCCCACACTATGGAGCTGGCGTCATCCCTGAATGAAGTATTAAGCGATAAATGGAGTAAGCTGCGCGGTATTGAGATCGTGTCCATGAATTTAAATAGTCTGAAAGCTTCGGAAGAAGATGAGAGGATGATAAAGGATATTCAGAAGACCGCAGTATACAGGAATCCCGGTATGGCAGCGGCTACCCTTTCCACAGCCCAGGCAGAAGCAATGAAGGCGGCGGCATCCAATAAATCAACAGGTCCTGTGATGGCATTTGCAGGCATGAACGCTGCCGGTAATGCCGGAGGAATGAATGCAGGGGATTTGTTCAGGATGGAGGCACAGAATCAGAGTGCCCAAAACCGGAACGGGAATAAGCAGGAACAGGCAGGTGCTGCAAATACGCAGACAGTGGGTTGGACCTGCAGCTGCGGTACTGTTAATAAAGGAAAATTCTGTATGGAATGCGGTGCCAAAAAGCCTGATTCCGCACAGCAGTATAAGTGTGACAAATGCGGCTGGGAGCCGGAAGATTCCTCGCGTCCGCCTAAGTTTTGTCCGGAATGCGGAGACGTATTTGATAATCATGACCTGAAATAAAAGAAAGTATCTGACATAAGGACCAACCTGGAGGATGTACGAAAGATATATATGATGTGTGAGTGGAACGCTTTTTGTTAAGCGGATGGGAGACGTATGAGCATATATGATACACTGAATAAAGAACAGAAAGAAGCGGTCCTGCATACCGACGGTCCCCTGCTGATCCTGGCAGGGGCCGGCAGCGGGAAGACAAGGGTGCTTACCCACCGGATCGCTTATTTAATTGATGAAATAGGGGTTAATCCATGGAATATCCTGGCGATTACCTTTACCAATAAAGCGGCGGGGGAAATGCGGGACAGAGTGAATAAGCTTGTAGGCTTTGGCGCAGAACAGATTTGGGTTTCCACTTTTCATTCCACCTGTGTGAGGATATTAAGGAGACATATTGACAAGCTCGGGTATGAAAATAATTTTACCATTTATGATACGGATGATCAGAAAACGGTCATGAAGGAGATTTGTAAGCGCCTGAATATCGACACCAAGGAAATAAAAGAGCGTACCTTGCTTAATGCCATTTCAAATGCCAAGAATGAACTGATCGGACCGGTGGAGTATGAACTGAAATCCATGGGTGATTTCTCCAGGAAAAAATATGTCCTTGTCTATAAAGAGTATCAGGCTGTGCTTAGGAAGAACAACGCCCTTGACTTTGACGATCTGATAATGAAATGTGTGGAATTATTCAAGAGCTCTTCAGAAATACTGAATAATTACCAGGAACGTTTCCGTTATATTATGGTGGATGAATATCAGGATACCAATACCGCCCAGTTTGAACTGGTACGTCTCCTTTCAGATAAGTACCGGAACCTGTGTGTGGTGGGAGATGATGATCAGTCTATCTATAAGTTCAGAGGTGCCAATATCCGTAATATCCTGGATTATGAAAAATTTTATCCGGAGGCAAAGGTAATCAGGCTGGAACAGAATTATCGCTCCACCCAAAGTATTCTGGATGCAGCCAATGCTGTCATTAAGAATAATGAGAACAGAAAAGACAAAACCCTCTGGAGCTCCCGGGAATCAGGCAGTAAGATACATTTCAGACAATTTGATACAGCCTATGATGAGGCGGAATACATAGCAGATGACATCTGTGCAAAGGTACGCAAGGGGGGAAACCGCTATGGTGACTGTGCCGTATTGTATCGAACCAACGCCCAGGCCAGACTGTTGGAAGAACGGATGGTGGCGGAGGGGATTCCTTATGATGTGGTAGGCGGTGTGAACTTTTATGCCAGAAAGGAAATCAAGGATGTTCTGGCATATATGAAAACCGTGGATAACGGCCGGGATGATGTGGCGGTTAAGCGCATTCTGAATATTCCCAGACGCGGGATCGGCAGCACTACGGTACAGAAGGTAACCGACTATGCGGAAATGCTGGATATCAGCTTCTATGAAGGTCTTAAAGATGCAGACGAGATTATGACACTAAATGCCCGGACAGCCGGTATGATTGCCCCTTTTGTAACCCTGATCCAGACCTTCCGCAGCAAACTTCCGGAGTATGGCATTACAAACCTCATAAGAGATATCCTTGAGAAGACCAAATATGAAGAGTATCTGAAGGATCAGTACGAAGAGGAAGCAGAAGACCGTATTAATAATATAGAAGAGTTGATCAATAAAGCCGTAGCCTATGAAGAAAGCAATGATGCCCCCAATCTTAGTGAGTTTTTGGAGGAAATTGCACTGGTGGCTGATATTGACAATGTGGAAAATGACGGCAACCAGGTACTCCTGTTGACCCTGCACAGTGCCAAAGGCCTGGAATTTCCAGTGGTCTATTTGTCGGGAATGGAGGATGGACTGTTTCCCGGCTATATGGCAATAACTTCTGGTGATCCTACGGATATTGAAGAAGAACGCAGGCTGGCTTATGTAGGCATCACACGGGCAATGGACGACCTGACTTTATGCTACGCCAAGACACGTATGCAGCGGGGCGAAACCCAATATAACCCCATAAGCCGTTTTGTAAGGGAGGTTCCTGCTGAACTGACGGACTACACCATACCGGGTGTAATAAAGATAACAGAAGAGAAAGAGACCCCGAAAGCCGCTGATCCGCGCCCTAAGGCAATACTCCGGCCAAAGGCGACACCAAAAGCTGAAAAGCCTTATATAGCCCAGGGAATCAGCGGATTGAACCAACTGACCGGATTATCCAAAGGTGCAGCGGTAAGCATATTGGGTGAACTTAGCTATGGAGAAGGCGATACCATTTCCCATGTTAAATACGGAGAGGGAACTGTAATCAAAATAGAAAAGGATCCCAGGGATTATAAAGTTACGGTTGATTTTGTTAAGGCAGGCCAAAAAATAATGTACGCTTCCTTTGCAAAATTAAAAAGATTGTAGTATTTTTTGGTCAGATGTGTTATTCTATTAAAAACGAACGTTACTATTCGTAAGCAGCAGTAATAATAAAACTGCATATAATATGGGCATACTGAGGATAATGTGATAATGGGCAGTAAATAATATGTATGGAATGCATTGCAATCAGAGAGAATACAGATGGTTACATTAAGGGTACTATACTGTGGGTATCATGTTACTTTAAAACGGCATGACGCAGTAGCAGCCATTTGATACAGCCATCAGAGTAATATGCTGGATTGAAAGAAGGAAGGTAGAACATTATGAACAAATTTGAAAATCTTATGGAAGCAGCAAATGACTTGCTTAACAGAAAGCAAGAGGAAGAAAAAAAATGTAATGTCCTCCTGTGGATTCTGGCAATTATTGGTGTAATTGCAGCAGTAGCCGGCATAGCTTATGCGGTATACCGTTATTTTACACCAGATTATCTGGAAGACTTCGAAGATGATTTTGAGGACGAAGATTTCGAAGATGACGATGAGGAAGATGACTTCTTCGCAGATGCGGAGTAAACTGAGATCATGAAAAAGGGACAGGTATACGAAGGCGTTGTAGAGAGAGTAGATTTTCCCAATAAGGGCATTATCCGGATGGGAGATGAAATCTGCATCGTTAAGAACAGCCTGCCCGGACAATTAATAAGGTTTCGTGTCAACAAAGCAAGAAAAGGGAAGGCGGAGGCCAGACTTCTGGAGGTGATTGAACAATCACCTTTAGAGTCCGGCAATCCGTGTTCCCATTTTGGTGTATGCGGCGGCTGTACCTATCTTTCCCTGCCTTATAAAGAGCAGCTTGATATCAAGGAAGAACAGGTGAAAAAACTTCTGGACAGTGTCCTGCGTAAACAGCAGGAGCCTTATATCTGGGAAGGCATAAAAGGAAGCCCCAGGGAATATGAATACAGAAATAAAATGGAATTTTCCTTTGGAGATGAATGGAAAGACGGCCCCCTGTCATTAGGCATGCACAGGAGAGGCAGTTTTTATGATGTTGTGAATGTGACAGATTGCAGGATTGTAGATCAGGATTATCGGAAGATTCTGGATGCTGTGCAGACTTATTTTGCAAGTTGTAATGTCACCTATTATCATAGATTGCGGCATGTGGGGTATTTGCGGCATTTGCTTGTACGGAAGGCTTCGGGAACCGGAGAAATATTAGTGGCATTGGTGACTACTTCTCAGGAACCATGGGCTTCGGCAGACCTTATTAAGGGATTCCGGGAGTGCTTGCTGGATTTGAAAGAGAAGAATGAATTGTTGGGGACATATGCCGGGATTTTGCATATTATCAATGATTCTCTTGCAGATGTGGTAAAAAGTGACCGTACGGATGTGCTTTACGGTAAAGATTTTTTTTATGAAGAACTGCTGGGACTTCAGTTCAAGGTGTCTGTATTTTCTTTTTTTCAGACGAATACCCATGGAGCGGAAGTGCTCTATCAGACTGTGCGGGAATATATAGGTAACCTGGGCGGAGGTCAGCAGACGGTTTTTGATTTATACAGTGGGACAGGTACTATTGCTCAGATGATGGCACCGGCAGTTTCCAGGGTAGTGGGCGTGGAGATTGTTGAAGAGGCAGTGGAGGCGGCGAAGCAGAACGCCAGGCTGAATGGGCTGACAAATTGCAGGTTTATTGCAGGGGATGTGCTTAAGGTGTTGGATGAATTGACGGAAAAGCCGGATCTGATTATCCTTGATCCGCCAAGGGATGGGATACATCCGAAGGCGCTGCCGAAGATTATTGCTTATGGGGTGGACCGGATTGTGTATATATCCTGTAAACCGACCAGTTTGGTGAGGGACCTGGAGGTGTTTTTGGAGAATGGGTATGTGGTGGAGAAGGGAGCGGCGGTGGACCAGTTTCCCTGGACGGCAAATACGGAGACGGTTGTGTTGCTGGAGCAGGAAACCCAGCAAATCAAAAGGTTTTGGAATTATGAGAGGAATATGTGAGTGTGTTTTTAGAGATGGTTGGAGTGAAATTTGTTCCGGTTACCGTGGTAGATAAAGAAAATGAACATTTTGGCAAAAGTTTAATTTCTAAAGAGCTATATGTTTCAATGAAATTA
>Ga0153941_1000628_pt1 | contig 15175 bp, 11 predicted proteins | sample TSNJ025MetaG_FD_104733 | JGI IMG/M metagenome (GOLD analysis project Ga0153941, IMG submission 104733) | Attine ant fungus gardens microbial communities from New Jersey, USA - TSNJ025 MetaG | ecosystem: Host-associated > Fungi > Mycelium > Unclassified | place: USA: New Jersey, Brendan T. Byrne...
CAGCAAGCTCCGCCTCCCGCAGGTGTGCAATGTAACTTTTGGTGGCTCTGACTACAAAAAAAGATAAAGCAACGGCTAAAATAACAAGAACAAATGACAGAGAAAGAAGGAATATGATGGAGCCGCTTGCTTTAATATTCACATCTATACTGACTTGCTGAATATCCTTTTCGGAGTCGTATATCATTTCATCCAGCAATTCCAATGACGTTTCAGCAATGGAAATAGCGCTTTTAAGAACATTATCTGCCTCCTGAGCATCACCCAGCAGGGAAAAGGTCTTCACTTCATCGGCAAATACCGTATACTGAGATATAAGATCTTTGAAATTTTCAGCGTTGCGTATGTTTTCCTCAGCGGAATCTGCATCCTGCCGGTTATCATCCATATTAAGCACAATATAGTCGTCCAAATGCTGCATAAGAGTCTGCATGGAAGTATCATATTGGCGGCTGGCTGTTCCATTTATATACTCCTCGTCCCCGCTGTTCATAACATAATTGGCGACTCTGTAGCGCATAATCATAAAATCCGTTTTGATATCCTTCAGCAGACGGATTTTTATTTCGGGCATGGATACGGTGTAATCGTAATTGTCCCTGACACGCTTTATGGTTATGGCTCCTACAGCGGTTAAAATAACAGAGAATAAAATGATTACGCAAAAACTGGCAACCAAACCCGCATAAAGCTTTGTGTTTACGATTTTTTTCATATCAGGATCCCTCTTTGTATATTGACAGCGTCTGGCGCTGATGCAACCATGTCTTCCGTCTCGCATAATGCTAAGATGAAAGGATTATATAGCCGCATTATAGCACAAACCGTCAACAAATACCATATCAATTTTCCTGTATGTAAAGCGTATTGTAAAGCGTATGTAAAATTAATGTATCAGGTAAAATATTTGATATATACCGTTCGATTTTTGATATGTACGAAGCTAATTATGTCGGATATACTTTAAGCAGAAACAAATTACTTTTACAAAAAAACGTCAATGGACACAGAAAGGGATTGCATATGAAAAAGTTTAAGCGAATTATAGGCGGTTTAACGGCCGCATGCATAGTTGGCAGCCTTCTTGCAGGTTGTGGCAGCAATGGAAATGAAAATGCAGTTGGACCATCAAATGCTGAACACTCAGATGTACAGGAGGCGGATACCTCATCGCAGGATATGGCGGCACAGGATGCGTCTCAATCGAATCATGAAGATGCGGATCCATTTGGACCGGTCAGTGAGCCGGTTACCCTGCATGTAGGGCGAGGGGATTCGTCAAGTACTACATATCCGGACGGACAGACTTCCACTGATAATTTTTATATTGATTTTTTTGAAGAAACATTGAATGTAAATTATGAATTTGATTTTGCTGTGGACGGTTCCAATTATGAAACCAAAGTCTCTATGGCAATTGCTTCAGGTGATATGCCGGATGTGATGGTTGTGACGGAAGCTCAGCTGCGTCAGCTTGTGAATGCAGGAGCAGTAGAAGATTTGACGGATGCATATGAAAAATATGTTTCAGATGGATTGAGGGAATCTTATGAAACAGTCAGGGAGCAAACATTGGGCAGTGCTTCTTTTAACGGCAGACTAATGGCAATGCCCGGCATATCAGCAGGATCAGATGGAATCCCTATGCTGTTTATCAGGGGAGATTGGATGGAAGAGCTTGGATTGGAGGCACCTGAGTCATTAGAGGATATCATAAATATTGCGCAGACGTTTAAAGAGAAAAATCCCGGTGGGAGAGTGACTGACGGAATCCTTGCGGATTCCACGGTAGTCAGTGCCGGCGGTAATAATTCATATGGAGTCGATGCATTGTTTGCATTATACCATTCTTACCCGAAGTTTTGGACTACAGACGAAACAGGAGAATTGGTGTATGGTTCCATTACGGAAGAAACAAAGACGGCATTATCTGAAATCAGGAAACTGATGGAAAGCGGTATCATAGATGCATCTTTTACGGTAAGGGATGATGAGATTTGCAATGAAATGGTCAGCAGTGGGCAGGCAGGAGTGTTTTTTGGTGCATGGTGGAATTTATCATGGCCGCTGCTGAATATCACTCAAACAGAACCGGAGGTTTATTGGAATGTGTATCTGGCTCCGCTGACAGAGGACGGGAAATATAATACCCATATGATTTCCCCAACGAATTCTTATGTGGTACTGAAAGCAGGGGCAACTGAGGCAATGAAGGAAGCTGTAATCAAGACGATTAACTGGATTAACTATAATAATGAAGGTCCGGAAAGAGTTATTCGCCAATGGGCGGGTTTATCGGACGAAGTGAGCGTTGCATGGAATATGGCTCCGTTTACCATGCTGGTTAGCAGGTATAACGACAAAGAAGTAAAGGCACAGCAGGTAATGGATGTGGTGAATGGGGTGAAGGGACTTGATGAAATCGGTGAAGAAGCAGCGGACTGGTATAATTCTTATAAACTGGTTGAAGAGAATGGACTTGCAGAAGCGGTTGGGGATAATAGGGCAAATGGCTGGGCATATACCACATCATCTTATCTTATTCAAAGCAGCGAGAACATTATAAACAAGGTTTACGGAGCGACCTATGCGAAAACAGATACTATGAACAGAAAGTGGGCAACCCTTGAGAAGCTGGAGGATGAGACTTTTCTGCAGATTCTGAGCGGTGAGGCAGATATTGATGCGTTTGATGATTTTGTAGAAAAGTGGAAATCATTAGGAGGTGATGAAATCACTACAGAATTAAAGGAGTATGTTCAGGACTGATGTGAAATGATAAGGCCACTTCATTGCAGGGTGGTCTTATTTCATCGTATGTTTTTATAAAAGGAGTCATTTATGGAAAAAAGAAAAAAAAGAGATTTTCGTACCCTGCCGTATCATCTGATGCTTTTGCCCGGCGTAGTTATTCTGACAGTTTATACCATAATCCCCTTTTTGGGAAATGTGATTGCATTTCAGAATTTCCAGCCGATATTGGGATTTATGAAATCGGAATGGGTGGGGCTTGATAATTTTAAATATATGTTTCAGCTTCCGGATGCTTTTCTGATATTTCGCAATACCCTGGTGATTGCTATAGGGAAGATTGTAGGTAACTTGCTGATTGCCATCTTTTTTGCCATTTTACTGAATGAAGCACCGGGAGTAAGATTCAAGAAGGGAGTGCAGACAATCTGCTATTTACCGCACTTCCTTTCCTGGGTGATATTGGCGACAATTTTCCGGAATATCTTTGATGGATCCGGTCTGCTTAATCAGCTGCTGATCCAATTGGGTATTCTGAAGGAAGGTATTGTATTCTTAGGGAGCAATAAGTGGTTCGGACCAATAATCATTGGGTCTGATGTCTGGAAAGAATTCGGCTATAATGCAATAATTTTTATTGCCGCATTGGCAGGAATCAATCAGGAACTGTATGAAGCGGCAGTAATGGACGGTGCGGGAAGGCTTCAGAGGATCTGGCATATCACGCTTCCATCCATAAAACCCACAATCATACTTGTCATGACATTGAATATAGCCAATATCATGAATGCAGGATTTGACCAGGTTTATAACCTTTACAGCCCGATTGTATATCGAACAGGAGATATTATAGATACCTATGTTTATCGGGTAAGTTTTCAGGATGCCCAATATTCCCTGGCTACGGCGGTGGGGGTAATGAAGTCCGTTATCAGCTTTCTATTGATTATAGTGTCCAATAAGCTGGCAGAAAAATTTGCAAATTACCGTATTTTTTAAGTAAAGGGGATAAGATAATGTTAAAATATAATACAAAGAGCAATCGTATTTTTGATACTGTGGTAATTATGCTGCTATTGTTTATGGGTTTGCTCTGCCTGATCCCCCTGATGCATGTTCTTGCTTTGTCCTTCAGTGATAAAAATGCTGTTTTGGCAGGGAAAGTAGGGATTTTTCCGGTGGACTTTACACTTGCATCCTATAAGTATATTATGAAGGAAGGCAGATTTTTTCAAGCTTTTGGAGTGTCTGTAAAAAGGGTGGTTCTTGGTGTGGGCATCAATATGGCCATGACTATCTTAATGGCTTATCCTCTGAGCCTGGAAAAGAGGGAGTTTCCCAGCAGGGACAAATATATGTGGTTTGTGGTGGCAGGAATGTTGTTGGGGGGCAGTATTGTTCCCTGGTATTTTGTAATAAAGTCCACAGGATTGATAGATTCCATCTGGGCACTTGTGATACCAGGGGCAGTTCCTGTCTATAATGTAATATTATTGATGAATTTTTTCAGAAATGAGCCGAAAGCAGTGAAAGAAGCGGCATTGATTGACGGAGTGGGGCAGCTTCAGATGATGACCCGGATATGCATTCCTCTGGCAAAACCAGCAATAGCCACTGTGGCTTTATTCAGTATAGTCACGCACTGGAACAGCTTCTTTGATGGTATGCTGCTGATGAACACACCGGCTAAGGTTCCTTTACAAACCTATATTCAGTCTCTGATGATAAATACAGCAGATATTTCTAAATTAACATCGGATCAATTGGTACTGCAAATGTCCCAAAAAACATTCAACGCAGGGAAGATTGTAATTTCGACGGTTCCGATATTGGTTATTTATCCATTCATGCAGAAATATTTTGTAACAGGAATTACGTTAGGTTCAGTAAAAGAATAGGAGCTGCATTGAACAGGAGGTTATGCCATGCAGGAATTACAGATTTTAATTGTAGATGACGAAGACATGGAATTGGAATGCATTATATACCTCATACGAAAGCTTAAGCTGCCACTGTGTTTTGACACAGCAGCTAACGGTGCAGAAGCCTGGAAACTACTGAATGACAAGCCGGCAGATATTCTATTTACAGATGTAAAAATGCCGTTTATGGACGGACTGGAACTGTCGGAAAAAGCTTTGGAGAAGTATCCTGACTTGAAGGTAATTATTTTTAGTGGGTATGATGACTTTCAATATGCGAAGACAGCTCTCTCATTTGGGGTCAGCGAGTATCTCCTGAAGCCCTTAAACCCTGAGGAATTCGAAAGAGTCATGCTGAAAATCATCCGGCAAATAAGGAAGAAGGATAGGGAAGAGGAAGAACAGGAAAAATTAATGACTTACCTGAAGCAGCATATTTTAATACAATTGATTCAGGGGGGAATGGGGCTTATACAGTTGAAGGAAAAAATATCCGGTGATAATCTTGGCTTTTTGAAGGATTATGCAAGGATCATCCTGATTGATTGTAAAGAGAATGTGTTCGACAGCCTGGTAACAATTTTCCCGGAGGAAGAGCTCAGGAGCAGTATTCCTGGATTCGATTATGTGAATTTAAACCCAAATCAGGGATTATTACTTATCAGAAAGGGAAAAAACGGAAACCGCTATTCAGAGAGGGAAATATATGAGATAGCAGAGAACGTATATGATTTGTTAAGTCAAATATATGGCAGTCAGGTGTATCTTGCCGTAAGCGGGAAGATACAAGAAGAAAGGATTGCGGAGGAAGCAAACAGACTGGAGGAATTGGTAGAACATGCTTTCTTCCATTCTGACAAGCATATGATCAAAACTGAGGTACCGTTTTTTGTTTTGTATATTGCTTGGAAGTATGTCACTTATGCTTGTTGATATTGTTATATATTTTTATACAAAAGAAATATTGGTCAGTCACGAAGGCAAATTAATGGAAGACTCGCTGAATCTTGCCGTAAATCAGCTTGACCATCAGATTGCCCAATATAATAATATAGCAGATTATGTTTTCGCGGACAAAACGTTGCATAATGTATTGAACCTGCAATATGATGAGAATTATTATGAAATGCATCTGGCCTATGTGGATGTCATTGAGCCTGGCTTTCTTACGTATCTTATGCTTCATGACGAACTTGATAAAATCTGTCTGTTTACTGATAATGGGATGGTGCGATATAAGAACTATGTGCGGTCCTGGGATCGTGAAGTCATGGAAGGGTATGGTTATGATGAATCAGTGACAACAGAGGATTATCAGAATATATGGTATGCCGGGAACGATACCGGGGAGATAAACCTGATTCGCAGACTTTTCACCCCATTAGGGGGAATGAATTACCTGTTACTGTCCCTGGACTATGACAGCTTCTTTTCCCCTCTTTCCAGGATGTCGCCGGATACCTATGGGATTGTGATTATTGATGCGGATGGAAAGATTGTTTATGATGTGTATGAGCAGCCCGGAGAGGTATTGGATACCGAAATTTTTCTGGAAGGAGAACAGGCATTCCGGAAGGAATATGGAAACAAGTATGTTATGGTCACGGCTTCTACCCGTGGTTCCATGTGGACGGTTTATTATTACAGGCCAATGGAACTGGTAGTAAAGGCGGCCAATACCATTTCTTATCTGTTCGCCTTCGCAACACTGGGATGCATGCTTGTATTTGTGATACTGGGAACGGTACTGGTCAGAGATATTATTGCGCCTATTGAGGCATTAACCGATAACATGATCGAGGTCAGGAATGGGAATCTGGAAGTGACTGTGGAAAGTCGGAGGCGTGATGAAATCGGTGTCATGTTGGCTATTTTCAGTGAGATGATTCAAAGGATTCGTTATTTGATCCAGGAGGTGTACAGCAATAAGATCAGGCAAAAGGAATTTGAACTGAAAGCACTCCGTGCACAGATTAATCCGCATTTCCTTTATAATTCTCTTTCTCTGATTAATTCCAGAGCCATTATGGCACAACAGGACGATATTAGCAGGATGACCTTATTATTATCTGACTTTTACCGTACAGCGCTTAACCATGGACGTGACTGCACGACAGTTGGAAATGAAATGCTGAATACGAAGTCTTATATTGAGATGCAGTTGATTATGTGTAACAGGAAGTTTAAAGTGAAATATGACATCGATGATGATATAATGGAGGTAGAAATGCCCAACCTGATTCTCCAGCCTATTGTGGAAAATGCTATAGAGCATGGATTGAAGTTGTCAGGCAAAAAGGAAAAAAACTTAAGGATAACCGGAACCAGGAAAAACGAAAGAATTGAAATCAGCATTGAAGATAATGGCAGCGGTATTACGGATGAACGGTTGGAACAGATTTTCAGGCAGGACTCAAAAAGTTATGGAATTAAGAATGTAAGTGAACGTCTTAAACTGATTTATGGAGAGACATATGGTTTGGTGATTGAGAGCAAGGTGAATGATGGTACCTGTATCAGGATAAATATACCGGCACCTGAATGAATTTATGCAGAATGGAGACGAGATGAGGATTATTGTTGATGCAGCAATAGAAAAGAAAGAAACTAAGGATTTGTTTGGGATTTTTTTTGAAGATTTAAATCATGCGGCAGATGGAGGTCTTTATGGAGAACTGGTTAGAAACCGTTCTTTTGAGTTTGCGACGGTAGATCATCCGGACTATCATTCCCTGACAGCATGGGAAAAGATAGAGGGAGACGGGGCGGTTAAATTAATAACAGAGACAGGTTATCCGGTGGATTCCCATAATCCTCATTACCTTATCATGGATATTTACAAGCCGGGATTGGATGCAGGTGTTCAGAATGTTGGCTGGGGCAGTGGGATACCTTTAAAGGAAGGATGCATCTATTATTTTACCTGTTATGCCAGGAGGGAACAGGACAGGACAGAACCGATCACGGTTTCCCTGCGCAGTCAGAGCGGAAAAGTATATGAGACAAGTGAGATTATAATATCGGATACATGGAAGAAATACGAACTGCAGTTTCGATCCCCCGTTACGGATAACAGTGCAAGACTAGCGATTACCAGCAAGGGAAGCGGAAAGGTGTATCTGGATTTTGTCTCCTTATTTCCGGCAGATACCTACAAAGGACGAAAGAATGGCGTAAGGAGAGACATAGCAGAATTACTTGAGCAAATGCATCCTAAGTTTATGAGATTCCCTGGAGGATGTCTGGTGCATGACGGTTCTCTTAACCCGGATGACCGGGACTCCATGTATCGGTGGAAGAATACCATTGGACCTGTGGAAAGCAGACCTGCAAGGAGAAATAACTGGGGATATAACCAGACACTGGGGCTTGGGTTTTATGAATTATTTTTACTGAGTGAGGATATTGGTGCCAAGCCTCTTCCGGTGATTGCGGCGGGTTATGATCCGCACCATAAAAGGGAAGTGCCGCTTAATGAGATGCAGCCATGGATTGATGATGCACTGGATCTGATAGAATTTGCCAACGGCAGTCAGGAGACGAAATGGGGCTCCATAAGAGCAGAAATGGGACATCCGGAACCGTTTCATATGGAATATCTGGGAATTGGAAATGAGGAGGTGGGAGAAGGATTTTTTGAACGTTTTGAAATAATTTATCATGCGGTCCGCCGGAAGCACCCGGAAATCAAGGTGATCGGCACCAGTGGTCCCAATGCGGCAGGAAGTGAGTTTGAACGCGGTTGGGAATCGGGCAGACGAAACGGCGTGGAATTTGTGGATGAGCATTATTATCAATCGCCGGAATGGTTTCTGGCAAACCACCACCGCTATGACAGTTACCCCGGTGACGGACCCAAGGTCTTCCTGGGAGAATATGCATCCTGGGGAAACACCTGGTACAATGCGTTGACAGAGGCATCTTTTATGACAGGTCTGGAGAGAAATGCCCATGCTGTGGGACTTGCCTGCTATGCTCCATTATTGGCACATATTGATTATGTGAATTGGAAACCTGATATGATTTGGTATAATAATCACAAGTCTTACGGAACACCCAATTATTATGTGCAGAAGATGTTCATGAATCACCAGGGTAAGTATCAGCTGCACCATGAGATGGAGGATATTCCGGATAACGAGATTCTTTCAGATACAGAACGAATTGCCGGCAGGATTATACTGTGTGATTATGAGTCAGAAGTAACCTATACCGACATTACTTTAATGAATGAGGACACAAAGGAAACGATGGCATTTGAAGACTGCCGTATTGATTTAGACTCAGGGAAGGAGATCATCCTTACAGAAACTGACTGCCAAAATTATACCTTGTGCCTGAAGGCTGTGGAGACCGAAGGATACCGTGGCTTCCGTATCCGCTTTGGGAGTAAGGACAGTGACAATGAATACTGCTGGACTTTGGGCGGCTGGCAGAACCAGGATACCTTTATCGGGGAGAAAATCAACGGAAAAAACTCGGATTTAAGCCAATGCTTATTGACGGTGGAAAAGAACCGTACTTATGATTTACGCTTGGAGGTCAGGGGAAGAAGGATTAAGACCTATGTGGATAATGCTTTATACCATGATACGGAAAGTAAGCCGGTAATTATAGAGCCATTATACTTTTCTGCACAAGAATCAGAAAAAGGAGGGCTTATTATAAAAGCTGTCAATGTGTCTGAGAAGGCAGTAAAGGCAAGTATCTGCATCAGGGGGATGGATGCGCTTGAAAATAAGGAATTGGAGGCAGTGTGTATGGAAGGTTGGGAACCGGATGCTGTTAACAGCATTACATCACCGGATATGGTTTCACCAGGTATAAAAAAGGTAAAGGTGACATTACCGGAATTCCAGTTTGAGCTTCCCGGCAGATCAATCTATATTTTCCATACTAACGGATGAGCCAGCGAAGGCGGGTGTAGCTAAGTATAGTGCAGATGATGTCTTCAAGTGCAGGGCAAATATCCTTGTTCCTTGGCTTTGTGCAGGAAATAAACCAGCTTCGCTGGTTTATTTCCTGTATTTACTTACCGCATCTTTTGCATGCGGTAAGTCCTGATTTTAATGCTTCTGTTAGCTCTAACCGGGCTGGGGACTTAATCCCGGAGCAGTGCATATCATAATGGTATATTTTACTCTTATCAGTTCTATAAACAGGAACAGTATGTGTAATATTTATATCAAGAATTTGTCCAAGATAAGTAATATCATCGGGGTATGATTCGCAATGCATGTTTAGTCCTCGCGTAAGTGCGTTTTTCAAATAAGTGTAAGGCACTCTATATTCTAATATATTTAATATAAAAAGAAGTAAGTTGAATCCGTGAAGACTTAAATATTCATCCTCTGCAAATCTAAGTCTGCTGGAACACGAATGATTATATATGCGTGCTCCATGAGCAGAAAGATTTCTATATTCTAAGCAAATAAACAAGGTATCAATCATTAGGGTACTTATAGTATTATTATCAAGTCCCAGAGAATCAGAATTATAAAGCTTTGAACTTAACAATATTTTTTCCCGGGGTTTTAAGAGCGATATAAAATTCACAACAGTACTAAAGTACAAGCTTTTAAATAAAATCCAAGGAGGAACAGTACCATATTTTTCTGAGTAATGACAGATCGGATTTCTATCTGTTTCTAAAGTTTCACGCATGGTTTCTAATATTCCAGCAAGAGAGAAACGATATTTTCTCCTCCTTTTATCTCTATAATTTTCAAATTTCAAGTACATATCTTGGTTAACTCCGAAAGAATCCGCCACAACATTGGCAACTGCCTCCTTAAGGTATTCTTCAAAGTCTAAGAGTGCCGCAAGTACTGAATTTCTTAAATTTTTATCAAGTGTGTATAAGGATAATATTTGTTCAAAAGTAACACCTGAACGATATAACTTTTTACCATTTTCTGTATATGTATAGGGATCTCTATAACCTTTTATTAAATTAGAATATCCGTAAGTATTTAAAGCTTTTTTTGCACCTTGTTCATCATTAATGATAAGTCCTTGCTTTTTCAATTTCAACAATTGTTCATCTGTGGTTGTGTATTTAATTGGTTTATCCATATAATTTATCTCCGTATGCAAAAAGAGTCCTAGAATACAATTCCAAGACTCCTTTGCAACCGGACACCAGTTATTCGCTAATTAGCTACATTATAACATATGTAGAAATCTTGTCAAGTATTCATTTTTTTATCTGCTATTTTTTTTATTACATATGAAAAACCATATTTTTAATCTTATAACTATAATATATACGTATTTCGCGCGTGTACAATCCGCAATCATATTATTGTTTTATATTAGCATGGTTTGCTTCCGATAATACTAATTTTTTATTAAAGGTTGAATTATTGGTGATTCTTGTTCAGATTGTGATTTAGAAACTGGTAAGTTACAGAGGTGATTTCCGTGTTGCATTTCGTGTTGCATTTATATATTTTTATTAGTGATTATTGCATTTTATGTATGTGATAAAAATCAACACACCGGATAGCCTTATTTCATCAGACCTTCCGGTGTATCATGCATTACCGCTGTAATCGGAGTGACAAGATTCGAACTTGCGGCCTCCGCCTCCCTAAGACGGCGCTCTAACCAAACTGAGCCACACCCCGTAACACGATAGTTATTATAACGCGAATAAAACAAAAAAGCAATAGTTTTTTGCAATGTATTTTGACAATCCTCATCAAATAAACTATACTGATTTTATAAGGCTGCAGATGGGTAAAGTAACATTAATGATGAAACGAAGTTGGTTTTGTATTTTATATCATGAGCATAATGGAATGCAAAGCTTAACGAGAGGAGGCAACGATTATGCTGGACAAAAAGGTATCGGATTTACTGAACACGCAGATTATGAAGGAGCTCTATTCTGCCTATTTGTATTTGGATATGGCGGACTACTACAGTGATGAAGGACTGAAAGGTTTTGAAAACTGGTTCTATGTTCAGGCCCGGGAGGAACAGGATCATGCCATGCTGTTTCGCAGTTACCTGTTGAATAACGACGAGAAGGTCAGGCTGCTGACAATTGAAGCACCGGATGAGAATTATGCCGGGCTTGGAGATCCTTTGGAAAAGACACTGGAACATGAACGGACAGTGACAGCTTCCATCGACAGTATTTATACAGCGGCGGCTGAGATCAGGGATTACAGAACACTGGAATTTCTGACATGGTTCATCAAGGAACAAGGTGAGGAGGAAAAGAATTCCACTGACCTGATTAAGAAATTTGAGTTATTTGGCAGAGATGCAAAAGGTTTGTACCAGTTGGATCAGGAGTTAATGGCACGGGTATATACGGCGCCAACCCTGATATTGGATTGAAGGAAGGAGGAACGATTATGAAGGGAAATCAAAAATTTTATATCTGTAAACATTGTGGTAATATGGTAGGTTTTATTGATAACAAAGGGGTTCCGGTAGTATGCTGCGGTGAGAAAATGTCGGAGCTTGTGGCGAACACTGTGGAGGCGAGTGCAGAAAAACACTTACCGGCAGTAGCAATTTCGGGCAGCAGCATTAATGTACAGGTTGGCAGTGTATTACATCCGATGGAAGAGGCGCATCATATCGCTTTTGTGTATGTGGAAACGGAGTGCGGAGGGCAGCGTAAATGCCTGGAAGTCGGTGCAGAACCCAGCCTTGACTTCTGTTTCACTGATGACAAGCCGGTAGCTGTTTACGCTTATTGCAATCTTCACGGATTATGGAAAACAGAAATTTAATGAATAATACAACAAGCAGGGATAATCAATCAAAAAAGAAGTCTGGAGCGGAAGCTGACAGACAGCCGGAGCATTTGTGTCCGGTATCAGGAAAATGCGGCAGATGCCAATGGATAAAGATGCCGTATAAGGAGCAGTTGAAACAGAAGGAAAAGTGGGTGAGAGAGCTTTTAAAACCCTATTGTAAAATGGAAGCCATAATCGGCATGGAAGAGCCAGCACATTACCGTCATAAGGTACAGGCTGTTTTTGGGGAAGACCGGAGACATCAGATTATTTCCGGTATTTATAAAGAAGAGACCCATACCATCGTACCGATGGATTCCTGTCTGATTGAGAATCAAAAGGCGGATGCTATAATCGTGTCAATACGGGAGCTTGCAAAATCATTTAAGATACGTCCTTATAATGAAGATACTGGTTATGGTCTGCTGCGGCATGTTCTGGTACGGGTGGGATATACAACCGGAGAGATTATGGTGGTTCTGGTGCTGGCATCCCCTGTTATGCCTTCTAAAAATAATTTTGTTAAGGCATTGCGAAAGCTTCATCCTGAGGTGTCTGCTATTGTGGTCAATGTAAATCCACGGGGATCCGGTAAGGTACTTGGAGACAGGGAGCAGGTTATTTTCGGAAAAGGTTATATCGAAGATGTGATGTACGGGAAAACATTCCGGATTTTTCCCAGATCATTTTACAGGGTCAATCCGGCACAGGCAGAAAAGCTTTATAAAAAAGCGCTGGAATATGCAGGTTTGTCAGGGAAGGAAGTTGTACTGGATGCTTATTGCGGATCAGGAACCATCGGTATCATTGCAGCCAGTTATGCCAAACAGGTAATCGGTGTGGATATAAGAGGGGATGCCATACGGGATGCCCGGGAAAATGCCAGAATTAATGGAATAAAGAATATATGGTTTCACCATAATGATGCCGGAGAATTGATGTCAGAGATGGGGAAGCAGAATGAAAAAGCTGATGTGATATTTATGGAACCGCCGGGAAATGGGAGCAGCGAGGCTTTTTTAAGCGCAGCAGCCAGGCTCTGTCCCTCTAAGGTGATATATATATCCTGTAATCCGCAGACGTTGGTCAGGGATATTATTTCTTTACAGAAGAAAGGATATCAGGCAGTAAGAGGAGCGGCTTGTGACATGCTTGCATTTACAAAAAACGCGGAAATCTGTGTGGAATTACGCAGAAAATAACAGGCAGGAATATCAGATTGCCCGCTGCAAAACCCGTCTTGCCTACGTGGTATCAACTACAGGGAAGCCCATGGACCAAAGCAGTCTATGGGCTTTAACCTATATCCGTTCCAAAACATCCGCTCTTTGTTATAGCTTTTATTAATAATAAGCTATAAAAACTGAATTAATTCAATTGTGCAAAAAGTAGAAAATAAAATCTTCTTTTTGTCTGTCAGAAATGATTATCCACCTCATTTTCTCTTTTCAGTCTCATTCATAACCGCTTCTGAAGCAATTATGGCATTTTTTATGTTTATATACAAAAAACATGTGACCAACCTCCTTTATAAACATCTTGCTTATATCTTATATTTTCTCCATTTTCTTTTTCATTTTTTCCAGTATCCATTCGTCATTTTGACTATAAAAAATCTTATGCCAATTCGTCTTTTTTATACTCACATGCTATAATACAATCACTAATTGTAAGCAAATAGTCGATTTGCCAAAACATGAATATCCTCATACCAAGCTTCTGCAGACCAATACTGGTCGGGGGGTCGGGATGAGGATAATCTGTGTTTTGCGCTTATTATATACCAAAAGAACCATAAAATATTAATTGGAAATGTGTTTTTCCTACTACTGCAAGGACACTTGTTACTATTCTGACATCAAATGCTGATACGTATTCTTTGAATCTTTCCTTGCCTGCATCGGAGTTGGCACACTCTATCCGGTTTTGTATCAATATTTCCTGAAAAAATATTTCTTTACTATAAAGCAATTTATATGAACTTGTTGATTTTGTGCATCATGTTGCAGCCGCAGGTGTGATAATCAACAAAACAATTACTGTTGTTTCGGAGAGGGTTCCGATTTGTTACTGCGAGGTTTATGAGGAGACGCTTATGGTCAAAAAAGGTGAGAACATTTACAAGAGAAAAGACGGCCGCTGGGAAGGGCGGTGTTTCGTTTTGTTCCGGAGCAGGGATCATCCGGCGGGCGTGTTTTATACATACATAAGATAAAGTACGGTTACTATGAATTTTTAAAACCTTATTAAATTATATGCCCGTAAAAACGGGTGGATGGGAGTAAAGGTGAAAAAACTAACCATGTTGTTTTTGCAGACAATACAGGAGTATTTTATAAACAATAAAATAAAAAGAACCCTGGCTATGCTTTTTATATTTTTAATTTTATTTAATTTGTTGGCAGAAAATTCTCTCAGTGCATTTGCAAAAGAGACCGGATCAGAGATACAGGCAGAAACCCAGGAAATAAATAACGAGTTGAATAAAGGTACGATAGCAGATGCTTCGAGATCCAATGATTCAGTATCCAATGATTCAGTATCCAATGATTCAGTATCCAATGATTCAGTATCCAGTGATTCAGGGTCCAAAGATTCAGGGTCTAAAGATTCAGAGTCCAGTGATTCAGGGTTCAAAGATTCAGGGTTCAAAGATTCAGGATTCAAAGATTCAGGGTCCAGTGATTCAGGGTTCAATGACTCAGGGTTTAATGATTCAGGGTTCAAAGATTCAGGGTTCAAAGA
>Ga0153941_1000631_pt1 | contig 15095 bp, 10 predicted proteins | sample TSNJ025MetaG_FD_104733 | JGI IMG/M metagenome (GOLD analysis project Ga0153941, IMG submission 104733) | Attine ant fungus gardens microbial communities from New Jersey, USA - TSNJ025 MetaG | ecosystem: Host-associated > Fungi > Mycelium > Unclassified | place: USA: New Jersey, Brendan T. Byrne...
AAGGGTAATACTGTGAAGGAAAGAGCCTTATTCAGTAAGCGGAGAAAATACGATTATAAGCAAGTTCTCCGTGGAATTAATTTTGAAGTTAAAAAGGGAGAAGCTATTGGTCTGATCGGTCATAATGGATGCGGGAAGAGTACCACATTGAAATTATTGACTAAAATCATTTATCCTGATAGTGGAAATATAAATATTACAGGTCGTGTATCAAGCCTGATTGAGTTGGGAGCTGGTTTTCATCCGGATATGAGCGGGCGTGAGAATATATATATTAATGCTTCCATTTTTGGATTAGGCAGAAAAGAAATTGATAATAAGCTGGATGATATTATAGCATTTTCTGAGTTGGAAGAATCAATTGACCATCCGGTAAGGACATATTCTTCCGGCATGTATATGCGTTTGGCTTTTTCGGTTGCGATTAATGTAAATGCAGAAGTGCTTCTGATAGATGAGATATTGGCTGTGGGAGATGCGAATTTTCAGGCAAAATGTTTTAATAAATTAAGGGAAATTAAGGCAAGAGGTACAACCATAGTTATTGTCTCACATTCATTGGGACAGATTGAGCAGATATGCGAGAGAAGTATCTGGATTCATGATGGCGTGATACGTGTGGAAGGGATACCCAGAGATGTACATCCGATTTATTTGGATTATATGGGGCAGAAGAGACAAGAAATAGCAGATAAGGAAGCGGAGCGGCAGGCAGAGAAGCAAGAGAAAATAGTAAAAAGTGGAGAGGCTGCTGCGGAGAATGATACCGCTGAAATTATAACAGCTGAAGGTGAGTCAGAATCGCAGGAAAAGAAACGATGGGGTAATGGGAATGCACGAATTAATCAGATTCTTGTGTTGGACAAGGAGGGGATGGAAAGAAGTGTTTTTGAAACAGGATCAGATATAACCATAAGATTTAACTACAATATTAATCAAATTGTGGAAAATGCGGTTATAGGTATTGGGATTTTCAGAAGTGACGGTGTATATTGTTATGGAACAAATACAAGATTAGATAAACTTGACGAGTTCAATCTTGAGCATGATGGAACTGTTGATATTAAAATGGAGAACGTAATGTTAATGCCGGGAGTATATACTTTTGATTTAGCTATAGAATCGGATGTTGGGGTTCCTGTTGATTGTTATCGTGAAGCAGCAACCGTGGAACTATATACCAGCCAAAATGATGTTGGATTGGTCAGGATTCGGCATGACTGGAAGATAAATAGGTAATTTGTGTTTTGATTCGATAACGCAGGAGAATAAAATGAACAGTATAAATATTGAAGAAATAATGGAAGAAATTAGAGAGAAAATAAAAAACCGTGAGTATGGTAATGAACCTCTGAGCTTTGAAGAGATAGAAATGAGCGAGTATGCAGATCAGAATATTAACGGATATAATCAGGAGGAATTCCAGCGTGACCTGGATTTTCTCAATAGAAACAGGGGCATTCCTGTGAATGTACCAATATTAGCAGCTGATCCGATTTCGTCCTTTATAAAAAAAGCGATACGCAAATTAACACGTTTTATAATATATCCTATAGTTGAATTTCAAAATGCATATAATGCAAGTTTACTTAGATGTATGCATCAAGTTAATGAATATATTAAGGAATTAGAATTATATAAAGAGAAGATAGATAAAATGGAGAAAGAGATAGAAGAGTTAAAGAAAAATCAAATAGGTGAATAGATATGAAGATAATTCAACTGCTTCCTACATTGATTAATGGTGACGGAATTGGGAATGATACGATTGCAATAGATAAGATTATAAAAGAGTTGGGCTATAAAACGAAAATATACGCCGAATATATCGGACCTGGTATTCCTAAAAGTATAGCAAATAGAATAAATAAAATGCCGGTACTACATGAGAAAGACATTCTTATATATCACTTATCTGTTGGAACTACGCTTAATGACCAATTGCAAGGGCTAAAATGCAGGAAATTAATAGTATACCATAATGTAACACCGCCTGATTTCTTTAGTGGATATAGTCAGACTTCAATGAATTCGTGCATAGAAGGAATAAGGGACATACAGAAGCTTAGTAATGTGGCGGATTATTGCTGGGCAGTATCGGAGTATAACCGTCAAGAATTAATTGGTTATGGATATAAATGTAATATTGATGTGATTCCGATTGTTGTTCCATTCGAAGATTATGATAAAAAGCCAAAACAAATAATTATTGATAAATACCAGGATGAATATGTTAACATAGTCTTTGTTGGCAGAGTGGTTCCGAATAAAAAGCATGAAGATATTATAAAAACATTTTATTATTATAAAAAGTATATTAATTCCAAGTCACGATTATTCTTAGTAGGATCTTTTAATGGAATGGAAAGGTATTATGAAAGACTTAATAAATATGTGACGGAATTGGAATTGAACGATGTGCATTTTACCGGACATATTAAATTTAATGAGTTATTGTCATATTATCACTTGGCTGATGTTTTCTTATGTATGAGTGAACATGAAGGATTTTGCATACCGTTATTGGAAGCCATGCATTTTGAAATTCCAATCATTGCCTATGCGGACACTGGCGTTAAAGATACTTTGAGAGGTGTTGGAATTGGAATGGAAGAGAAAAATTGCAAAGTTGCAGCAGAACTGATAGACCAATTAGTAATTAAGGAAGATTTTAGAAAGAACATAGTTAATATGCAAAATGAGCGATTGAAAGATTTCTATTATGAGAAAACCAGAAGTAAAATTGAGGCTTGTTTGAAAGGGTTTATATAATGAAAAAAATAGGCTTTGTTACTCCATGGTATGGTGCCAATATACCCGGTGGTGCTGAAATGGCACTAAGAGGTTTGGTAACACATCTGCATGACATAGGAATGGAACTTGAGATTCTAACTACTTGTGTGAAGGAATTTAACAGCGATTGGAATGTTAATTACTACCGTAAAGGGTTGGAATTGATTGGGAAAATTAAAGTAATGAGATTTCCTGTTAGAAAAAGGGATGTTGCTGCTTTTGATCGTGTCAATTATAAGCTTATGCATAATTATCCTATATCGACTGAGGATGAGAATATATATGTAAATGAAATGATAAATAGCCCTGATTTATATGATTATATGGCAAGACATCAAGAGGAATTTGCATTATTCGTTCTTAGCCCATATATGTTCGGTACAACGTATTTCGGTGCGAAGGTTTGTCCGGAAAAGACGATACTGATTCCGTGTTTCCATGATGAGAGTTATTTATATATAAATGCATTTAAGGATGTATTTGCAAAGCTTAAAGGTATGATTTTTCTTGCAAGACCTGAGCAGAAGTTGGCAAATCGCGTGTATGATTTGTCATGTGTGAAGCAAGTGGTATTGGGAACAGGTGTTCAGTTAGAACATGAAATTTATGCTAAAGACTTTCTTCTGAAAAATAAGATTGATTATCCGTATATTCTGTATGCTGGAAGAAAAGATTCCGGTAAGAATGTCAATTTATTAGTCAGCTATTTTAGTGAGTATAAGAAAAGAAATAATAATAATTTGAAACTTTTACTTATAGGTGGAGGCAGTATTGAGATACCAAAAGAATCCAAGAAAGATATCATTGATATGGGATTCTTACCCTTACAGGACAAATATAATGCATATGCCGCATGTACTGCTTTGTGTCAACCTTCCAAAAACGAGAGTTTTTCATTGGTCATAATGGAAAGCTGGTTATGTTCCAGACCGGTTTTGGTACATGGAAATTGCGAAGTGACTAAAAACTTTGCTATAGAAGCACAAGGGGGGTTATATTTTAATAACTATTATGAATTTGAAGGATGTTTGAATTACTTTTATGAAAATAAAGAAATTTGTTTGGAAATGGGAAGAAACGGCAAGGATTATGTAATGGGGAACTTTGCATGGAATGTAATTGTAGAGAATTACACACAATTTTTCAAGGAATGTATTAGTATTTAATTATATTAATACGCTTATGTGAGGAAAAATGAAGAAAATAGCATTCGTTGTTCAAAGATATGGTTTGGAAGTAAATGGTGGTGCTGAGTTGCATTGCAGACAATTGGCAGAGCACATGGCTAAAAATTTTATTGTTGAAGTGATTACAACAAAAGCTGTTGGCTATGTAACCTGGGAAGATTCATATAAGTCTGATGTAGAGGAAATAAATGGTATTACTGTTAGAAGGTTTTCTGTAAAAAAGAAAAGAAATAATAAAAAGTTTAATAAATTATCAGAAAGAATACTGCAATATTCATCCTCTAAGGAGGATGAACTTGTTTGGATGAAGGAACAAGGACCATATTCCACAGAATTAATACAATACATTAGAAATAATAAAGATAGTTATGATATATTTATATTTTTTACGTATCTGTATTATACTACATTCTTTGGCTTGCAGGAGGTAAATGAAAAAGCTATATTAATTCCTACAGCTCACGATGAACCACCAATTTACCTGAGTATATTTAATGATTTCTTTAATCTTCCGAAAGGAATTTTTTATAACACATTCCAAGAGAAGAAATTTATTGAGCATAAATTTCATAACGAATATATTCTTAATAATGATGGTCTTGGGGGAGTGGGAGTAGAAGTACCAATTGATATATCAGGAGAAAGATTTAGTAATAAATATAAATTGCATAATTTTGTATTATATATAGGGAGGATTGAAGAGAATAAAGGATGTAAAGACTTGTTTAAATATTTTAGAGAGTATAAAAGGAGAAATAAGAGCGAGATAAAGTTGGTGCTAATAGGTAAAGAGATGATGCGGGTCCCTGAAGCGCAGGATATAGTCAGCTTGGGATTTGTTGAAGAACAAGATAAATTTGATGCTTTGGCTGCGTGTAATTTCTTGATTCTGCCATCGCTGTATGAGAGTTTATCTATGGTGGTTTTAGAGGCGATGTCGGTAAAAAAAACTGTTCTGGTTAATGGTAAATGTGATGTTTTGCGTGAGCATTGTATCAAAAGCAATGGAGGATTATATTACACAAATTATTATGAATTTGAAGGTTGCATGAATTATTTATCAGATAATTATGAATTAATTTGCAAATTAGGCGAGAATGGTAAAAAGTATGTTAATGAAAATTACGCATGGAAGAAAATTGAAGAAAGACTTAGTGAAATGATAACAAAGATTTGTGGTTCAAAAGACTGAGTGGATTGACAATTATGAGAGGGTATTGTAAAATGAAGGAATCTGACATGAATATCTTGATTATCGGTGCGGGTGGTCATGCGCGGAGCGTAATGGATATTATACTTAGAAATGGGGAATATAGAATTCTGGGTTGTACGGACAAGCATTACGGAGAGCGTTCTTCTGTGGAGTTTATGGAAGATATCGCTATAATAGGAAGTGATGATATGCTTGGCTTTTTTTATGAGAAAGGTACAAAAAAAGCTTTTGTGGCTCTTGGGAATAACGATTTGAGAGAGAGGATCTATAATAAAGCAAAAGCAATAGGTTTTGAAATGATAAGTATAATAAGTCGGGATGCAGTAATATCCCCCAGAGCGCATATAGGAGAAGGTGTATGTGTGATGGCTGGTGCGGTCGTTAATGTAAATGCGACAATAGGAAATAACTCAATAATCAATACTAATTGCTGTATTGATCATGACTGTACGATAGGCACAAATTGTCACATTGCTCCTGGAGTATCACTCTCAGGCTGTGTCAATGTAGGTGATAATGTCCAGATAGGCACTGGGGCAAGTGTAATTGATAATATTACTATAGGTAAAGCAAGCTATATAGGTGCCGGTTCGGCGGTTGTGAATGATATACCCGAAAACGTGCTGGCTTATGGAGTACCTGCACGTAAGGTGAGAAGTATAAACGACTAATAAACTAATTAAGAAAGGGAACTAATTGTGAAAAAATTTTATCCTGTAGCTGTGCCGAATTTTATCGGCAACGAAAAGAAATATGTAGAGGATTGCATAGATTCGACATGGATTTCGTCGAATGGTAAATATATAGCAGAATTTGAAACTAGCTTTGCAGCATTTAATTGCAGCAAGCATGCCTTGTCCTGCTGCAATGGAACTGTCACTCTTCATTTGGCCTTGCTTGCGATGGGAATAAAAGAAGGTGACGAGGTTATAGTACCTACGCTGACATATATTGCCACCGCAAACGCGGTTAGGTATTGTAATGCGACTCCTGTTTTTGCAGATTGTCTGCCAAATACATGGAATATTGATCCAGAAGATATAGAAAAGAAAATCACGGAAAAAACAAAATGCATAATTCCGGTGCATCTGTATGGAAATCCTTGCAATATGGACGCGATAATGGATATTGCCAGAAGGCACAATCTTTATGTTCTAGAAGATGCGGCAGAAAGCCATGGAGCAACTTTTAATGGGAAAAAAGTAGGGTCTATCGGGGATATAGGGACGTTCAGCTTTTTTGGTAATAAAATCATTACGACTGGAGAAGGCGGAATGATTACAACCGATAATGATGAGTTCGCAGAAATCATGAGAAGTCTTAAAGGGCAGGGAATGGATCCGGACAGAAGGTATTGGTTTAACCGTATCGGATACAATTACAGAATGACGAATGTGGAAGCGGCAATAGGTCTTGCACAGTTAGAGAATATTGACAGGCATCTGGCAGAAAGAAAAAGGGTAGCTGATCTATATATAAAGATTTTAAGGGAACATCAGGATTGCATAACATTCCAAGAGATAACCAGTAATTCAGAAAATGTATGGTGGATGTTTTCAGTGCTTCTCAACAAAGATAAAGATAGAGATAAGCTGATTAAGGATTTATACACAGACGGAATAGAAACAAGACCACTTTTTTACCCAATGCATGTAATGCCGCCCTATTTGGATGAGAACGCTGGTTGTCCTATGAGTGAGGATATTGCGTTTAGAGGCATAAATCTGCCTACTCACAGCCAATTGAGTGAGGAAGATATAGTATATATTTGTGAATGTTTAATAAAAAGGATAGGTAATTGATTTGTCATGCCATGATTTTTAAAAAGAAAGGACGTGATGTGATTTGGATCACAAAGTCAGTCGAAGATATATACATATGGTGATGACCGACAATACCGAAGATAATATAGAAAAAAATGAAAATCAAAATCATATTGATTTTGAACCTTATTTGAATTATCATTACTCTGAGTTTATACCTTTGCTATATCGGGTTATGTTTCAACGGCTTCCTGACCAGAGCGGTTTGAATAATTTTTTGTCAATGGTTCATAATGGTGCATCAAATGGTGTTTTAGTTTATGTCGCAGCAGTTTCTAAAGAATTTAATAACCGTGCAGGTGTGCTCAATCTATATCATTATAAAAGATTGTATAAAAAGTTTATAAGGAAAAAAAGAATAAAGAGTATACCTATAATTGGAAGAATAGCAAAATTAATGACAATTTCTTCTCAAATAAACTTCTTTATGGATGATTATCAATATTTTTGCAATCGTTATATTACGCAGATTCAAGCAATTGAGAACAAAATCGAAAAGTCAAACCAGCGAATTGATTTAGAGCATCAAGCTATTGAGAAACAAATTGAGAAGATAAATCACCGAACCAACTCAGGATATCAAACTATTGAGAAACAAATTGAGAGGATAAATTACCAAATCGATTCAGGATATCAAGCTATTGAGAGCAAAATAGATAAGTCAAACCAGCGAATCGATTTAGGGTATCAAACTATAGAGAAAGAAATCGGGAAGATAAATTATCGAATTGATTTAGGATATCAAGACATTAAGAACAAAATAGATAAATTAAACCATAAAATCGAATTAGGATATCAAGCTATTGAGAACAAAATAGAAAAATTAGATCATAGAACTGACTTGGGATATCAAGCTATTGAGTTAGAATTAAGTACATTAAACAACATTTCAAATCAAAACCTTGAGATTTCCGCATCCCTTTCAGAAAGAACAGATGCAATACCTACGTTCATTACGGAAAGTGGTATTAAGAATAAATCTATACTCAGTGGATTTACTGGTGGAGTAAATGCTGTAATGGTTGGTGATTTCATCATGGGTATTCCTTCAGATGAATGGGGTTTGGGAATGTATCTGTCTCTAAACGGACATTTTGAGATGGGAAGTGAAGCTGTATTTCATTCTTTACTATCTTCCGATATGGTGGTGCTTGATATAGGTGCAAACCTTGGAATATATACATTGTATGCACTCAAGGCAGGGTGCAAGGTTTATTCTTTTGAACCTACTCCTGCTACATTTGATATATTAAAGAAAAATGTAAAAGTAAACGGTTTTGAGAATAGTAATAAATTGCAGTTGATTAATAAAGCGGTATCTGATAAGAATGGAACAGTTAATTTTTATATAAAGCAAGGGATATGTGGTCAAAACAGTTTGTTTAAAGGTTCAGATATGTTAGATTCTATTGCTGTTGAAACGATAATAGCAGATGAGTACTTAAGAGCGCTGGATAAAGTGGATATAATTAAAATCGATGTTGAAGGTGCAGAATACTATGCAATGCTTGGTTTAAAAAATATTATCGCAAGAAGTCCCGAGATTAAAATTTTAATTGAATTTTCGCCTGAAAACATGAAAAATACGAACATGACCCCGAAAATGCTTCTTGATTTGATTAAAGAATACGGATTCAAATATTATTTGATTGAAGAAGAAAAGGGTACATTAACAGTTGTTGATGATATTACGTTATATACATGTTTTTCTGTGAATCTGCTTCTTACGAGAAATGAGATTAATTTATAAATATATAAATTAGAGGGTGGTATTATATATAATGAAAATACTAATTTGCGGTAGTGTTCCGTCTTTTTCCTATCATGATGAGGAAGTACTGGTAAAAGGGATCGAAAAAGAATTACTTGATGCTGGTCACGTTGTGGACTCGTTTTTATTACCATTTAAACACGATATTTTAAGTCTGCTTGATCAAATATTGGTATATCAGATGATGAATGTATCTGAAGCTGATTTACTTATTACTGTTGGCTATCCGGCTTGTACAATTCCACATAGGAACAAAGTTATATATTTGATGGAAACTATACCAGATTTATTTGAGCGTTTTGATTTAGACAGTTATACTTTTAAGTATAAGCAGTATTGCGGTATTAAAGATAAGCTCATGAAGATAGAGAAAAAGACATTTGATGAGGCACGGAAGGTTTTTTGCGGTTCATCATTATTTCTGAAAGATCTTCAACAGCGTTACAATATAAAAAGCGAAGTGCTTATACCACCAGGCTTAAAAGCGAAAACTAATGAGGTGGAGTTGTCTGTGCAAAAGGATATAAGCAATTGCTTTATTACTGAAAGTATTCTGTCGCCGGAAACGGATATTCTGGATATGATTACAAAATTTAAGGAATTGAATGGCAAACTCTTTATTTTTGTTCCAAGCGCTGATATGGTTTACTTTGATGCGGTTAGCCGTGTTATTGAAAAAATAGGGTCATCCGATAGAATTAAACTTATAAAGAGTGCCTGTCCAGAAAGGTTTATAAGCTCAGCAAATGCTTATTTGCATTTTGACAATAATGTAAGGTTCATTAAAAGTGCAGTTATACGAAGCATAGCAGCTGGGATTCCCATCGTTTATACTGAAGATTGTGGTGCAGCGAGCGAACTGCTGCGATTTTATAACAATGCGTATTCATGTGAACGTAAAAAATTAATATTAGAGGTAAATAGAATAAAAATGATCCAATCAATAAAAAAAGAGTTGGATAATGATAAATTAATTATAGATTTTAAACATTTTGCGGAAAGACTGGTACTTGCCTGATGAGAGTAGCATTATTTAACACTATGCAAAACTTTGTAAGAGGTGGAGCTGAAATATTAGTTGATGATTTATATGAACAGTTGATAAAACGTGGACATGACGCGGTTCTTTTTAAAATACCATTTCCTTCCGATGATCAGAATGCAATGTTGGAACTCATCTATGTTGCAGAAAACTTGAATTTTAACGACTATGATGTTTTGATAGCGTTTAAATTCCCTGCTTATTGTGCATTGCACAGACATAAAAATATGTGGATGTTTCATCAATTTCGACAGGTGTACGAACTTTTTGGACAAGAGTATGGAATTCAGGATAATGACATAGGAAACGCTATGAAAACTATTATTACAGAAATTGATAACAAAACAATAAAGAAAGCTAATGTTGTATATACGAATGCTGAAGAAGTAAGTAGCAGGTTACAAAAATATAACGGTTTGAGATCAATTGTTTTAAATCCGCCTTTACTTAATTATGAAAATTATCATAATGGAAAAACAGGCGATTATATATATTATCCAAGCAGAGTTACAAGCATAAAACGCCAGCATTTGGCGGTTGATGCCATGAAATATACAAAAAGCGGTGTAAGGCTTATCATAGATGGAATATGTTCAGGTGAAAAAAAATATCTTGAGGATATGATGAAAACCATCAAAAATAATGGAATTGAAGATAAGGTGATTATAACAAATGCATGGGTATCAGATGAGGAGAAAATAAAGAAGTTTGCAAATTGTTTGGGCGTTATATATATACCATATAAAGAAGATTCCTGTGGTTTTGTGACAATGGAAGGTTTTTACTCGTCTAAACCTGTTATTTCTTGTACAGATTCAGGAGGAACAATGGAATTTATTAAAAACGGAGTAACAGGATTTTTTGCTGATCCCACTCCACAGTCATTAGCCGTGTGCATGGATAAGCTTTACGAAGATAAAAAGAATGCCGAAGAGATGGGAAAAGAAGCAAATAAATGGATTTTAGAAAAAAACATAACATGGGATGAAACTGTCAGGAGGCTTTTATCATGAAGATTGCATGGTTTACACCTTTTACAAAAAAAAGCGCGATTGGAATGATTAGTAAACAGATTGCGGAAGAACTATCGAAACAGCATATGAGTGTTGATATCTGGTGTGATGTAGATAAGGATATAATTGAAACCAGCGTTAATATAATACATTATTCCGCCGATACTATTAATATTAATGTACTTGACACTTATGATTTTACGATATATAACTTGGGTAATTATCTGACTTATCACTACAATATATACAGAGTGATGAAAAAACATAAAGGGATAGTAATATTTCATGACCAAACCATGGGTTCCTTTTGGTGGCAATTATTCTTCAATAGGATATCTTTAAATGAAGATATTTTAGATTATCAGGATGAATATCGGTTAATTTTTGGCAATCTGCTTGAATATAAAAATTATACCTTTTCTGAATTTTTAGCCAATTGTCGTTTTGATTTTGAAAAGATGCCAATTGAGATGTCATTAAGACCTTTTTTAAAGTATGCAACAGGTATCTTTACTCATGCAATGTTTTTTTTAGATAGCCTGAAAGATATATCTAATATCCCCATGGAGTTTTCTTATCTGCCATGTAGCGAAGTCATGAATAGAGAGATAAATAACGAAATGGATAATCAAGTAAAATTAATAATGCAAAATGCAAAAAAAGAAAAGAGGAAGATTATAGTCTCCAACGGCATAGTTCAATCTGTAAAGCGCATAGATAAAATAGTGAGTGTTTTGCTTCAAGAATCTTGGCTTCAAAGCAAAATCTGCTATATAGTAATAGGCTCATATAGCGGTAGTTATGGAGAAATGCTTGAGAATTACTCAAAAAATGAACTTCAAGGCTGCTTGTTTATGATGGGTTATCAAGATTATGACACAATGTTTTATGTAATAAAAAATGCGAACTTATGTATTAATCTGCGCTATCCCAATTCAGAAGTCTGCTCTTTATCACTATTGGAGCAAATGGCTTTTTCAAAACCAGTTCTTGTACTGGATTCTGGCATATATGGTGAAATGCCAGATAATGCTGTTGTAAAAATAGATTTAAACTCCGAAAGTCTGGAAATTGAAAAAGTGTTGAAAAAGCTTGTGGTAAACGAAGAGGCATATGAAGAAATTGGGAAAAATGCAGGCGAATTTATAAAGAAATATTGCTCAATAAAATCATATGTACAAAAGCTGACGACATACTTAAACGACTTTCATATTAATAAAAAGGTGAGTGATATACAAGACAATTTTATTACTACTTTACTGACAAGGACAGATGGGCTTTTTGGTTCTTTGAATGATACTCCTGCAACTTTTTCCAATACGATTCGTGGAATAGAATATTTGTTCGGAGGTGAATGTTTTTCAGGAGAAGGATTGTCGGTAATAGGAGTTTGGGCAGGATACTGGTATAAAGTGGGTGATTTGAGCCAGGAGAGTACTAGTATCTTCATGTCATATATAATGGCTGCAATGATTAAACGGTATAGGATAAAATTAGAAGTATGGTGTTATGCTGATAACCAGAAGGCAGTGGAGCGAATATTCGAGCCGTTGTTGTTGGATGAAAATTATTCGGGATTCATCAGCATTATAACAGAGAAGAATTGGGCAAGAACGTTAAATGTTGATGATTTGATTACTTGCGATTTAGCTGATGTAAATATTGAAAAGGATAATTTGAACCTTGTTGCATACAGATTTTCAAAAGCTGATATTATGATTCCGATGACGGTATATCTTGATAATGTTATTGGATGCGGTAAACCTGTGTATATTCCACTAAACGATATAAATGTCGCGGCAAAATATGAAGACTTGACCACCCCGAGATTAGATGGCAATGCGCATTTCAAAAACACCATGACGCGTACGGAAAATATGGTTCGTAGTGGCGCAAAGTTTTTTTGCAATAGCAATTATGTACTAAATACGCAAGTATTAAAGTATATAAAAAGTCTAACAAAGGATAGGACAGAAATAGTATATTTGCCAGTTAATATTCCTGATGGAATACTTGAAAAAATATTACCGGAAATAGAGATTCGTAAAAAGTTTAAGATTGATGGTTCATATTTTTTTTATGCAACACAAGTTCGCTTTAATAAAAATTTTACTACTTTAGTGAAAGCAATAAATATAATTCACAAAAAAGGAAGTAAAGTAAAGCTAGTCATTACAGGTAATATAAATGACGTACCAGAAGTGATGGAACTCATCATGAAGTATAATCTTGAAAATTACATTATTTCATTGGAGAGTCTGTCTGAGCCAGAGTTGTTCAGTTTGTACCGTTATTCCGCAGGTGCGCCGGTTTTTGAGGGAGGGTTTTCGCAGCAGGCAAATGTAGGGCTCTTCATGGATGCTCCGGTGGTATTGCCAAGATTTGAGGGAACAATTGAAATAATTGAACACTGTGGATTTACAGAAAAAAATTGTGGTTTAAAGCTTGTCAATCCCATGGTGGAAAACGAATTTGCGGAGGTTCTTGAGTTTGTTCTGAGAAACCGAGAAAAAGTTGTGAGAGAACAGTCACTTTTTAAGAATAAACTTTTGTTATACACTTGGGATGCAGCAGCAAAAGAATATTATCAATTTTTTTACAATCAGAAGAATTGATTTTGACATTCTGTATAAAGGAGTAATACATGTCAAGATTTAAAAAAAATCGTTATTTTAACCTATTTATATTTATTTTTTTATTTTCGTTACCGCTTATAGTATATCTTGAATACCCGCTTAATGATCTTATGATAATGGACAGTAGTGATGGTGCGGGCTATCTTGCGGTAACTTTATTCCAATCTAGAAAAATTCTTTCTGGTGAATTTGCTATTTGGAATAAATATATAAGTGCAGGAACACCTGCAGCTGTGTCATATTTCCTTTATCCCTTTAACATACTGTTTGGATTTCTACCGCCATGCTGGTATGTATATGTATATTACTGTTTTCATATAGCTGTTGGCAGTTTCTTTTTTTACTTGTTTTTAAGAGAAATAGATTGTAGCCTATCAGCTTCACTTAGTGTTGCTGTAATATACATATTCTCAACCCATATTGGCGGAATGCGTAAAAGTCACATGGTGTTGATTACAGCTATAGTTATGCTCCCTCCTTGCATATACTTTATTCAAAAATATATAAATACTAGATCGGTGAGATGGTTGGTCTTGTCATCAATACCCTTGGCATTATCTCTTATGGGAGGACATCAGCAAATATCTGTTTATATAGCAGTAGTCTGTTTTTTCTATCTTGTTGTTCTAAGCGTTTATGAAAAACACAAATGGTTTATTTTAATAAAAAATACAGTGATTTGGATGGTCTCGTTTCTTGCATTTGCAGCAGTGAACTTACTTCCGATCCTGGAAGTAATGATGGTTTACTCAAAGAATGGTTCAGCAGAGAGCAGTTATGATGCCTTTGCTAGCTATTCTATTTACCCGTTAAAACTTATTCATATGATATTTCCATTTTTCTTTGGCGAGAGTTATTTCATGAATTTTGGAAATAAATATTCCAGTGAGATGGATATTGAACTTTTTATAGGTGTAATAGCTCTTATTTTAATCATTTTCGGCGTAAAAAACTATATTAAAAATATTTATATAAAAATAGGATTAATATTTTCTATAATTGCATTTTCTTATATGAGTATAGCACATATTCCTGTATTAAATAAGCTTGTTTATAAACTTCCTGTTTTTGGAAATTTTAGGGTTCCCTCACGTGCACTTTTTATATTTATTTTCTTTTTATTTACTATTTTAGCAGTTACACTTACTAGATTAAATGTATCAGAAGATATTATAAAGCTGAATCATTTTTATAAAAAAATAGCGATCGCTGGAACTTTTTCAGTAGCTCTGTTTTTATTTGCGGGGTTAGCCTTTGTTCATCTTTACGCAATGGATTTAAATGTATTTTATAATTATATTAAACTATCTGCAATACCATTTGTGTTGATTATATTGATTTTCGAGGCATTTATATTATTAATTTCAAAAAACATCAAGCGTTTCAAAGTATTCAATATGAATTATAATGTACTATTAGTGCTCCTTGTTGTTATTATTACATTGCTTGAAACCCTCAGTTTTTCTTTAAGAACTGATGCGACTAATATATCTGATATTGTTGACAACGATTATGTTAGTGAGAAAATAATGAGTGACTTGGGTAACTATAAGGTTTATGATGCTTTTCCAAGTATAGATGGTGCACATAAAAGTATTATTTCACAAAATAAGAATT
>Ga0153941_1000632_pt1 | contig 15092 bp, 14 predicted proteins | sample TSNJ025MetaG_FD_104733 | JGI IMG/M metagenome (GOLD analysis project Ga0153941, IMG submission 104733) | Attine ant fungus gardens microbial communities from New Jersey, USA - TSNJ025 MetaG | ecosystem: Host-associated > Fungi > Mycelium > Unclassified | place: USA: New Jersey, Brendan T. Byrne...
TAGGCTATAAAGACATTCTGGATATTCCTTACACAGAAATAAGCCTTACTGGTAAAAGTATTGAAATCTTTAGTACGCCAAGCTTAACGCTAAATCAAGTTTTAACTAACATTCCATCAATTAGAAGTAGTACAAGTTCGCCGATGTATACTGATTTTTCCATGCGCGGCATTAATATGAACGGCATTCATATGTATTTAAACGGTATTCCGAATCTGTTCTACCAGTTCACCACACCACCAGCACATATCATCGATCGCATTGACGTAACTGTCGGGCCTAATGCGGGTATCAACGGCGCCACTACTTCCTCTAATGGAACGAACACCGGCAAAAGCGCACCTCCCGGTGTAATTAACGTACTGTCAAAGCGGGCGGGCAACAAGCCTGTTGCACGATACGCGCAAACATTCTCCGGCAGAGGATCATGGGGAGAATATATTGATATCGGCAGACGCTTTGGCGAGAATCAAGAGTGGGGGATTCGCGTTAACGCCGGACATCTGGTCGGCGATTTGTCATTGGCGGGAACAGAAAAGCAGGAGAAGACATTTTTCATTAACCTTGATCATCGGGATGATCGCAGTACGACCAATCTTCTGTCCGGATATTTTGATCTCAGGGTAAATGAAGGGCAGCGTTGGTTTATCCTTAACGACAGTGACAAGGGGCTGATGCCCAAAGTTCCTGATGCGAAAAAAAATCCTATGATTTTCCTGAAACAACAAAATATGTTCATGGCTATCTGTCAACACTGAATCACGAACAAAAAATCAACGATAACTGGCGCTGGTATGTGAACACAGGGATGTCTAGGCGCAACAGGACTAAATATAATGCCGGCCCGGCTTTGTATATTGATGGGTACGGCAATTTTCTTCCGTCAAATAAACTCCTCCACCATAATGAAGCTTCCAAAAATGTTTATATTCAAACCGGGGTAAACGGCGATCTCTACACGGGTGAAGTAAAACATAACATGGCGTTTTCAGTTGATAGAGCCTGGACTAAATATTGGAGTAAAGCTGTAACCGGCGTTGCCGGCTTAATATCCGGCAACCTGTACGACGGGATTGCTTTTGCCGATTATACGTTGCCTGAAGCAGGCCACGCACCTTTGTCCTACGAGGAGACTGTCGTAGGCGCTACTCTGGCCGATACGATGGAATACAAAAAACTGCAGGTTTTGCTGGCGGGATCAAAACGTGACGGCAAATTCGAATCCTCATCCGAAAAGGTGGATAATCTTGACTTAGCTCCCAGCTTTGGCATAACCTATAAGCCAATTAAAAATATTGCTTTTTATACAGGTTATTCCAGCAGTTATTCTCGCGGCGTATTCGTTTTTGACCCGAAATACGAAAATAAAGGGACTATCCTGTCACCGGTAAAGAATAAGCAAACAGAAGTTGGGGTGAAGTACGAAAATAGTGGTTTGCTGACCACGTTAAGTTACTTTGATTTAAACCAGGGCAATTATGTAGAGCTGCCCGGAAGCACAGACAGTACCTATATCCTGACTCAGGAAGGGGAAAATCGTTATCGAGGGGTTGAATTGACTGTCAATGGCAAGATTGCTGAAAGTGGAATATTGCAGGCGGCTTAATGTACCTTGACCATAAGAGGGAGAAAACGGGCGCTGCCGACAAAGACGGCTGGTATGTAAACGGTATATCTGACTGGAGCGGCGTAATCGCATTAGAGTATAACCCCGATGCTAAGACCTCGGTAATCGGCCGCGCAAATTACAACAGTTCCGCCTATATCACTGACAATAAAGCCAAGATCCCTTCTTATGTGACATTTGATCTTGGTGTAAGCTATAAAACGAAAGTCTCGGCAACGCCGGTTAAATTAAGCGCTATGCGCTATAATGTCGCCGACAAGGATTACTGGATGGGAAGGGGCGGCAGCACGACATTTGGCTTGTCTATGCCCAGAACCATTACGCTTACCGCCCAGTTTGACCTGTAAGCTTGGCTAGGGAGATATTTATACAAATCTTCGATTCGGAGGGGCTATGCTAGAACAAGAGTATACAGCAGGAAATAGAAGAAGATATCTATTAATTGCCTTTACTTTGGTTATTATTATCGTTCTGGGGGTGGCTTTTACCGCGATTGGCTTCAAGCAAGGCGTCATGCAGGTGCTTATCGCAGTAAAGCTGTATTGTTCCGGTGAGCTGGAGAGTTCTCCTGATACAAGCATCAATAAAATCATTTTATTGATGCGTTTGCCGCGGATTGCGTTGGCAATATTGGCTGGAATAGGGGTGTTGCCGGAGCCGTCATGCAGTCTATCACCAGAAACGATCTGGTCAGCCCTTTTACACTTGGCATATCTTCGGCGGCGGCATTCGGCGCCTCTTTATGCATTGTTTTTGGTAACAGCCCGTTTTTCCAAAGCGAAGCTGGTATTGTGACTTGTGCTTTTAGCGCTTCGCTGGTATGTGTGGCGGTCATTTACACCGTCGCTCAAAAACTAGGAGTAACACCGGTATCCATTGTGTTGGTGGGGAGTGCTCTGAATTATTTCTTCAGTGCGTTAACGGCAACCGTCGAGTTTTTTGCAAAAGAACATAAATTGGAGGATGTTGTACAATGGACGTTCGGAACGTTTAACAGGGCGTCATGGGATCATGTCGCTCTTACCGGCGGGATTGTCATCGCGTGTTTTTTACTGCTACAAAGATATGCCTTGCAACTAGATGTTTTGGCCGGCAATGATGATGATATGGCCAAAAGCCTGGGATTCAACCTGGTAGACTGCGTACTCAAATCGGTATTATGGCAGTGCTGATAACGGCCGCAATCATCAGTTTTACAGGTGTCATAGGTTTCGTCGGACTTATTGCGCCGCATATGGCACGCCTCATGATCGGTAATGAACATAAATTTTTAATTCCTTTTTCCGGAGTTTTGGGAGCATTGCTGCTCTTATCGGCGGATACAATCGGCAAATATATCCTTTATCCGGTGAGCATACCGGTGGGGATTGTCATATCTTTTTTAGGGGTACCGTTATTTATTCATTTAATTTTGAGCGACAGAAAGAAGGGACTGGAATGAGTCTGGAAATCAAGAATATTACGTTTGGTTACAGTCCCAGACAGACTGTTTTAGAGGATATATCTTTTAAAGTTGAAGACAATGAATTCATAAGTCTGGCAGGTCCGAATGGCACCGGCAAAACCACGTTATTAAAATGCATCAACCGTATTCTCAAACCACAAACGGGGCAGATCGTATTTAACGGTAGTGACATTACCGGTTGGAAACAACAAGCTATAGCGAAAATTATTGCTTATGTACCCCAGTTTAGCAATGCCTTACGGTCTATGACAGTAATCAATGCTGTTATGATGGGCAGACTGCCTCACGTTCAAGGCAGCTATAGTGCAAAAGACAGGGAAATTGTTTATTCTATTCTGCAAAAATGGATATTGAAAAATTTTCTTTTCGAGATATTCGCCATATTACACTGATATCTTCAAAGAAAATTGCCTCCTTGCCGGACAAATCTTCGCTAAGGAAAAAGAGGCACATAAAACAAGAAATCATGTTACGGCCTGGTTAGTTGGAAATTAGTGCAGTAAAAATGGTCATATCTTTTTGCTTTCCCACTATGCTCAAGGTGGCGCTTCTAAAATCACAGGCACTTTATTCCTGGCAAAATATCTGTATCCTCAAGAACTCCCGGATTTGCATCCCGAAATGATTTTTAAGGATTGGCTGACTAACTATCAGCATTTGGAATATATAAGTGGACACACTTATCCTGCATTTGAGCTAAACGATTAGGGAAACCGGCCACTGGAGGCTGCAGCAGCGGAAGTTAAGACGCGGTTTAGTCATCGGATGAATGAAAAAATCTGCTCAATCAAATTTTGGCTACAACTGAAATAGGCTTTCAGTCCGCGCACAAAATTTGATGAGCAAATTTATCGGCTTATGCAACTATAGTGTCGGGTTCACTCTTTCTTTAAATATTTGTTTACCGTCTTTCAGCTCGATAACGACGGCTCCCTTAATCGGATTGTGGCTGGCATCGATCGTAATAACACTTGTGCTTAATTGAAGATCTTTAGTTTGTTCCAAAGCGTCACGAATTTTGCTCGGATCTGTGCTGTTGGCCCGCTTAATAGCGTCAATTAAGAGTAAGCCGGCATCATAGCCAAGTGCGGAAAAGACGCTTGGTTCCTGGTTATATTCTTTCTTAAAGTCAGAAATAAATTTGACGACCGTCGGGTCGGTATCCTGCGAAGAAAAGTGACTGCTGTAGAAAACATTGTTTAGTGGCGCCGCACCGGCGATTTCTACTACTTTAGGATCATCCCAGCCATCAGTGCCGAGAAACGGCATATTCATCCCCATTTCCCTGGCCTGTTTAAGAATTTTGCCTACTTCTTCATAATAAGCCGGGAGAAATACGACATCGGGATTAAGGGCTTTAATCTTCGTCAATGTTGCTTTAAAGTCTTGGTCTTTTTGTAAGAAAGCTTCCTTGGCTAGCACTTTACCGCCATTCTTTGTAAACAGCGTTTCAAAAGACTGAGCAAGGCCCTTGGAATAGTCGGAACTGTTGTCAATATAGATGACGGCAGTGCCGGCTTTCATTGAATTGCGGGCAAAATTGGCCATGATTGTACCCTGCAGCGGATCGATAAAGCAGGCTCGGAAGATATAGGGACGAGTTTTACCGTTATCAACGGTGATGTTGGCATTAGTGCCTGTTGGTGTAATGACCGGAACTTTATGATCTTGCGAAACTTGCACGGTTGCCAATGTACTTGAGCTGGTTGCCGGCCCAAAAACAGCAACAACTTTGTCCTGAGTGATTAGTTTAGTAATTGCATTTGTCGCTTCAGCAGCTTCCGATTTATTGTCGGCAAGAACTAACTCTATTTGCTTACCCATAACGCCACCGGCTGCATTGGCTTGCTTAATGGCAAGCTCGATGCCCTTAACTGCCTGGGTGCCGTAGTTGGCAACACCACCTGACATTTCAAAGTTGCCACCGACTTTAATGACATCTGCACTCGCTTTGCTCTCTTTTGAAGGTCCGCCGCCACAACCGGCTAAAACACCGGCCATCAGCAACGCACTCATCGCAACTGCTATTAATTTTTTCTGCATATTTTCTCCTTCTCCTTCTCTTCAAGCCAGTTAATTCTCATAAGCAAAAATCTTGGGGTTTTGTTAAGCATTGCGTAAAAAATTATATATTTTAGACTATACACCTTTACAACTTTCTTGTCAATATGCTTTTCACTGTCTCCTGTATTCATATTTTTGCTTTTTTATTTCCACTCACCTATTAAGGATGGGAACAGAGTCAGCCACAAGAGAAAAGGAATCACTGTTTCCAGCAGGTCGTCATACTGCATCTCATAGAATATCAGCATGTCTGCGTCCCATTCCGTTTTGCCGGCGGCCAGGTCAGCATTTTTATGGGCGTTCATTCCGGCTACGAACTGCCGCATTTCGTTTGCCCAAGGGATTTTTTGCAATATGACAGGGAGCTTTTGCTCTGTCTGCGTTAGATTGGTTTAGTCATCAGATCAAAGTACTAGCGATCACGGGTAAAGCGCCCGTCGTCTTTCGTAACAGCCATTTTATGAACAGTCTCCTTAAACCAACCATTGTTTACACCCTGCCTGATATCAAATTCCCCTACATAGGGCTTAATATCTAACAACGGTGTCTTGTCCACAATATCTACGTCACTGATAGCTAGCAAATTTCCATCAACCCCGGTAAGACGCACGATTGATAGTCCAATTGGATTAGGTCTGCCTGGTGACCGGGTTGCGAAGACACCGAGCAGCTCATTGCCTAAAAACGGTTTTACTAATAGATTCGTTTGCTTAACGAGATGAAAATGGTAGAGGAGAATGAGATGGGAAAACCCTTCAATATCTTTTAGCCCGGCACTATATTCAGGATATATCTCAATGGAGCCGTTAACGTCCTGGGCCGCCATCGATTGAATCGGTGTTCCTTTTGGTTGTTTAAATGGGGAATGAACAACGCCAATAGCCTTAAAATTATTCATCATTCACCGTTCCTCACAGTCGTAGTTAGTCAGCGTCATCTGCACAGACGAAGTCATAGTCCTGAAGCCCGCAAATTGTTGGATTTGTGCCGCACAGAGCACAGTTTTCAGATTTGATTAACGTCAGTGTGCTGAAGCTGCTGTACAGTCCGTCAAAATAGATAAGCCGCTTGTTGAGCAGTTGTCCTTGCCCTGACAATAATTTTGCCGCTTCGGCTGCTTGAATAAAGCCCATGATACCCGGTAACGAGCCGAGCACGCCAGTCTCGGAACAAGATGGAGTCGTGCCGCCGGAAGGAATTTCGGGCAGCGTGCAGCGATAGCAATGGCCTACCGGCGTAGTAATCGTCATAGCAGTGCCGTCAAATCTCATTACACCGGCATCGATCATCGGTTTCCCGGCAAAGAAGCAGGCGTCGTTTAGCAAAAACCGCGCCGGGAAATTATCTACAGCAACGATGACAACGTGATAGCCTGCCAGAATATCGTACACATTTTCTTTCGTTAGACCGGTGTTGTAGCTATTGACAACAAGCCGGGGGTTGAGTTCTTCGAGAAATATAGCGGCTGATTTCACTTTCGGCATACCGATCCTTGAAGCGGTGTGCAGGATTTGACGGTTAAGGTTGCTGATTTCAACAGTATCATAATCTACCACGCCAATTGTCCCAATTCCTGCGGCGGCGAGAGCATAGGCTACAGGCGAGCCGAGCCCGCCGGCGCCGACAATCAAAGCCTTGCCTCCCTCCAGACTGATTTCCGGGAAATCCTCTGATAAAAGTGCGGATAACGCGGCAGCCATGCGGGCGCTGTCTTGCTGGGCGATCTTACTAAACTCCATTGACCAAAGATTAAACGTCAGCAAGCCGTCTGGCGTTTGGCCAATCGTCAGCGCTAGTTTGACAACTTCCATGGCACAAAGTGCACCAGCAAAGCAGAAGGCAAATATGCCGCGTTGCAGCTTGTCATTAGAGCAAGCAGCTACTGGCGGCTGTCCAGCCGCTAATGTTGCCAGCAATGAACGTGCTGCCGCCTGCTCTTGATAAACCCCGATAGCCCCCTGCCAGCCATTGTAGAACGCGATAATCGCAGGAACAAAATCTGTCGTTATCTTATCACTCTGTCTGCAGATAAATTCCGGTCCGCCTAGAAAGATTCGAAGCTCACCAGCTTTACCGTCAGCTAGCGAAATTGACACATCGCTATTTAAATCGCGGATACTGGCCGCAAGCTTATCAAACCCTTCGGGCAATTCAAAGCAGCAGTTGATCTGGCCAATTCCAGATGATGCCAAGTAGTATATAGCCGGTGCTGCAGCCTGTACACTTTCGCCGCAAATAAAAACAGTCGACTCCAGCAGTTTTCTCTGGCCTGAGCCGCTAATTTCCGGCATAATAATATGTCGCAAATACCGATTGATCTGTTCACGCTCAAGAATCACTAAAACTGCCTCCCTTGTTGCCGAGCTTTGCAAGATGATCGGCAATAGCATTGTGCAGCGCATCGGCTGCGATATTTGAACACTTTATTTTTTTAGGCGGCAGTCCGTCCAAGGCCGCCGCCACCGCTTGATTTGTTAGCTGCAATGCTTCTGTAACTGTCTTGCCCATAGCCATAACAGTTACCATACTGCTTGCGGCAATCGCAGCAGCACAACCGAAGGTCTTGACTTTGACATCTGTCAGTGTGTTGTTTTTTATTTTTACATAGATCGTTATCCGGTCACCGTCAATAGGGTTTCCCACAATGCCGATACCGTCGGCATCGGCTATTTCGCCAATATTTCTCGGATTCGAGAAATGATCAAGTACAGTGTCATTGTACATAGACCCAACTCCTTTGTAGTGATTGCGCCATTTTGACCGTCATCAAACTTAAGATATAATATTGATAAGATACTAATATACTGACTGAATAGGTAAATTTCCTGCTGATTACGGCAGTGTTGCAATGATCAGGCAGGTTAAATTCGTATCGTTCTTATCTGCCTATGAGAGCATGAAAAAAACGGGTTGAGATTTACGTTATAATAGAACGTAACCTCAGCCCGTAATCCTTAAATGACTAAGTGAACTTGTTTCAGCAAAGCTGAAACATCGGGGGTTCAGGTGGAGACTCTACGCCACCTGAACTGAAGCCGCCTGGAGAGGCGGGAGTCTTAACTCAATAATTAAGATCAATAAGTTATCTTTTAGCTAATTCTTGTTCAGCACTGACAAGTTGAATGCACAGTGTCAGCAATTGCATAGCCTTTTCTAAATCGGGTAATGACGGGAATGTAGGCGACAACCTGATGTTTTTATCTGCAGCATCTTTGCCGTAAGGGAAGGTAGCTCCGGCAGGCGTTAGGCTAACCCCTGCGGCTACAGCTTTTGCTACTACCTTTTGGGCACAACCGGGCAGCGTGTCAAGGTTTATAAAATAACCGCCAAGCGGGTTGCTCCATGAAGCCAGGTTTTTGCCGGCTAACTCAGCCTCCAGGATTGATATCACTAAATCAAATTTAGGCTTAATAATGGCGGCATGCTTACGCATATGAGCTTCAAGGCCGGCTCCATCTTTGAAAAAGCGAACATGGCGTAATTGATTGAGCTTATCCGGCCCAATCGTTTGGATGCTGATTAGTTTTTTTAGCCAGGCGATATTTGTTTCGCTGCTGGCCAGCATCGCGACACCGGCGCCGGGAAAAGTCATTTTGGAAGTTGAACCGAAAACAAACACGCGATCTGGGTGGCTTGTTTGCTTGCAGACATCAAGAATATTCAATAATTTAGGCTGAGTGTCAGCTAGATGGTGGATATTATAAGCATTGTCGTAAAAAATGGTAAAATCGGCGGCTTTGGCCGGCATAGCCGCTAACCGCTGCACGACTGTGTCTGAATAGGTAATGCCGGTGGGATTACTGTATTTGGGGACACACCAGATGCCTTTAATTGACGCGTCGGCGCCAACTAAGGCTTCTACTTGATCCATATCCGGGCCATCTTGCAAATAATCAACAGCAATCATTTCAATGCCTAAGCTTTCACAGATAGCAAAGTGGCGATCATACCCGGGGCTGGGGCAAATAAATTTGACTTTGGGAAGCTTACCCCAGGGAATGGTGCTGCCGGGTAGTCCATACAGCATGGCGCGGACAATTAAATCATACATCATAGTTAAGCTGGAATTGCCGCCTACAATTACTTGTTGCGGCGTTGTTTGCAACAACTGGGCTGATAACTCCCGCATTTCCGGAATACCTTCCACACCGCCGTAACTTCGGCAGTCAGTACCGTCGGCTGCTCGATAATCTTTCGGTCCAACACAATCAAAAAGTCCGGCTGAAAGCTCTAGCTGCTCCGGACAAGGTACGCCACGCGTCATATTTAGTTTTAGCTTCTGGGACTGGAATCCTTCATAACGACTAACCAATGAAGAATAATGATCGCGCAATGTTGCACTATCCATTTGGGTTAACTCATTCATTATGCATCGCTCCTTTGTATTCTCTACTATTATACATAGTTCATTGTTTTTCCGGCAATAGTATTTGTGGTTAAAATATCATGTATTCATGGATACACGAGGTGGGAGACAATGAATTGGCAAGTGGATTGCCATTAAATTCCGTCACCATAGACGCCGGTTAATTTACCTACCCGGAATTTTTCGGTTCGCTCTACCTGCATAATTTGTCCTGACTGAATTTGGATCATGACCTTGCCATACTCCATACCGCTGACTGACTGCACGATGCGTATCCGCACCGCATGGCCTGCTGCGGGTCTAACCGCAGCAGGAGCTTTGCCGGACGCTTTAGTTTGCTGCTGGCAAAGCCGGATTTTTTCCAGCTTTTCGATTTGAATCACTTTACTATCCTGTACGACTAAAGTAAGAGAACCAAAGCTAATATCATGGACGGCTTGCTCAATAAGCTCCAGCGCCGCATTGGGAAAATAGCCGCTTGTATCCGTACGATCTTGCTTAGTCATGCATAGACTCCTCCTTCGGCCTAAGTTAAGCGCGCTTGGCCCGAAACCCGTGAGTCTCAGATACCTTGCGGCCAATCCCTTGAATTTTGCCGGTAATACATGATCGGCAATGAGCCGGCGTGTCGTTAATACATATTTTACCCGGATATAAAAGATACATTTGGCGATACTCTCCTTCAGTAACATTGGGCATTACTACATTCGCCCCGCGCTTGAGGGCGACTACCCGGCCCTGGGGGTTGAGAGACTCCATCGCCGTAGTCGCCGGAATATTAATATCAGGCAATAGCAGCCGGGTTATGGCCAGCACTTTGGTGCTCAGTTCAAAGGTGCCGCCGGCGGCTGCGGCCAAGGGCGTATCAGGGTTAGGAATAAACGGGCCGATGCCGATCATATCGGCATCTATTTGTTTAAAGAAAAGAATATCATCAGCCAGTGATTCAAGCGACTGCCCCGGTATGCCAACTAAGCAACCGGTACCTAGTTCAAACCCTAATTCTTTTAAATCACGCAAGCACCGCACCCGGTTATCCCAGCTCATACCGGGGTCGAGCTTTTCATACAATTCCTTGTCGCTCGTCTCAATGCGGAGAAGATAGCGATCAGCCCCAGCTTCACGATAAGCCTGATAGACTTCGCAAGATTTTTCACCGACACTAAGGGTGATTGCCAGGCCAAGCTCCTTAATACGCTTAATAATAGACACCATCGCAGCTACATCAAAGCATTCATCTTCGCCTGACTGCAATACAACAGTACGGTAGCCGTATGATTTGGCCTTAACGGCAAAGTCAACAATTGTATCGATGTCTAGCCGGTACCTGTCAATTTTCTTATTATCACGCCGCAGACCGCAATACAGACAGTTTTGTTTACATATATTCGAAAACTCGATCAGCCCCCGCAGATGCACTTCATCACCAACATATTTTTGCCGCACCCGGTCGGAAGCCGCAAACAGCGCTTCTTCATGCTGAGTATCTGATAGCAAAGCGATAATTTCGTCTCTAGTAAGCTCATGAGTTGATTCGGCTTTTTTGATGTATGCTAAAATGGTATTCGTATCAGTCATATTATTACCCCCTGCCTTCAATAGAGTAGCTTGTAATATAGCCGTTGCCCTTTGGCAAATATGATATATCGTTTTTTAACTAACGTCAATAAAAACAAGTCGACCTTATCCGAATGTCTAGCCACTCTTAACTCCCGCTTACAAAATCGGGTGTCTTAGAGCGGTTTAGCCATCAGACAAAATAACTATTGACAACTATGTAAAATAATGACAAAATAATATTTAATAATTAAATAACAAACTTATCAAGAGTGGTCGAGGGACTGGCCCTATGACACCCGGCAACCGGCATGATTATGCAAGGTGCTAAATCCAGCGGAGCAATCCGGAAGATGAGTTATCTGCGTAGTAATGCGGCTCTTCTTGCGGAAGAGTCTTTTTGATTTTAATTTAAAAATGGGAGATGAGCATTTATGAAATTTGCTACCAAAGCAGTCCAGGCAGGACTCGTTACCGACAAAGCAACCGGGGCTATCAGCACCCCTATTTATCAGACAGCAACGTTCCGCCATCCGGAACTTGGCCGCAGTACCGGCTTCGACTATTCCCGCACCCAGAACCCGACTCGCCAAGCGGTAGAAGAAGCTATGGCCTCGCTAGAAGAGGGGCGCGCCGGTTTTGCTTTTGCCTCAGGTATGGCGGCCATTACGGCCATTCTGACGTTATACCGTCCCGGTGACCATATTATCATAACCGAAGACTGCTACGGCGGTACATACCGGGTATTGGACAAAATCTTTAGCCGGTTTGGTCTAACTGCTACTTTTGCTGATACCAGCAATATCGACGATGTCAAACAGGCTATTCAGCCAGCCACTAAAGCCATCTTGCTGGAAACTCCGACAAATCCACTGATGAAAATCGCCGATATCAAGGCTATTGTCGCGCTGGGTCGGACAAATACCGCCGCGCCTATCCATATTATTGTCGATAACACTTTTCTATCTCCGTATTTCCAGCGCCCGTTAACACTTGGCGCCGATATTGTAATCCATAGTGGCTCCAAATTTTTATCGGGGCATAACGATGTCGTTTGTGGCCTAATCGTGGCCAAAGATGCTGCGCTCTGTGAGAAAATCGGGTTTATCCAAAATGCTACCGGCGCTATTCTCGGTCCCCAGGACAGCTGGCTGCTACTGCGAGGCTTGAAAACACTGGCTCTCAGGTGCCGCCAGCATGAGCAAAACGCACTAATTGTCGCCAAATGGCTGACAGCCCATCCCCGTGTTACCAAAGTCTATTATCCCGGCCTACCAGAGTACCCGGGCAAACTTAACCACGACGCTCAAGCTTCAGGCTACGGCGGCATGCTGTCTTTTGTCGTCAATCATCCCCAGCTGCCGGCTCAAATACTGCGGAAAGTAAAAATTATTCAGTTTGCGGAGAGTCTGGGTGGGGTAGAGTCGCTCATTACCTTTCCCGCAGTTCAGACCCATGCCGACATTCCCGCCGACATCCGCCAGCGGTTAGGAATCGATGAATGTTTGCTGCGGCTATCAGTGGGCATTGAGGATGCTGAAGACATTATTGCCGACTTAGCCCAGGCGCTGGAATAGTGAACTTGTTTCAGCAAAGCTGAAACATCGGGGGTTCAGGTGGAGACTCAACTCCACCTGAACTGAAGCCGCCTGTAGAGGCGGGAGTCTTGACTCAATGTTTAAGATAAAGGAGACGAATGCTTCAGATGGGGAAAACTACCTGAAGGCGCTCGTCTCTCAATATTTTTTTGTTATTTGCTCATTATATCCCCGATTTAATATATAATATTTATCAGACCTAAAACACAATGACAGATACGCGAGGTAACACGATTATGAGCAATCATCCCGATTTCTCTGCTGAACAGCAGCAGCTGGCCGACACGATAGAGGCCATGCAACAAATTATCCGAGATTTAGAAAACGATATAGATAATCGCGTTCAGAAAATTAGCCAGTCACTATCCAAAAAAGATGAGATAAGCGCCTATGTCCACGCACTGATGAAAAGCGATCACGCCCTTAAAGCGGCAAATATTGCCAAAGCCCTTAACTCTCCTTATTTCGGCCGGGCTGACTTTCGCGAGGATAACACCGAAGAGTTTAACCAGTATTATATCGGCCGTACTAAAGTTGCCAGGCTGGATATCGAAAACGTCAAGGATATTCTAGTATTTGACTGGCGTGATCCTGTTTCGACAATTTTCTATGAATGCCAGGACGGACGAGCCAGCTACCAAGTTCTCGGGCGTTATACATATAACGGCGATGTCAGTCTCAAGCGCCAGTACAAGATCGAAGAAGGTCAGCTTATCTCGATGTCTGAGGACAACCTCCTGAGCAGGCTAATGAGCCGTCAGCAAGAGTCGCTGATTGCCGATCCTTTTCTATTGGAACGGCTGCTAAAAGGAGCCGATGACCGGCTGAAGGATATCGTCACCTCGATCCGTTCCGAGCAAAATCAAATTATCCGGGAGCCATTAAACCAAGTCACCATCATTCAGGGAGTGGCCGGCTCCGGCAAAAGCACGATCGGCCTGCACCGTCTGTCTTATCTCTTATATAACGAAAAATTAAATCCGGTCAAACTTGTTATCATTGCCCCTAATAGAATCTTTCTGAATTACATTTCCGACTTGCTGCCTGAGATTGACGCCCAGGACATTAAACAGCTAACCTTCTCCGATTTAGCAAATGACATTATGAAGATCAATGCTGTCGTCAGTCAAGCACCGGCCCCTTCGGAGCCGCTTGCCGCGATAGCGAAATGGAAAGGCACGCCTGAGTTTTGCAAAGTGATGGAAATATTTATCGATAAGCGGTTAGAGAAGTTCTGCTTGAAAATAAAAGAGATCATTCTATTTGACGGCCAGCTTGTCATCAGCCGGGAGCAGCAATTGGACAAAGTGGTCGATGGCGCTAGCGTGCCTTATAATGAACGACTGCTCTCACTGCAAAAATATATAAAATTCCGGGTTCGGAACTTTGTTGAAGTTTATGAAGCAAGGTATCGGCGAGGTGAAACGATGGCTGACGAAAAGACGGCCGCGCGTTACACGGCCGAAGGCAACGCGTTTAATGAACGGCATTTTGCCAAATGGCCCTTCCTGGAGTTGTTAGCCGGCTACAGAGAACTGCTTGGGGACAAAGCCTGCTGGCGTAAAGCAAAGCCGGTCGGCATTGATACCGACTTGCTCGCCACCCACACGCTGGCCATACTTGAGGCCGGTCAGATTGAGAGAGATGATCTCGCCGGTCTATGTTACCTTAAGCTGCTTTTCGACGGCTTGAACCATGTCGAAAAATTTGACCATATTGCAGTTGACGAAGGGCAGGATATCAACCTGCTCGAGTATATCGTCCTTACCCGCCTGTCAAGTAACACGTCTTTCACTATTATGGGCGATATGTCCCAGGCGATCCATACTGATCGGGGACTGACAAGCTGGCAGTCTCTGCTTAAAGAGATATTTAGTGAAGCTAAATGCCGTTATTTTGAAGTCAACTTCAGCTACCGCTCAGCTAAAGAAATCGTTGATCTATTCAATAAGGTACTGCCATCAGGACGGTCTAAAGCGATTCCGGTCTATGAGATAGGCCAGCAACCGGTTATTGAGCAAACGCCCTCGGCAATGGCGGCACTCACCCGCACAATTGAGACGATTGAAGAATTTCAGCAACTAGGCTGCAAATCAATCGGTATACTAACAAAATTAGAAAATGATTGTCTGAAATTATACCAAGGCCTCCTATCGGGCGCCCCCCGGCTCACCAACCTCAATCTGATTACAGACAACGCCGTGAGCTACCAGGGAGGTATTACCGTTGCTCCCATTACACTGGCCAAAGGGCTTGAGTTTGACGGCGTTATTATCTGGGACGCCTCAGAAAAAAAATTCACCACCGATTTTTATGATGCCAAGCTATTATATGTAGGCTTATCGCGCGCCATGTATTACCTGCATATCCTGCATCAAGGCAAGCTTACCCCATTGCTAAAGTGAACTTGTTTCA
>Ga0153941_1000634_pt1 | contig 15086 bp, 13 predicted proteins | sample TSNJ025MetaG_FD_104733 | JGI IMG/M metagenome (GOLD analysis project Ga0153941, IMG submission 104733) | Attine ant fungus gardens microbial communities from New Jersey, USA - TSNJ025 MetaG | ecosystem: Host-associated > Fungi > Mycelium > Unclassified | place: USA: New Jersey, Brendan T. Byrne...
CTATTATGATTATTGACAGGAAAATATTCCTTAAACATTATCCGAGTAACTTTTCTCTAAACAGCCATTGTTACTGCCTTTTCTGCGTTTGTTAGAATGGATAATCTACTCAGATAACAGATGTTATCCCAGAAGTCGGATAAGGCCTGATGTTCACTGATCACTAACACCTTCTTCTTCACCGTAAATGCCAGATCATTTTTCCTGGCCATAAACAGAACGCCATTTAGTGTTGTAAAATCAATCTCTTCCGGCAAAACCTTTACGCCCGGCTCCAGAGCCTCAAACAGCCTGGCCGCATTTCCAGGATCACCAAAATAAGTAGCAAAGGCACTGGACTTTACTTCCTTGTTCGTAATTAATTTTTCTTCTTTTAACAAATAAAATACCTCCTCATAATGTAATAATTCAGTTTGAGAGCTCTTTGCAGAAACTGCATGAAATATAGAATGAGTCAGAATCTCCTGAACTGTTTCTTTATTCTATCAGATTTTTTTAATTCTGTCCATTATCTTTTCCTGACATTTAAACAGGACTTTAAACAGGAAACAGGAGCCGCTATACAACGGCTCCCTGCACCTTTATTTATTGTAATTCTTTTAACACTTCCGTAAACTCTGCATCCATCTCTTCCATATACACATCCACCGAAGTCTTGCCAGCCAGTACATCAATCAGCTGATCTCTCACATCGATCTGTACCGCGCCGGTAAATGCCTGATATCCCCACTCAGCCCCCGGCTGAGCACTGGTAGCTGCCAGTTCCTGCGAAAAGATTTGAAAAAATTCTTTTCCGTAATCATAATCCAGACTCTCATTCCCTTTTACCTGTGACAGGTAGCTGTTCTCCACACAATACTGGGCATTGTTCTCGGCTTTGGAAATCCACTCGATAAAGTCCGCTGCTTCCTGCTCTACACCGGTATTCTGGAATGCCGTCAGATATTTGCCGCCAGGTACGGAAGCTCTCACTTTATCCTTGGGCAGATAGGTAACTCCCCACTCAAAATCGGTGATCTCATTACGATAATTGGCAACCATCCAACTGCCGGCGAAGTGCATCGCTACTTGTCCGGTTCTGAACAGATTGTTGGGATTCTCGGAACCAAGCCATACCGAATCCGGAATGATCTTCTCATCATGCAGCTCTTTGAAGAACGTTACCGCCCGTCTGGTCTCTGGTGTGTTGAAGTTGGAAGCATTCAGATCCGCATTCAGCCAGCTGCCGCCTGCTTCATAAATCAGCGTAGTGAAACGCTGTGGTGACTTGTCATATACCAGGCCATACTTACAGTCGCTCTTCGCCATAACCTCCTGCATGGCTGCTTTCCACTCTTCCCAGGTCCAGATTTCATCCTCTGACTGGGGAACCTGTACTCCCGCTTTTTCAAAAGCGTCTTTATTATAAATCAAACCATTGGCCGTAACGTCCATTGGCGCAGCCAGTACTTTGCCATCAAAAACAAACTTTAAGCCCTCGCCAAAGCTGTTAACAAATGCATCCTTGTCACTGACATATTCCCCCAGATCCAGTAACTGATTCTGGAACGGCCCAATGTTGGTCAGACGGGCAAGCGCCGGTGATTCTTTACCATTGATCATATTCTTTACTTTTGCTTCCAAATCGGCATAAGGAACCTCAATCAGTTCAATCTTGATATTCGGATTCTCCGCCATGTACTGGTCAGCCAGCTTCATAAAGGACTCGCCTTCTTTGCCATCACTGAACCATACTACACTTAACGTCTTTACTTCCCCCGATTTCGCTGCTTCGGTTGCTGCTGCACTGCCCGCCGCACTGCCTGCCGCCTGTGTCGCTCCGCCATTGCCTGAACCCCCTGAACCTCCCGAGGAACACCCTGCCAGCAGACCAACGGCCATAGCACCAATCAGCACATAAGATAATAATTTTCTCATAAACTCCTCTCCTTCCGTTTCATTTTATAGCTCTATTTTATCAGTTATATTGCACAAAATATCACAAAAACAATGTCAAAAATCATACATTATTGCTTTTTTTGCGACTGGGCATACTTTTTCGGTGTGATTCCGGTCCCTTTTTTAAAGACAGCAATAAAGTGGCTGTCGCTGTTATAAGCCAGTCGAGCTGCTACTTCTGTCACCGAGTGCCCTTCTTTCAGCAGTCCTTTCGCAGCAATAATCTTTTGATTGGTCACATACTGAAGCACCGTGAATCCCGTTTCCTTCTTAAAATAATGACTCAGATAATACCGGTTCAAGTAGAACTTCCCCGCCAGTTCATCCAGATCCAGCCGCTCTTCTACATGGGCGGTAATATATTTCTTGATCTGCTCTACCCGCTCCCGGTAGAGAATCGGATCCCGGAAGTCTTCCTCCCGTTTCGCGACCGTCCGTTCACCGGTGTCCGGTCCGACAAGTGAATCATTCATAAAAAACCGGTACATTTCGTTAATTGCCGTCACCAATTCCAGGATCGAAAGCTGGAGCCGTACCATATCCTCATCGTTTCGCCGGGAATTAATGCAAGTTTCAATCTTCCGGAACAGCTGCTCCACCCGGGCCAGATTCTCCACTTCCAAATGCAGTTTGTGAACAAACTCCTCGCCCCGTTTCTCAAAGAACACGGAAAACTCATAGCCAAATACCCCTTCCATCCGCGATAAAATCTCCGGTTCAAACATCAGCACATAACGGTTGTAAGGCTGATCCTCCGTCATGACCGTCCGGTGATATTCCTTATTATTGATTACAAACAAATCACCGGTTTTGGCCAGATAGACCCGGTCGCCGATTTCCAGCCGCGGGCCGTCACACAAAAACAACAGGATTTCATACTGGTTGTGGAAATGAAAACCTTGCATTTCCCAATTCGGTGTACTTCCATGGAAATAATATAATGCATCAAATTCTTCAAAAAACACCCGTTCCTTCACTGCCACAACCAACCTTTCTAATGCCAATAGTCCGCCAGCGCTTCCTGCAGCAGCAGGATCACCAGTGCCTGCCCATAGGTCATCGGACAGCAGATGATGTTTTTATAAAATTCTTTATCCATGCCAATTGGCGTGCCATAAGAAACATTGCCCACGGTCCCATCTGCTTCGATATAGGAAATCACACCAGCCATTGCCTTTTCAATTAATTCATGATACTCGTCAGCCGGCAAAATACCAAGCCGCACCCCCTGCATAATGCCAAACAAAAATGCAGCACTGCCGGATAATTCCAGATATGAGCTTTCATCATCAATTACCGTATGCCACAGCCCGGTATCCGGATCGGCATATTGCTTTAAAGCCGCTACCTGATTTTCATAGACGTTTAAGAGGAACCGCTTTAAGCCGGCCTCCAGGTCAACCTCTTTCATCAGTTCCAAAACCACCACCGTGTACCAGCAATTCCCCCGCCCCCAGTGCACACCGCCATAGTTGTCATTGCGTTTGAAGTTAAAACCATGGCAGAACAGCCCCGTCTTCTTATCCAGCAGATATTTGATGTGGGACAGCATCTGGTAGCTGCCTTCCTGGATATACTCCGGCTTATTTAAGAGTTTGCCGGCCCGGTACAGAAAGAACACCGCCATGAATAAAGTATCAATCAGAATTTCATCGGCATTGGCATCACCGGTAATCATATGCTGGAAACAGCCGTCGCCGGTACGGATCAAACCCCTGTCGGCCATCATCCAGTCACACCATTCCCTGATCTGATCCAGATAGGCCGGCTTCTTTGTGATTTCATAAAGATAGGTCAGGGTCAGCATCGGCGAAGTAGTATTTACATTCTTTTCCGGGATTCCTTCCGCAAGCCGTTCATCATACCAGCGAATCAGGAATTCCCGGATATCTTCCCGCCTGCTGGTTTCGTAATAACGGTAGAGGCCAAATAACCCGACTCCCTGCGGCCATTCCCAGCAATCCATATCAATCAGACTGATCGGAAATGTTTCCTCCATGCCGTTATTCTTCAGGGTCATCATCCGGTCCGCAACCAGATTCAGCTTTCCGTCAATTTCGCACTTACTTAACACTGTTCTTTTTCCCCCATTCCTCCCCGTTTTTGATGGTTCTTTCTATGACCCCTTCGACGGTCAGCGGATAGTTGTATACCGCCGCTCCATTTACCCGCAGCAGATGTTCCCGGTCAATGATATATTCATTCCCGTCATTTACCATGACCTGATCCTCCGTTACCGCAATATGGATATCCCGGCAGTCGGTAAAAATCTGATCCATGTTTTTATACTCGCCGGCCTTTCCCACTTTTACTACCCATACATTTTCTCTTCCGCAGCTTAAAAACTCCCGGAAACGGCCTGGCCCTTCCTTCTGCATGGTCAGGCCCTTCCAGGCCTTGACGGCAATATAGCCGCCATCCTTCTCCAGTACAATCGTACTGTCATCTCCTTTATACCGGGTAAACTCGCTGATGGGAATATAGGCATGGGTATAATCGATCCGCTGATCCGCCGGAATCCGATACCACAAAATAGCGGTATTCCGATACTGCACCGCCAATGGCAGCACCCCATTCCCGGCCCAGAAGTTCGGCCGGCCACTGCCATAAGGGAACGCTTCGCCCGGATGATTGATAAACACCTGGGCCGTTTCGTCCAGGGTGGCCTGCATGATATGCTCCTGATAACCCTTTTTAAATGGCTTAAAGCCTACTGCTGTTGACAGCAATCCATAGGCATTCTTATACAAATAAAGATTCACATGCTGCTCAAACCCCTGGGTGTTCTGAAAGACCAGTTCTTCGTCCTCGTCCAGCCGCAGATACTGCCGGTACTCCGCCGGCGCTTCATAGCCGCCCAGCGCCAACGGCAGATACCCGTTGCAGGCGCGGTTTAAAAAACCGTCATTGTAAGCTACATACAACAAGGATGTGGTACCGGCATTATAATTCCCCTTCATTTCCTTTTCGTAAGAACGCCCAAAGCTGGTCATTACCGCACCCTTATGTGCATTCACCGCCAGGGAATAAAAGATCATATCCAGGGCCCGCCCGGCCTTTTCATGCAGAGAATCACCTTCTTCCGTCAGGTTGTATAAGGTTCCCAGCCCCAGCACATCAACCGGAATATAAGCATTGGAATTCCACTCGGTAATAAACTCCCGGAAGAATTCGTCAAACCATTCATGCAGCAGTTCTTCGCCCCGGGCCTGAACCTCCCGGCCCCTCCGGCCGCTGTTGACAAACAGTTGATCCGGCAAAAAACTCCCCGCCAGATATTGCAGGCAATGGAACAGCAGCGCATGATTTTCGCTGAAGAACCACATAACATCATCACCCGGTTCATCGATCCAGTACCGGTAATTCAGCATCGCATCTTCCAGCGCATCTTTCAGCCCTTCCGAAATCCGGTCATGAAACTGCTTATAAATGTGCAGCATCATAATAAAATGGAAATCCGAGCAATCCTTCCGCTTCCACACGCCCGGCAATTCCGCCCGGATAATCCGCTCCGCCCGCTGATACTCCCGCTCCAATTGAAAAAGTGCCGCCGCTTTATAGGTGTTCTCCGGAGCAAATTCCACCACCACTTCCAAGGCCTGCCGCTTCCGGTCGGCAATATCATCCTCACGCTTCCCCAGAAATTCCTTTCGCACCAGCTGACAGCCTAATTTCCGCCGAATCCGGATGCCCTGACAGACCACTTCCGGAATAAAATAATAAAACCCCGGCTCGGTGTCAGCTGCATCAAACAACTCCATCTGCGTTTCGTTTCCATTCATATGATAATGGTAGTACCGAATCAGGTCCTCTCCATGTTCCATTTTCTCAATGAACTCACCGGGAATCACCTGTACCCCCAGATCCAGCTTTCTTCCAGCCGGCGGTGTAATCTGCAGCAGCACCGGTTCACTGAAAAATGCCTCCTGATCAAAAGCGGCCCGTTCCAGCATTCCCTCTAACTGCCTGACTTCAGTCTCCGCCACCGTTTCCGCCACCGGAATATGAATGCACAGATGAGCGTCACCCAGACATTTCAGCCGGAAATAATAGTCCGTATCCCGCTCCGCCAGATCATCCAGGCATACCAGCAATTGGTTGTCCCCGGCCAGAAGCGGCATGGAAAAGGCGGTCTTCTTCACCATATTTCTGGTAAACGGGGTAAAATCAGCCACCAACTGCCCATTCAGCCAGATCCGGGCCCCGCCGCAGGTCTCCAGCTCAAACTCTACCGTCTCTGCTTTTTCCGCCCACAGCATGGTATAGCTGTACATCCGCAGCCAGGTCGGGCAATAGTAAAACCCGGAGGCATCCACCCCGGTATTGCCAAAGGGGAAATACAGGCTGACCGGCTGCTGCGCACCAAATACACTCACCTTGTCCCCATTTAAAATTTCACTCATATCCAGATAATCCGGGACATCCGCCCGAATCCGATCCACAAACTCCTTACGGCAGGGATTTTCATGAATGGCAAACCCCTTTTTCAACCATTCATTGACTCTTCCGCTGAGAGCAGCCTTGGCAAACTGCTGTTCCTGAGTACAAACGCCGGTAGTCAGATAGCGGTTTATGTATCCTTCCGCAAAAAGTGGATACTCCAGAACTTTCATGCTCATTCTCTCCTATTCTTTTACTCCACCGGCTGTCATGCCACCGATAATATATTTTTGCAAGGTCACAAACACAATGATAACCGGGATCATGGAGATAACCGACATCGCCAGCAGACTGTTCCAGTCAACCGAATACTCACCGGCAAAATTGGCCAGCGCCAGCTGAATCGTAAACTTATTCTTGCTGTTGATTACTAACTTTGGCCACAGATAGTCATTCCAGCGCCACATAAAGGAAAAGATACAAAGCACCGAAATCACCGGCTTCGCCATGGGAAGCATGATCCGCAGCAAAATATTGAGTTCGGAAGCACCGTCAATTCTGGCGGCCTCCATATAGGCATCCGGGATCCCCACATAATACTGCTTTACCAGAAATACCGCTGTCGGTGAAGCCACTGCCGGAATAATCAGCCCCCATAAATTGTTATAAAGTCCGGTTGCCACGATTACCTTAAAAATCGGAATCATAATAACTTCAAGGGGCACCATCAATGTCGCCAGCACAACACCAAACAGAATCTTATCGCCTTTAAAGCGGTATTTGGCAAAAGCATATCCTGACATCACATTGACCACCACCGTCAGGAAGGTAGCGACCAGACTGACAAACACCGTATTGATAAAATACTGGCCAAAATTCCCTTGCTGCATCGCAACCTGATAATTGTTCAGGGAAGGATTTTTGCCAAACAATGTCGGCGGCCAGGAAAACAAATCGCCGACACCCTTAAACGAAGAACAGACCACCCAGACAATCGGTATCAGAAACACCAGCGTCAATACGGTCAGTATCACCCACAATAATGCCGTTTTCATCACATGACTGTTTTTCTTAGTTTGCATCCTGTTCACCTCCCTGATTAAGCTTGAACTGAGCCATTGTCAGCAGCGCCAACAGTATAAACAATACCATCGTCATCGCGCTGGCGTAGCCCATCTTGCCCTTCTCAAACCCGGTAACCTGAATCATCTGCACCATAAACCGCGTTGCCCCTGCCGGACCGCCCTGGGTCAACGCAAATACCAACGGATAGGTCTTGATAATACTTACCATGGAAAGCACCAGCACCAGCAAACTGGTCGGCTTTAGCAACGGCAAAGTAATGAACCGGAACTGCTGCCAGCTGCTGGCTCCATCGATTTGCGCCGCTTCATAATAAGTCTCGGAAATGGCCTTGATCCCGGCAATAAACATAACCATATAATATCCGGCCATCGACCATATCGTAACAAAAATCACCGTGCACATAGCATTGGTTGGATCCGTCAGCCACTTCACCGGCTCTGCTCCCATCTTGGTCAGCAGGTAGTTTAGCAAGCCAAAATCTTCACCTAATAAAAACCGCCAGGAAAGACCCACAACAATCGTCGAAATCATCGTTGGCCAGTAAAATACCGCCCGAAAAAAATCACTTCCTTTGATATTCCCGGTCAGCAGCACGGCCAGTCCCAACGCCGCCACATACACCCCCGGCACGGATATCAGCGTAAAGAATAACGTTCTTAGAAATGCCTCCCAGAAATTCTTATCCCCCAACAAATCCTGATAGTTTTTAAGTCCCACAAAAACCTGCGGATTAATTCCATCCCACTTGGTCAGTGAAATCCACACTCCGTTCAATGCCGGAAAAAACAAAAACAGACCAAAGATAACCAGTGTCGGTGCCAGCATCAGGTATGGGAAAATCTTTTGCTCAAAACTCTTCATCCTCCGCTCCTCCTTTTTTATGATTGTACCACTATTTTCGAGTTAAATATCATTATTTTTTATGCAAATATACCAATATATTGCCCTCTGCATATTTTACCAAAAGCAAGGGCGAGGGGCTTTCCTTATCTATTAAAAACATGATATCTATTTGCAGATACTATAACCCCAAAAAAACAAGCCAAGGCCTCCATCCGGAATCCCTTGACTTGTTATCTTTTAATTAAGCAGCGCATCAAAACTTGTCTATCATCTGCTGATCGGGAACTCAAATACAGAGCTAATCCACTGTATACTCAAAGTCACCCAGGTTGACAAATGCGGATGATCCTCATTGGTTTCCAGTTTTCCCAAGGTCAGACCGTGTCTTCCCCGGGTATATACATGCAACTCATAAGGAATATGACAGGCCTGTAAACGCTGTGCAAAAAACAGCGTATTTTCGACCGGAACCACCTCATCTTCCATAGTTGACCACACAAATACCGGTGGTGTATGGCTTCCGATGTGCTCCACTACATTGAAAAGAGACTGATCACCATCCCCCGCCAAATTGCGGATAGATGATTGATGGGCAAATTCTCCGGTAAGAGTCACCGGATAGCAAAGGATCGCGGCATCTGGCCTATTTTCTCCGAATGCTGCCTCCAACTCCTGCTGTAACTGTGGTAAATTCCAAAGCGTTGCACAGGAAGCTGCGAGATGTCCGCCCGCCGAAAATCCTAAAACCGCAATCTGATTAGGGTTAGTATTCCATGCATCTTCGTTTCTTCGTATTGCAATTAAAGCAGCTGATGCCTCCTTTAAAGGCTGCAATCCCAAAGGCGGCTTCCCGCTTTCGAAAACACCAACAGAATATTCCAGAATAAAGGTATTAAATCCCTCCGCAAAATACTCAAATGCCACCGGGTCTTTTTCACGCCCGGACAGCTTTTGATAACCACCACCTGGCATAATTAGAATACCCGGTCTGACGCCGCGGTGAATATAAATATCATCCGGATCATGGAGATACGCTGTCATACTTCCCCCACCGGAAGTTAACCGGGATATATGAACTGTTTTCATAATCAGATTATCCTTTCAGGCCACTCATGGACAAAGATTCCATAAACTTTTGCTGACACATGTAAAATACCGCCAGAATTGGTACGGTAGAAAATGTTGCCGCAGCCATAACCAGCTCCCATTTCATTCCATCTTCGTTTGACAAAAGTGACAACCCCAATGGCAATGTGAATTTATTGGAATCAGAAAGCAATACCAGAGGCAAAAGATAATCGTTCCAGCTTTGTAAAAATGAAAAAATCACCAGCGTGGAAATAGATGAAATCGCCATTGGAAGCAAAATTTTAACAAAAATCAGAGGCTGGCTGGCTCCGTCTATTTTACCAGCTTCAATCAATTCTGTCGGAACCGTCAAAAAGTACTGCCGCATCAGAAACGTGCCAAACGCACCACAATAACCAAACATAGGCGCAACAATCAAACCTACATGACTATCAGCCAGCTTTAAACCAGAAAGTGCCGTATAGATCGGTATAATAGTTACCTCAATGGGCATCATCATACCACAAAGAATAATCAAAAACAGTATGTTGTTTCCTTTGAATTTGATCTTCGCAAAAGCATAACCAGCCAAAGAACTAAACAAGATAACTCCGCCAGTCATCAACACTGCAACATAAATACTGTTCCACAGATATTTTATAAATGGCCGTTTCATAAAAAGCTCTTTATAGTTAGCCAAAGTCCAGGGATTCGGCCACCATTGAGGTGGGTATTTTGCCACATTCGTTGCCGTTTTAAAAGATGTGGTAAAAAGCCAGTACATCGGAAACAGCATGACTGCCGCCACCAAAATACACACCAAATATTTCAGAAACTTTTTCATCTGTTTTCTTGATTTCAACTGCTTACTTGTCATTTGCTCAATCTTCATAGTAAACCCACCTTTTTCTCATGGTCCATTGAAGCAGTGTCAATGCTACAATCATTAAAAACAAAATTACCGAGATTGCTGATGCATATCCAAACTTATAGTTTTTAAATGCTGTCTGGTAGATATAATACACCATTACATAAGAAGATGTCCCTGGTCCACCTTCGGTCAACGCTTTGATTTGCCCAAATACCTTCAGAGAACCGATTGTCGTTAAAATCAACACCAAGAAGATACTTGGTGCAATGTTAGGAAGTGTAATGTAGAAAAACTGCTTGATCTTAGTCGCTCCATCCAGTGAAGAAGCCTCATAATAATCCCTTGGAACCTCCAGCATGGCACCAATGAATATAATCATATTCATCCCCAGTCCCTTGACCAGGGTAACAAAAACGGATACCGGAATTGCCAGATCGACATTCATAAGCCACTGTGGCCCTGTGATTCCAACCATACGCAAAACGGCATTAATCAGCCCATTGTCGGACTGAAAAATATACTTCCAAAGAACACCCCAAACCACAACAGAGGTAACCACCGGAGTAAATACCGCTGTCCGAAAGAAACCACACCCTTTAAACTTATCCTTTAGCAAGGTTGCCAGCGCAAGTGTTAAGATTAAGTTAGTGGGAAGAAGAAGGAGTGTAAATTGCAGAGTCTGAACTAATGTGTTTTTGAAGGTTTTATCAGAAAACAACTTGATATAATTCTCAAGCCAAATGAAATCGGTGGTCCGGCTCATCATATTTTTATTGGTCATACTGTATGCAAATGTTGCAATAATCGGAAAAACCGTTGCAATCAAGAAGCCCAGCAGCATCGGCATGATGAATAAGTAGCCCCATTTACTGTCGCGGTAATTTAAAGACTGATGTTTTTTCGTTTTTTGTGATAGTATTTCTGTACTAGTCTTCATAATTTCTTCTCCTTTTACATCCGGAATGCACCAGGCAGGTCGTACATTCCGGATGTGATACAGTACCGTTTTAATCAAGCAATGCCGTTACATCTTCCTTCATCTGGGCGACACCATCCTCAATCGAGACAGCTCCTGCCCAGATCATTTCATAGTTCTGTTCAACCACAGTCTGAATCAGTGTCCACTGGGATGTTCCGCGATAAGTAAATAATCCACGTTCTTCAATCGAATCAACAAAGGCCGCTTTTACCTTATCTGCGGATGGATACCCGTCTCCCAGATTAATGATTTTGTCTGATTCCATAACCGACGTACGAGGCGACATAAAAGTACTGCACCATGCCAGCAGATTCTCTGAAGTTGTAATGTATTTTACTAACTCTGCTGCCAGATCTGCTTGTTTACTGCTTGCATTGGCACACCAGTATGCATAACCTGTATATAGCTTACCATTCTTGCCTTCCCCGCCATATGGCTGAGGAACCACATCCCATTCAAATTCTATATCGCCATTAGCCATACTCTTCATATAAGAATAAGTTTCACGGGCCATAGCAACATTTCCCGAAACAAAAGCCGTATCATCTCCAGGTTTCGCATGTCCGCCCGTGGTATAAATCGCATCATAAACCATCTTGGTAACTGCAAGCCCCTTTTCGCTGTCCAGAATAAATTCGGTTGAATCCTCGTTCAGCAAATTAGCACCATATGCACTAAGAATATCCGCAAAGTTCTGGACACCGTTGGTGATCTGGCCAACACACCATAGTTTAACTCCTATCTTTGTAGAATCATATTCATGAATCTGCTTTGTCAGGTCAAACATCGTTTCATACGTCCAGGTACCGTCAGCGACACATTCTTGAGGTGTCTTAACGCCGGCTTCTTCAAACAAAGTCTTGTTGTAGAAAATTCCTCGTGCGCCAAAGGAAAAAGGAACACCATAGATGCCGCCATCACCATAATCCGTAGAATTGATTGCATCCTCATAGAAGTCCTCCAGGTGATAATCCGGATCGGATTCCAGTTTCTCCCGTAAGTTGACACACCAGTCACCCTGTATAAAAGGTGCCTCTTTTGCATCTGCCAACCAAAATACATCCGGAGCCGTTCCTGCTCCCAACTGAGATGCCAGTTTGTCAAAATAGTCACCAATTGGAATCAAATCAATACTCACGGTACAATTATTCGCCTCACAGAAAGGTGCAAGGGTTTCTTTATACGCAGCCGCTCTTGCTTCATCTCCCCATATTGCAATCTTTAATTCTGTCGTTTCACCTGCCTTGGCAGAACTGCTCTCTGAACTATTTTCGGCGCTGTTTTGCGATGAAGCCTCCTTCTGGGAGTTGCCGGAGCAACCTGCCAGCAAAGAAAAGGACATCGCAAGTGCCAGTAATACACAAGATAATTTTTTCATAATATAAACCCCTTTACATTTTATAGTTTTTGTGTAAGAATATACGACTGAATACCAAAAAGTGCTAAATAAGCAGCAATATATACCGTAATGGACACCCCACAGGTCAATAGTAAAGGCACTGCCCGCAGCCAGAATTTCAACTGTAAAAGCGTCATCGCTGTGACAAGAACGCCGCAGCAGATACTGAATCTAAGATTTAAAAACACAAGGAGGAAAGAATTCTTCAGCACCTTATGCAATGGCAGTGCCACGCAGGCCAACATACCAAAGCAATAAGGGAGCATCAATAGTGCGACCACTGCCACTGCTGACGGCAGCAACAGTAGAATGCGCATCACTCCTGATGACCAATGATAGTAAAACACGGCTCCATAAATTCCCAGAGATGTCAGAAGGGAAAGGGCTGCAAAAGCCCCCAGGGAAGGTAGAAACATGGTTCTTAGTGCTTCCCGATACGCGGCAACTACTTTAACTGACTTTCCCCGGATTATATCAATACAGATCCCATGAAGTCCAGTGAAAGCTGCAGGAATGGTCACGCAAGGGATACAGAAAAGAAAAAAGCAGACATTCGCCTTTATCAACGTAAATATATCCCGCCAGAGCACTTGAAACAGATGCTTCCACCCCAACTCCAGTGGTTGTGGATCCCGGAATCCATCAGTAAATCCGGACTTCATAAATCCTCGCATTTTCGAATCCATGCGTCGCCTGTATTGTGATCCGGACTTCATCGGTACATATACCTTCAAAATCCAGTACATTCAGGCGCTGCCTGTTTTCACGGACTATTGTCTCAGCAACCACTTCCCCTTCTCTTAAAAGCGACACCTGATAGTCCTTAATCAGCTCTGCCGGCATTCCCTTTACCTGACGGTCCATGACCAGCCTTGTCATCGACGGCATGATCTCATGATTCAAATCGGTATCAAAAACCAGCCGGACCTGATGGACTGGGGCCGGGCGGCAAAGATACACTTCCAGCCTTTCCCCATCTTTGGCAATTCCCTGGGATTCCCAATAGTTCGTACATTCCCCGGTACTTCTGGCAATACCGTTCATAACCTGATTTGCCGGCTCCTTTTCACTGCTTGCCCGAATCACCGCCGTGCGAGCCAGATCCTGCTCATCCTGGTTAATCAGGCCGGGAATATAACAGTCATCCTTCAACAACTGCTGCTGCAATTCCTTGATATAGAGTGCTCCGACCTGCCACGGTGAACAGTTATGGCGGATCGCCATAGCTGCTGCAGTTCCAACTGCCTGTCCGCCAATTGCACAGGTTCCCATCACCCGGGTGGAACTAAATGCCATTTTCGAAGTGCTGATGTTGCGACCGGCCATCATCAGGTTATCTACATCCTTACTATAATAACAGCTGTATGGAATAGTGTAACAACCCTCGAAATTATAGACCTGAGACGGATATTGAGTAAAGTCGAGAATACCGCCCCGAACATGATTGTCCATAGGCCAGCCGCCATAAGCAACTGCATCCTCAAAGATACGGTTCTCCCGGATATCATTCTCGGTCAATAAATAGCCGCCCTCCAACCGCCTGCTTTCCCGATAACCCGGAACCATCCCAATCCAATCCAAATCATAGTTCTGGAGACCATGATTTCCCACATTTTTCATGTGATCCCATACACCATAAACGCATTTTAACAGTTCATCCCTGATTTTTTCACCTTCGCGGATAATATCATCATACTGTCCGCCAAGCTCAATCCACCAATATCCGGAATCTACACTGGTAAACCCCGGAAGCTGATTTTTGCCCTCTTCCATTGTCACAATCTCACCACCATCTGCATGAGAGGTTGTTCCAGTGACATGAGGACGGTATCTCAAATCTTCTTCGCTGAATTGATAAGCCCATTCCGGACAGATGAACTTCACCGGCTCTCCCCGGTCTACAGCGGTAAACATCATGGTATTCCCCATGGTGTCGCTGTTAGGCTCTTCCGGTGCCGTAGGCTCACCAAATTCCACTCGCCCTTCACTGCCCATACGGCTGTCCGCACCCGCCATAACGCCCAGGGTTCCATGACCAGTCGCATCAATAAATATCTTGCCATACAGGCGAAACTCTGTCTCGGTGGTGTTCTGATGGCAGATGATTCCCTGGATTTTTCTGTCTTCCAGAATAACATCATCCATATTCGTATTGAGGAAAGCCGTTAAATGCTCCTGCCTGCATACTTTTTCCCAGAGAATGCTATCAAACACCGGAAAAGAAGCATAGGGGTTGCGTTGCTTATTATCCAACAGAATTTCTTCCACAATCCCTGTTTCCCGTAGATTCGGCTTGGAGGAATGGCAATTGGCCCCCACAATGTGCATCCGGATTTCAGAACTGGCATTGCCGCCAAACACAGAACGGTTCTGTACAATCGCCGTTCTGCTTCCGCCTCTGGCCGAAGCAATCGCCGCACATACCCCAGCCATCCCACCACCCACAACAATAACCGCGTAGGAAGATTCTACTTTATGTATTGACATACTCGTACACCTCCTTTTGTTGAATTTTCTTTTAA
>Ga0153941_1000640_pt1 | contig 15004 bp, 10 predicted proteins | sample TSNJ025MetaG_FD_104733 | JGI IMG/M metagenome (GOLD analysis project Ga0153941, IMG submission 104733) | Attine ant fungus gardens microbial communities from New Jersey, USA - TSNJ025 MetaG | ecosystem: Host-associated > Fungi > Mycelium > Unclassified | place: USA: New Jersey, Brendan T. Byrne...
AACATTTCAAAAGGATACACTATAGTGTATCCTTTTGAAATGTTTCGTCACAATATTTCTTTATAAGATTACACATTGCTTTATAATCTAATATATAAGCTATGGAAAAAGCCACTCTTAATAATTTAAAGCAAAATTTCTCGTCCTTTTCCACTTTATAAAGGCAAAAGGCCTTTGTAAATAATAAATCTACCAATACATAACCATCACCTGATACCAGACATATCCTGATACCTTCCTCGCAGTATCTTATTGCTTCATCGTCCGCATCTACGGACTCTAATTCATTAACAAGATTATTTAACGTTATGAGATACCCCTTTGCATTATGATACAGACTGACTGGATTCTTCTCATAATTCTTTTTAATCATGGACAATATTTGAATTTTCTCCTCAATATTACCCAAATCTCCCTTTGCATTTGCAATATTATTCCATATTATAGTTTCCGTTTGAGTCAGCGGCCAGCTTTCAAGATACCCAATCAATGTTTCTTCGGATACCATTGTTCCAAACATTGTTCCGCCTTTCCTATACTCCACATTAACAGGTGCCGTAATTCTAATTGCATCCATAATTTTATCCAACATTGCTTCTCTTGATAGCAGCCCCTTTCCATTATCCACAAGCGCACGGCTCCTCAATAAATACTGCTGGTTGATTGGTTCCGACTTATCCAATCCTGCCTCCAATGACAATAATACTTTATCAGCGTTGGTATAATCCTTCCGCGCAATGTAACGTGTAAAATTACCTCTTGCTACATGCAACGCATATTTTTCCGATAGAATAAATGGGTAATATAGCATTCCAACTCTGCCTATTTTTTCCATTATTTCCAGATAATGATTATCAGTTGGTTTCCTGCCGCGCTCTATTCTGGATATGCTTGCCGGATCGCATATCCCTAAATCTTCCTGACTTAATCCGCATATTTTCCGAAGGGAAGAAATCTGATCACCTATCAACCATCCTTGTGATACTGGCTCTGATAATAGCAGTTTATCTCTTTTTCTGTCTGTCTCATTTTCTTGCAGCTCCTTCAGTCCATTGATAGCCGTCTGATAATATTCTCTGTTCTCCAGATACCTGGTACTTCCTTCTGCTTCCCATCCTGCCAGACTGATGGATAAGAGTTCTTCTAAAAAACATATTTTATGGTTTTCCTTTAATATCTGAATGGCATGTCTACAAATATGCAGCTCCTCATACCTTTCTTCCTCCAAAAGTATTTCAGACAACAGTAAGGCAGTCTTTGGATACAACCGAACCAGTTCCTCCTCATCAGACACATTATTATCCATATACCGCAGCAACAGAAAATATAATCTTATTGCTTCCTCTTTCCTTCCCTGATGATGAAGGTTTTCTGCCAGCAGCAGGATAAGGGTAATTTCCTTATCATACAACAGATAACTCATGATTTCCTCTTCATGAAAATCTGGGCAAGTCAGGCATAATACTTTTCGTATCATTTCTTCTATTTCATTATCATGCTTTTTGTTGCTTACCTTCTCCATTATAATCTTAGCAATATCTATAAATTGTTTATGTAATTTCTTACAGGATGTCTGTTCATAATTCCTTTCATACAGGATTATCTGTTTTCCTGCCCACTCAACATCCCCATCCAATATTGCATTAATAATCACCCTTCGCAGTTCAAAACTTTCATACTCATTTTTTACATAAACCATCCCAAACTTGTTTATTGATAATCCCAACCTCTGAAAAAAAGCATCAACCAGTATTTTTTCAGGATTATTAACCCCCTGCTCAAGCCGTACCAACATTGCTCTGCTGCACAAACCTTTGCATAATGCTATCTGCGAGATCCCTTTTGACTCACGTGCCTCTTTCACCAGACTTCCAATATAAGCCATTTTATCCTTTATCTTCACTTATATAATCCTCCTGTTTAAAACAGCCACAACTTCCCACACTGTGGCCGCCGATTGCCATACGCTCAGGGTCAATTCCATACCCGGCTGCATTCTTATGTACATCCTTAACCATAGCATATACCTGATTCACTGCTGCGGGAAACGGATACTCAGGTGCCAGGGCATAATCAATAGATATCACTTTACAACCTGTTATCTGATAAATACTTACATTCATGGCTTCATCTGTTTCTGCGCTCATAAGAATAAAGCCGCCCCCGTGCATATTATTCTTTTTCATATGATGTCCAAATAATGGCAAAAACTTTTAATGGAGCAAATATGACATTTTGGCACTCCACCACATATTTCAATATATCCTTTAGCACAGAATAACCATAAATACGCATCAATTTCTGCTGCTGAATATCCTGTTCTTTCTGCTATCAGGGCAATTGCTTCTAATGTTTCTTTTTCTGATGGGTTCTCAGAATTGCAGATTCCTAATCTTTGAGAACTCAGTATTCGTTTAATGTGCATATCAGGTTTAATTTCATTTATAACATTTCAAGCAAATATCCACAGTAAAACACACCAGACCCCTCACGCATCTTCCTCTATTTCTATCAGCACCGGACAGTGATCCGATCCTCCTGCTTTACTTAAAATCTCCACCCTTTTTATAAAAGGAATTATTATTCTGGATGCATATATATAATCCAGTCGCCAGCCAATGTCACGCTCCCGGGCATTATAGGCATACGGCCACCAGGTATATTTTTTCTGATCCGGATACATATATCGAAACAAATCAATTAATCCTGTTTCCTCAAACCGCTGCATCATTCTACGTTCCTCAATTGTAAACATGTTATTATTGGTATTTTGTTTCGGACGTGCCAAATCCAATTCACAGCAGGCCATGTTAAAATCACCCGTCAGAACGCACTTTTTGAAATTTTCCTGTATCATATCCTGCAGATATTTACATATCTCCAATTTGTAAGGTACATCTTCTTTTGTCCTGCCTCCCTGGGGCATATAGACATTAATCAAATACAGATCCTTATATTGAAAGCCTAAAAGTCTTCCTTCTGTTATAAATCTGTTATTTGGTATCTCCATCTCAATCTGTGTTAAGTCTTTTCTGGATATTGTTGCAACACCGGAATAGCCCTTGCGACAGCTTGCCAGATTCTGATAGACCTTCCACTCATTGTTGAGCTGTGTGTTTTTCTCAATACTCCAGTCCTGTACCAGCTTTGTTTCCTGTAGGTTCAATATATCCGCATTATGTTCTGTCAGAAAACTTTGCAGATCGGCTTTCTTTTGGTAGCTTCTTAACCCATTTATATTCCAAGAAATAATTATCATATTGTCACTCTTCCTCTTTCAATACGGATATATAATTGCGATGATTTATTTATATGTTATTAACTGAAACTTCACAGATAAAAAAGTGCTTATGCACCTTGAAAATGCAATATTACTTGGTATTAAAGCAGCATGAAACCCACGTTTGGTGATTTATGGACAATTATTTGCGATTAATTCATATTTACCGTTTTCACGAATTATTATATTCCAATTGCATATATTTAAAATTTCTTTTCTATGTGAAACAACAAATAGCGTGGCATTACTATTGTGAAGAAAAGTATCAATGTTTTTTACAATTGTAGTCTCAAGTTCTAAATCAAGCGCTGACGTAGGTTCATCAAGTATAATTATATCAGCATCTTTTGCAAAAGTTCTTGCCAAACCCAACCTTTGTCGTTCACCACCAGAATAATTCAAAATATTACTTGTTGAAACCTGATCTAAGCATGATAATTTGATTGCTTCAGTGATCTTATCTTCATTGATTTTTTTGCCCAATGATATATTTTCAATTTGCGTTGAATCAAATACAAAAATTTCTTGCGGTAATACGGCAATACGATTTTTATAGCTTGATTTGTTTATGTTTTTTAAGTTTATCCCATTAATTAATATTTCCCCTTGCTGAGGATTTAACTGACTAATCAGTAATTCTATTAATGTAGATTTACCAATACCTGATACGCCAGTTATTGCAATTCTTTGCCCTTTCGTTATTTTTAAATTAAAATCTTTTAATAGGATTTTATTTTTTTCATAAGAAAAAGTAATATTTTTAAATGTTATATCATTAATTGTTGATATAGTCTCTAACGCTTCCTTATTTTTAACTTCATCACGCTTTTCAGGAAACAACTCTTGTAATCTGCTTTCTACTGCTTTGCTTTGTTGGACAGAAAGATTTAGATCTGTTAAGTTACGTATTGGTTCATATATGTACTGCAGATATGTTACATAACTAAATATTACACCAATTGTAGTCTTCCCATTCATTAGCAAATAAGAACCCATAAAAACTATTGCTAAAGGCATTGCACCAATTAAAAATTCTGTTCCTGACTGCCCTAATGATTTCCATTTCTGTAATCGTAATATGTATTTATAATGTTGAAATACTGTATTTGAAAATCGCTTTGAAAAATATTGTTCGCTGTCAAAAATTTGAATTGTATTGATACCATCCAATGCTTCATTTGCTGACGTCATTTGTTTAGAAAAACTTTTTCTCTCATATATCATAGATTCTCTTAACTTTTTATTTAAGCTTTTATAATAAAAAAAATAAATAATACTTAAAATTACAATTAAGGACACCATTATATAATTCATATAGAATAGAAAAAATATAATAACAATTATGGTAAATATATTTAAAACTAACATAGGAAAAGTAATTAATAATTTTTCGCTAAATTGTGCAACATCATTAATTACTCTATTTAAAATATCTCCATTAGCGTTTGTCTTAAAATAATGAATATCATTTTTTAGAAGTTCAGAAAATATTTTACTTCGAGATAAATAATTCCCATGGTATATCATTTTAAACCACAAGTAATTTTGCAGCCAATTTAATAAAAACGAAATAAATAATATTATTATTGATATAATTATTTGGAACATAACAAGATTCACTGATGAAGTCAGCGAATCTAATATTTTGCCAAGAATATAAGGCTGAATTAATCCAACTGCGGTAAATACCATATTAATAAGCATCACAAGTACTCTTAGCTTTAATATTGGCTTAAGCTGAGAAGATATCATTTGTTCAACTTCACTCTTCATAGAATAACCCTTCGTCTTTCATTATTTGCATGTACTGCACAGTTCTCACTTGATATAAACTATTGACTTACATAATCCAATACTAATGGCCATACAAATTTTGGACTTTTAACTGTATTTGTAGTATATTTCTCCTTGTAAACAGCCACAATTTAACCAACTATCTCAAATATTTATCAAGAAAACCTGTTATCAATTCCATTGCCCGAGGCAATGCCTTGGAACGGAAGTAAGTAAACCCATGCTTCTCCTCCGGAAATTCATGTAATTCCACCACAACTCCGGCTTCTTTCAATAACCTGGCATAAACCGCTCCTTCATCATGCAGGGAATCGTATCCTGCAAGTAGGATTAATGTGGGCGGCAGTTTGCTCAGTTCCTCTTTCTCTGCATAAACAGGCGATACCAGCGGATCCTTCGCTTGTGCCGGATTAATATAGCAGGCATCATACGTTGCCGCCTGCCCCGGCTTAATGGCTCCTTTTGGACAGGGCTTATCATACGGACTTGTTGCAAGGTCAAGCGGCGGATAGTCAAGCATCTGGCAGGCAAAATGAAATTCCCCTTTCCGTACGGACTGGATGCAGGCACCTGCTGCCAGATTTCCTCCTGCACTGTGGCCGCCGATTGCCATACGCTCAGGGTCAATTCCATACCTGGCTGCATTCTTATGTACCTCCTTAACCACAGCATATACCTGATTCACTGCTGTGGGAAACGGATACTCAGGTGCCAGGGCATAATCAATAGATATCACTTTACACCCCATTGTCTGATGAATACTTACATTCATAGCTTCATCTGCTTCTGCGTTCATAAGTATAAAACCACCCCCATGCATGTCAAAAAATACAGGCTTTACCGTTTTATCCTCAAACCCATACCAAAGTGTACGCACAGTCCCGGCTTCGGTTTCCAGATAAATCTCCTTACCGGATTTCGCCGAACTGTACTTAGACAGACCATATAAAAAATTCATCATTTTCCGCTGCTTTTGAATTTTCCTTATCAATCCTTCGCGTGACTGCTGATCCATAATAACTCCCTTCTGCACGGTTCCTGCCGCACACTCCATATCGTCAGCCAAAATTTACAATAATATATTCCTCCATCTCAACAATGGAATCTTGCTCCGGCCAGACAGGACCATCCTCCATATACTTTTCTGCTTCTTCATAATGGCTCAGATTGCCATCCTCTGCAAAAGTAAACCCATGCATTTTCCAGAATTTTATGATCTCACGATCAAACCCGTAGAATGCAGCGGAACCCCAATCTATGAAGGATAAAGCTATGGTTTCCCCATACAGATATCCCTGTTTCGTATCATATTGATCAAAGATATCTTCATCCACTATTTTCACCAGCGTACTTACTATCGTATACTTTTTAGACCACTTGGGGGTGCAGCCTTCCTGCAGCAGGCTCTCGGGTACCCCGTACTCTCCGATGATACATATTGGTTTGGATGCATCATGATTTTCCATGATGTTAAGTGCTACTGCATCCAGTGTACGTTTTGTATCTTCATATTTTCTTGCATCAAGATACAGCCATTTCCCAAGCTCATATACCTGTTGATATAATAGAACCATTGCCAGGAACAGACCAATGCTACGGACACAGATATTTCTTTTTTTCTTCTGATATTCCCAGATGACCAACAGGACACTAAAAGCTATCAACAGGGGAATATACTGACTGGTCCGGTAATATGTCGCGACACCTTCCAGAACCGGCATAATCCATGGCAGCAAGAGAACTCCCAGACCTGCAAGCAGGATCCATACATCTTTACTGCGAATGCTTTTCACTATGGCAAACAGGATCAGAATACCTGCTGCCAGAACCAGTATGGTAATGGGTAGGTATACCACCCCATTTATATAATACTTAACAAAAAATTCCTTCATAACATATATAAAATCATCGAAACTCCTGCTGCCATCGAACCACCCCAGCACTTCATAAAGCCCTCTGGATTTCAATACATCCTTCTGACTTTCCAGGCGAAAGAGCAATGTAATCCCTTTTACAATAACCGTACGCAGCATTATAGATCCCAGTACTTCCGCGGCTGTATAAAGGATCCACTTTCCAATTCTCCCGTTATACTCCTCCTTTTTTAAAATGCGGATGAGCATGAAAACCATCAGCATACCCATCAGGAATAAAATCATAAAGGACTCATAAAAACCCAGGGCAACAGTCAAAAAAACTGCCGATAGAATCAGATAAGGGACATCGCTCCATCCTTTTCCATTTTGCCTCTTACGGTATGCTTCCATTCCACATAAAACCGCCAGTGCAGTAACACCGTATCCCATAAAAATTCCATTATGCAGATACCAGACAATCAGTTCACTGATAATAGGAGATGAAAGCATAATGCACCCAAAAAAAGCATATCCGGCATCAGATATAGTCCGCCCGAACATCCTGTAAAAGACAATACACCACAAAGTTATGGATATACCAAACAAAATAAGCCCTACACCCTCCACTACATACGGATTGTAACCCAGCGGAAATATTTTGTGGATCAGATACAGGCACCATCTACCCATAGCCGGTGCCACTCCATCTTCAAAGTACACGGAGAATGCTGTATCATCAATTCCAACGGTTGGATTTATAAGCAGCGTACCATAACTTAACAACATGGTCAGTACAATACTGATTAAGTAACATTTCCTGCTCCATAAATCCTTAAAATCTTTTAAAATTCCATTACTATATGCAAGCACCTGATTGTCCCTCCGGTCTTAAGTCTGGTTATGTGTTGCAGTGAATTAAACCAGGTTATTTCAGATATTTATCCATCCATTCCGTAATCTCCTTCAGCCTTCTGACTCTGTGGTCCGGTTTGCCGGAACGGGAAAGTTCGTGATTTTCACCATGGAAAATGCACATTTTGGTATCCACTCCATGAAGCTTCAGCGCTGTGAACAACTGATATCCTTCCGCCAGGGGGCAGCGGTAATCCTGATCTGAATGGATGATGAGTGTAGGGGTTTTCGCCTTGTCTATATATTTCAGCGGTGAATGCCACCATACTTTATCAATATCTTTCCAGGGATCTGCCTGAATCTGGTCCTCCGTAAAATAATATCCGATATCGCTTATATAACCCATGGAAATCCAGTTGGAGATACTCCTCTGTGTTGCAGCTGCCGCAAACCTGTCCGTATGTCCTATGATCCAGTTTGTCATAAAACCGCCATAGGAACCGCCGGTCACTCCCAGTTTATTCCCGTCAATGGCAGGATACAGCACAAGACATTCATCCACGAACTGCATAAGATTATCATAGTCAATGGTTCCGTATTTCCCTCTGATATCGGCAAATTCATTCCCCTTACCATCGGAACCCCGGGGATTAGCAAACAATACAAAATAATTCTGATTTGCCCAATACTGCATTTCATGGAAATAGCTCTCACAGTAAGCCGTTTTGGGTCCGCCGTGAATATTCAGAATGGCGGGATATTTTCTGCCTTCTTCCATGGAAGGAGAGCCTTCCATATCTACAGGACATATGACCCAACCGTCAAATTCCACGCCCTCATTATCCTTGAATACATGATGTATTGGATGGGAATATTTTTTTGTATTCCTTATTTCATCATTAAAGCTGCTTTTCTTAACAGGCTTACCATCTTGAAGTTCATATATTTCCTGAAGTCTTCCGTCCAGCATGGCTCCGGTTACAATCCTGCTTCCCCTTATATCAAAATAATCAATGTTGCCCTTCCACTCCGTTATTTTATCCAGTTTTCCGCTGTTAAGGTTTAGTTTATAAAGCTCAGTGGTATACCCTTCCAGTGAAGTAAAATAATAATCAACTGCAACCACCTTTTCCACCGTTCCGCCGCCGAACTTGGCATCGGAATTGCCTGCCTGTCCAATTGTCCTGTCAAATGACAGCAGCCGGTTCACCTCACAGGTTTCAGGATCCAGAAGATAGAAATCCGGATGTTCATGCAGTGCTTCCAGCGTATCATCCGCCATGGTAATCAATATTTTATCCTTCCAGAAGTGAAAAGAATTCAATTTCATATCCTCTTCAAGAAGTTTTTTCTCTTTTTTTGTTTCCAAATCCAGCAGATAGATATTCGCCTTGACCTCATAGATTTCAGCCGGAGCTTTGCTACCTGTATACATGATATACTTTTTACAATCTGACAGCTTGTAGTCCGCAACATTTGTTAAAGCATCCGTAAGAGGTATAAGCCCCTGTTCCTGACTATAGGTATACAGGCGAATTCTCTTTTTATTGGTAAAGCCTCTTCCATTAAACCAATAGGGAAGCTCATCCACAATCTGATAATCTGCTTCTTTCTTATACGCTGCAAGAATCTTCTCCGCTTCTTCAGCCGTTTTCCCTGAAAGGTCGGGTCTGTTATAGTCAAAAATGGAAGTAACCATATATTGGCCTTCAGAAATCAGCTCAATATCAGTAACCACAGCCTCTATTTTAAAAGCCTCCTGGGCTTCACCGCCGTTTATATTGATTTTATAGAAGCAGGTAAGTTCAAATCCTTTTTCTGTTTTCTCCTTATCTTCCTTCTCCCGGGTTTCACTGAACAGAATCGTTTCACCGTCAAGCCATATATACTGGGAAACATGTCCGGTTAACCCGGTAAGAGGCTGATACCCATTACCCTTATCCACATAAATAGCTGTCGTATACTCATTATTACACCCCTTGTCCGCTTCAGCAGATACCATAACAGCACTGACTGTTCCGTCAGGGGATAGCTGCAAATGGTTCAGGTAATAGTAATTCTTTAAATCATCTAATTGTAAATATTGCATAAATGTACTCTCCTTTACGTTAAGCGACTGGCTCCCGCACCGCAGAAGTCAATCCCTTTTGCTATAGTCTATACCAATAATCTCTGTGAATCAAGAATATTATATAACAGTTCAGCCGCCGCTATCACGCCAGGCTGAACTGTTACAATTTTACCGCTCAGGCAATTCTATCCGTTCGTTAACATAGCTATACAAAAATCAGCTTATAAATGGTGCCAATGAGGCAAGAGCCTTGTAATCCCCTCTCTTTATAATTTTTTCTGCGATTTTTTTACAGCCTGCTTCACTAAGAAACGGAAACAATCCTGCTATTTTGCAGTCTGTATCTGTATCCGTTAATTTATCAACCACTTCATCCAAAAACTCCGTCTGCAAATATGGAGCCAGACTGATTACCTCATTCATATTAAATTCTTCTTTTTCCATAATGTCCTTAGCCAGCTTCGTCAGGCTTTCATCAGTCAGAAAGGGTGCCAGCGCTAAAATCCCTTTAAAATTTGCTCTCAAATTGTCGCTCTCAGCAAGTTCCTCCAATAATTCTTCGGTTAGGTAAGGCGCCAGGGCAGCTAATTGGCCAATATTGATTTTAGTTTCAGCTACAATATCTCTAACAATTTTATCCAGAGTCTTGTCAGACAAAAACGGCGCCAACTTCACGATATCCCCATAATCTCCCTCCATAACAGAATTTTCAACAAGCTGATCCAATAATTCTTCACTTAAGAAAGGAGCTATTATTATCACATCCTTCAGGCGTAAATGTTCCTGGTCGCGTATGAGACCTTCCAATATACCTTCTGTCTGGTCAGGTTTCAAAAGTGGCGCTATTTCTCCCATCTCCTGTATACTGATATCCGGAATCTCTCCTTCTGCTTCAGCATCCATGATTTTCTTAATCACTTTCGTTTCCCTGGATTCACCCAGTAAATCGTCAATACTGCACTCGAATATGTTAGCCAGCTCACTTAATTTTGAGATATCCGGCATAGCATTTCCCCGCTCCCAATTGGATACAGCCTGATAACTTACTCCAATCATATCCGCCAGATTCATTTGTGTCATATTTTTCTTGATTCTTAATTCCTTGATCCTTTTTGCGATCTGCATCGTTTCAAACATTATTTTTTTCCTTTCTTTATAAAAGTATATTTGTGTTATGCGAACCGGTTTCGCTCTTGCAGGCAAAGTATAACATAATAATCTGACTATAAGCTATCAAGTATTAGTTGAGTCTATAGGTATAAAACTAAAGTAAAATGAGAAATTGATATTTATTTCGGTCGTCTGTCTACTAGCCATGTAGTACGATTCGATAGCTCTGCTCCCAGCTGTCTCCTGCTCTCAGACTATTGGTATAAGGACGTGCCTCCAGCGAACCTTCATATCCCCTGCTATCGCATAATCCCCACCAGGGCTCCAGGCAGATGTAAGAACCTACACTGTCCGGCACAGACCAGATTCCCCACAGGGCAGTCAGCTTCCAATCTCACATACTCCTGCCCCTGCGCATCACAGAGACCCACCGCTGCAATTCCCTGCTTCTCCATACATAAGGCATCCTGGTCAAACAGGTTCTTCGTTATGGGAATCAGCGCATTCTTTACCGGAACAGCCAGTGACACTCCTGTCACAAATCCATCAGGTACACCGATTTCCATAATTTCCACAGTATCTCCTTTATAAGGCTTTAATGTCTCCGTCGATTTATGGCGGACACAGCTGCCCTCATTTTGACCTGCTTCTGCTGCCTGATACAGCTTGATATAGCAATCCGTGCGGCGTTGTTCTGTTCCTTGATTCCCCGCTTTCAAGGGACATGCAAAAGCCGGATGACCGCCTATGGAAAAATACATGGTTTCTTTGCCGTAGTTATAGACCCTTAAACTCTCTGTGACACTTCGCTCCTTCAAACTATAGCGCACCTCAAGCCTGAATGAAAAAGGATATATTTCCAGCGTTTTGGCATTACTCTCTATATAAAAGACAATACTGTCAGTCATGCATTCAGCCGCCGCAAACTCTATATCTCTCGCAAATCCGTGCTTCTTAGCATAAAACCTCTGCCCCTGGTAATGATAACCGCCGCCTTCTAATTTCCCAATAAAAGGAAATAAAATGGGGGAAGTCTTGCCCCAGAATACCGGATCTGCCTCCCACATATATTCCTGCCGGGTGTCTTTGTCCACTATAGATATCAACTCCGCACCAAGACTATCGATCTCCGCCTTCAACTGTTCATTCTCTATATAATACCGCATGATATGTCTCCTTTTCTTACTCAATCATTTTTCTTCTTATTGTCACTCATTTTCATAATAATCCACAGCACTTGACATATTGTACAGCCGGTTTATATCCTTCCCCCAAATCCCGATTTTATTTGAATCAGGATAAATAGCCACATCAATATCATTTTTCGTATCAAAATCAATATAAACCAATGGTTCTGTTTCGGATATATTGATCAGTTTATGAGCGCCGTCCCCATTGGCAGAGAAAAACATGAAATCACCTTCACCTACCAGCTGCTCACCTTCAGGTGTCCTTCATTTGCCGCATCCTTTTATAATAAAAAACACCTCTTCATTTTTCGTATGGTAATGAAAAGGATAAGCTGCTTTTCCAGGGGGAATTTCATATACGGATACAATACACTGGTCTGAAGACTCACGACCGACTATTTGCTGCTTTTTATACTCATAGTCCGGATGTTCAGACTTATGTGTATATGGTTCATCCTGAATGTTCTTAATGATAATATTGTGCATATTCCTCTCCTTGTCTTATTTACATAGATTTTTTAGAAATAATTGCAACTATACGGAGGTTACTTTGTCTCCTGCTAACCGATTAACGGCAAATCTCCCGGGAAAATAGGACGATCTGTCTCGCTTTTATCTCTTGTGTATTATAATAGCATGGCATTTTATGGCAAGCAATACTAAATACAGTTGAAAATATAAACTTAAAATGATATAACAAGTATAGGAAACAATTATATATCAGAGAGGTATTGTAATGATCAATAACCGGAGAAATGAGGAATCTGCAAGAGAATTGGGAATAGCCCATTGGCAATGGCGTCCTCTTGAAGAGCAAATAGAGTTCAGCAGCAACTGGTTTGCCATGGCTGGGTTAAATTGGGACGAATATCCGAAGCATACTCCGGGTCTTCGCCTGAACACCATATATCACGAAGACCTGAAGCTTGTCACCAGGAAGCTGGCAGATTGCTTCAGCGGTGTTTCTGACAGGTATGAGGTATTTTTCAGGATGTCTGCATCGGGCCGCCTGCACTGGGTCATGGAACGGGGATATGTAAGCTCGCGAAATGCTGCAGGTCAGGTCCAGTGTCTGGATGCCGTAGTTACAGATTTATCCAAGTTAAATGAGATTCTGGATAAAAAGGAGAACAGATTCCTGCTGGAAGCCTCCGATACCCTGAATCGCCAGAAAACACTCCTGGAGAGTATTAATACGATAGCAACCAGACTGGTAACCGCCGGTCCCGCAGAATTTGAGGGGATGCTCTGGGAATCCCTTAAAGTAGTGGGACGTGCTGCCGGAGCTGACCGTGCTTATATCTGGAAAAATTCCCTGGAAAACGGCCAACTGGTATGCACGCAGATCTATGAGTGGTCTGAGGGCGCTGATCCCCAGCAGGGTGAGGATTTTACCATTTCCATGCCTTATGATGAGGTTCCCTATTGGCGCAGCCAGATCATGTCGGGACATTCCCTGAGTGGTCCCATCAGGCTTCTTCCGGCAGAAGAACGTGCCGTTTTAGAACCGCAGGGGATATTATCCCTGGTTGTCATTCCTATTCAACAAAAGGGAGAAGTATGGGGATTTATTGGCTTTGATGACTGCCATACTGAACGTACTTTTTTACCGGCGGAAGAGCAGGTATTACATTCAGCCGGCGCATTGATCTCTTCGGCTATTATTCATAATACTATGACCCGCCAGCTTGTAGATGCACACACTGAGCTGGAACAGCACGAAAAACTTTTACAGTCGGTAAATAATGTTGCCGCTCTTCTGATCAGCAACGAACTGGAAGATGATTATCTCCTGACCTCACTTCAGCTTCTGGCAGAAAGTGTAGATGCTGACCGGAGCTTTATCTGGCGTAATCATACAGAAGACGGTATCATTTACGGCACAGAGCTGTGTGAATGGGCAAAGGTGGAGCACTCCTTTCCCTCTGAGGACAACAAACCGGTGAAGATACGTATGGATACCTTTCTGCCGGAATGGAATAATACTATTTTAAAGGGCAGACGACTTAATATGCTGGTCCGGAATATGAGCGATGAATTCCGCAGCTCTTCTGCCGGGCAGGATGTGCTAACCACTGTGAACCTGCCTCTTATCGTCCAGGGTGAATTTTGGGGGATCGTTGGTTTTGATGACCTGCACCGGGAACGGTTATTTACAGATACGGAAATGGATATTCTGGAATCAGGCGGCATTCTGATCGCCTCTTCCATAATACGGGAAGAAATAACCCACAACCTGGTAACCACCAAAGAAGAAGCGTTGTCCGCAACCAGGGCAAAAAGCGAATTCCTCGCCCGGATGAGCCATGAAATACGCACACCGCTTAATGCAGTGATCGGTATGACTACGCTGGCACAAAGGAGTAATGAACTGACACATATGCAGTATTGTCTGAACAAGATCAGTTACTCTGCCAGACAGCTTTTGGATATTATCAATGATATCCTGGATATGTCTAAAATTGAGTCAGGCAAATTTGAAATCTATAACAGCGCGTTTGATTTTGAAAAGATGCTGCAGCATGCAATTAACGTAGTTCAGGTCAAGCTGGATGAAAAGCAACAGGAACTGGTGCTTGAATTGGGACAGATTTTTAATAAACATATGATTGGTGATGAGCTTCGTCTGAAGCAGGTTATTATTAACCTTCTTACAAATGCCATAAAGTTCTCACCTGATTTCAGCACCATCACCATGAGGATTCATGAGCATTCCCTCCCGGACGGTACCTCTACACTTCATGTGGAAGTACAGGATACCGGCATTGGCATCCGGGAAGAACATCAAGCCCACCTGTTTACCTCTTTTGAGCAGGCAGATGGCGGCATTACCCGACAGTTCGGCGGTACC
>Ga0153941_1000641_pt1 | contig 14996 bp, 13 predicted proteins | sample TSNJ025MetaG_FD_104733 | JGI IMG/M metagenome (GOLD analysis project Ga0153941, IMG submission 104733) | Attine ant fungus gardens microbial communities from New Jersey, USA - TSNJ025 MetaG | ecosystem: Host-associated > Fungi > Mycelium > Unclassified | place: USA: New Jersey, Brendan T. Byrne...
AAATGTTATGTTCAAATCAGTACAGTAATGACACTGCCTGAATATCGTGGTAAAGGACTCAGCCGGTGGCTGATGGATTATGTGTTGCATGAGTGGGAAGGAAAGTGTGATGCTGTTTATTTATTGGCAAATGATTCAGTAGTGGATTATTACCCAAAATTCGGATTTGCAGAGTTTACGGAATATGATTTTACAGTACCGATTAAGAAAATAAAAGGTGACTGTAAAAAACTGAATATAACAGATGCAGAAGACCTGGATAAGATTATAAAAAAATACCGGATATCAAATCCTTACACGGCATTAAAAGTGAAAAATTTCAGCCAGTTTATGTTTCATTGCCTGCATTTTTTATCAGACAATATTTATTATATGGAACAATTTGACGCAGTTGCGGTTGCAGAACATGATGGGAACAAGTTAATATGCTACGATATATTTGCTGAATCTGATGGCCAACTTCATGAGATTCTAGGTGTATTATCCAATGAGAAAACTGAAATTGCGTATCTTGGATTTACGCCAAAGTCATCCTTAAATTGTACGATAAAGGAATCACAAGAGGAAAACAATCATTTATTTGTACTTTCAAGAAAAGAAAATATATTTAAAGATAATAAGGTTATTTTTCCATTGCTTTCCCGGGCCTGAATATATCACTATAGAAAGGTAAGAAAAAATGTCTGATCAAAAATTAATTATCATAACCGGTTCACCCTGTGTAGGTAAAACAGCCGTGGCGGAAAAACTTTTTGAATCATATGAAAACAGTGCTTACTTTGATGGGGACTGGGCGTGGTGCGTCAATCCGTTTTCGGTAGCTGACCCGCGATTGCGCAATGGCGACAAGACCATGTCTTTTGCTTTGTCTACCTACTTGCAATCAAATTTCGATTACGTTATATTTTCCTCCGTTGTGGTGATCGGTGAAGAAATTCGGCAGGCTATCTTGAAGGACATTACCGCGAAGGATTATACAATCATTGCGTTCACGTTGAAGTGCTCCGAAGAAACGCTGATTGAACGCCATAGAAATCGGGGCGACACGAACGAAGTATTATTTCAATGGCTAAGAATGATGCCTCATCCCGGGGATCATGTTATCAATACCGACCACAAAACAATTGAGCAGGTAGTTGATGAAATAAAAAGTATTATAGACTGTAAACCTGCAAATTAATGCGGTATTCACCAAACAGGTTTCATTTTATGCAGGAGAAAAACCATCTATGTTGGTTTTGCATTTATGACTAAGCATTTATGGTTTGGCTCATTACCTGAAGGAATTAAACATATCCGCAAGTAAAATCAAGCAATGCTGTTTCCATTACTCTATAATAACTATAGAGTGGTTAAAGCGAGGTAGGCAGGAATGTATGAATGGCATAGGCAAATTCAAATAATTGTTGAAGAAATCGACGAATGCATTAAACATCATAACTGTGAAGCCATAACATTGCGGTTTCTTTCCCGCAAGCTGGGATATTCCGAATTTCATACTACGAGAAAATTCAAGGAAATAACAGGTATGCAGTTAAGGGATTATCTGCGGCATAGAAAGCTGGCTTTTGCACTGATGGAACTGCGGGACAGCAAAAGAAGCATTTTGGATATTGCATTTGACTATGGATTTTCTTCACATGAAGCTTTTACGCGGACGTTTAAGGCAACATACGGTATTGCGCCAAGGGAGTACCGCAAAAAGCCCGTGCCTGTTGTCCTTCGTACAAAAATCAATCCTTTTGACCGCTACTTTTTAGGAATTGGAGAGATTGGTATGGTAAAATCAACAGAGGATGTTAAGATTTATTTTGTAACCATTCCCGCACACAAGTTTTTGCACATCAAAAACTATGAAAGTAATGGGTATTGGGATTTTTGGAAAAGACAAAGTGCTGTGCCGGAGCAGGACTGCGATACCATTTGCGGCTTGCTGGACAGTATCATTGGTAAGCTGGACGACAAAGGCAGCAGCGAAGTTAACAGCGGCAGCGGCCAGATTATGGCATATATCCACGACCCGGACGGCAAGCCCTTCTGCTATGGCATTCCCCGTGCTGAATGTTATGGGGTTCGTCTTGCCGCTGATTATGAAGGCGAAGTGCCGCCGCAAATGCTCTTAATTGATGTTCCTGAAGCTGAATATATTGTTTTCGAACATGGGCCGTTTGATTATGAGCAGGAGAACTGCAGTGTGGAGGAAAAGGTTGATACGGCAATCGCAAATTTCGATTTCGCTGATACAGGTTATTGCTTTGATACATCTCCTGATAGAATAGCTTACTTTTTCCATGATCCTGAGCAATTTTGGAAGTATGTCAGGCCGGTGAAAAAGTTGCTTTAGAACAAAATACAAATAGCTAAATTTTAGTAACTGTTCATAGCTCAGTGTCATTGGCTATTGAACAGTTATTAAAATATAAAAAACATAAAAATTTTACATAAAAACATAAAAATGATATTGTAAATTGGGGAAGTATCAGTTAAAATAAAATTATCTTTTTTGCATGCAAAACAGAAATCAGCATAGAGTTCCTTTTATAATTCATAAAGTTATCCGCATGTATCCATGCATATTTATCATTACTATACAATTTAACCAGATCGAATTGAAAGTTTTATCTCTTGCTTATTATCTCTCGTACTATAATAAAGTATGATATCTTATCTGTTTATTCTGTTTTGTAATCCATAAAAAGAACAAAATAATCTTGTAACCCGTTAATAAATATGCTAATATTTAAGGAGGAAAAGAATGAAATCAGGCATAACAAAACAGAATTACCGTGAAATGTCGGAGGCTGATAAACAATGAAAAAAACTTCAGCAAAGCTAAAGCCAGCTCTGGTGCTTAAAGATTACTGGTGTGACAACAGCCGTTTTTCCGATTTATTTAACCAGATATTCTTTCATGGAGAGGAAACAATCAAACCTGATAAGCTATCCGACCAGGACACGGATGAATCAGCCATGATAATGGATAACGATCAAACTGCAGCCATCTCCAGAACAAGAGATATCATCAAGCAATATGAGGATGGTGCTGAACTGGTATTAATGGGGGTCGAATCCCAGATGAAAATTCATTATGCGATGCCAGTAAGAACAGCGCTTTATGACTCCCTGCGGTATACCCATCAATGTAAGGAATTGGAGAAAAAGAACCGTGCAGGGAGCAAACTAAAAGGATCTGATGAATTTTTATCCGGAATGACAAAAAATGACCGGATTAAACCTGTCATTACACTGGTCATATATTATGGAGAAAAAGAGTGGGACGGTCCGGTTTCCTTAAGCGACATGATGGATATTCCACCCCATTTCAAACAATTCTATAATGATCATTGCATCCAGCTTTTTCAGGTAAGGACCGCCGGGCATTATCAATTTGTAAATCAGGACAACCATGATTTTTTTACAATTATTGAGGAATTCTATAGTAATGGAAGCATTGACTTGAACACTTTTAAAGAAAAGTATCCTGATATGGCAATTTACTGGGAGACATTAGCTGCAATTGGTGCTGTAACAGGTTCCATGAAACTTATTGATTATGCTTATGAGAATAAAGGAGGTGAGATACATATGTGTACAGCTTTGGATAATTTAATGAAGGAAGGTGAGGCCAGAGGCGAGACCATAGGCGAAGCCAGGGGTGAGGTTAAAAAAATTGTTGAAAAAGTATTAAGAAAATTAGAGAAGAAGAATACGGCAGAAGAGATTGCCGAAATGCTGGAAGAAGAAATTTCATACATTCAAAATATTATCGATTTAAATAAAACATATCCAGAGTATTCGATATTGGAAATTACAGAGAAATTACTATAATGATTTAAAATTCAATTCTTGACTCTGCCCCTGGGACATAGTTTACACTATTTCTCAAGGGGTAGTTTTTTATGATATTACTTTTAAAATTGTTACACAAACAAAAAATTCCAACACTAATTACAATCTTCATCAGCGTTTCGACCGCTGCTGTGACGCTATGGTGGAACGCGCAGCTTGGCAGTATCATCAATATGGTAAGTGAGGGTGTTACACCATCAAAGGATATAATTTTCCGGGCGCTTATCACCATGCTTGTAATGGGAGGAACCAACTATGCCAAAGGCTATATAGCAGGATATACCTGCGAAAGTTTAACGCATGATCTGCGTATGGGATATGCGTTGTATTTCACATCGCTGCCTGTTGCCGAAACTGAAAAATTGAACGCTGGGGAACAACTGTCCAGACTGCAAAATGAAATTGCTGATGTTTCAGATTATCTTAACACCAGTCTGTTTCAATTATGGGACGATGGCGTGAGGTTCCTTTTAACCTTCAGCTGGCTGTTCTTCATCAGTCCGATGCTTACCATGGCGTCTAATTTACCTGCATTTATCATTTTACTATACGTGTTTTGGTCAAGTAAAATCATAGGTCCGGCTGTTGAACGAAGTCAAAAAGCCAAAGGGCAAATGAATCAATACGCCGATATCCTGCTGACCTTATTTCCCGTTATCAGGTTGTATGATGCAGCACGTTTGACGTTAGACGGTTATGTAAATGCAATCGGGGTATGGAAGAAGCAGACCATTATCATGGAACGGACAAAAGCATGGCTGATGTCGTTGTCAGGGGTTTTAAGCAGCATCCCTCTTCTCTTTTTATTTCTGGTGGGTGGGCATATGACAATAAGGGGTGTATTGACGATAGGAACGCTGTACGTATTCGTAAATCTCTCTGGTAATGTATCCGGCGTGTTGATGAATATGCCGGGGCACATTACTGCTTTTCGGCAGTTTTCATCCAATATAAATAAGATGAGAAGTTTAACTAAGGTGTCAAAGGACGCCACCTAAGTTAAACTATGTCTCATCTGGGAAGAATATAAAAATGAAATCCATTGGAATTTCATTTTTATATTCTTCCGGGTTTTCGTGGGGACTGTTTGTACTGCCTGGGGCGGCATGTTTGGAAGGTTGAAAGAAGGTTACTTTTAAATATTGAATTGATGGCTGAGCTTGCGGACAAGGGGGGGTATGTATGGGAATTATAGTAGAGGATTTGTCTTTTTCGTATGAAGGTAATCATGTTCTTGATCATATTAATCTGACAGTACAATCCGGCGAGACTATTGGAATTATAGGTGTCAGCGGAGGCGGTAAGAGTACGTTGTTAAAGTTGATTAGTGGGTTGTATGATTTACAGAGCGGAAAAATCTTTGTCATGGGTGCGCAAAACTTTATAGACCGGCGTAAAAATGTGGCGCTGGTCTTGCAGAATGCGGCGCTTTTTCCTGCCAGTATACGCGACAATATTACTTGTGGACATGAGATGGAGGAGAGCTTAATATGCCATGCTTGTGAAGCTGCGCAATTAACAGACTGGATTAACACGCTTCCGGATAAATTGGATACTTTTGTGGGTGAGCGTGGGGGTAAAGTTTCCGGCGGTCAGGCTCAGCGCATTGCGATTGCGCGCGCCATAGCGAAAAACGCGCCGGTGGTTCTGCTTGACGAGCCGACCTCGGCTTTGGACAACGATACAAGCGCAGCTGTCATCACAGCTTTGGATGAATTGACCAAAGGTAAAACCGTACTTCATATTTCACACAGATCGGAAACGCTGACCGGATGTACCCGTGTGCTGCGTTTGGAAGGAGGCCGGCTTTATGTTCCGTGAAATGAGTAAAATACTGAAAACCATAAACAGCGGCTGGCGTTTTGTTTTTTTGATCTTATTGCGTTCACCTGTTAACATAGCCATGACATTTGTGAATGCTTTTTTTTTACAACAAGCATTTAACGGCATTATGCAAAATAACAGCAGGCAATTAATAAATACATGTGTTATTTTTGGAATTGCAAGTCTTTGTATTTTTTTATATAATGGAAGTGTATGGAGTGTATATGCCGCTCCGTTAGTGACAAAAATGGAAGGTACACTGCGCATAAAGTTATTTCGTAAAATCTCATCGCTGTCATATGAGAAAATAGAAGCCCTTCCACAGGGAGAATGGCTGACGCGTCTGAATATTGATGTGCAGATGCCGTTTTCGGAATCCTGGCCGCACACAGCTGTTGCTGTAGTTAATATATGCGTATCATTATATCTTCTTTGGTGTTTGGATACGGCGGTATTCGGGTGGATATTGTTATTTGTGATTCCGCATATTGCTTTCGGTCAGCTGTTGATTGCTCGGGCAATGCCGGGACTTAATAAAAAATCTCTTGCGGCAATGGCTCAAAATACGGATGAATTGACCACGCTGGTTACTTGTGCCGATGTTGCCGCGTTGTACGACGGTCAAGAATACTTTATGAAACGATTTGAAAAAAGCAGCCGGGATTTATTACAGGCGAATATGAAAATGCACGCTAGAAACGCCCTCGGTACCGGTATCCTGCCGTTATTTGGCCTGGGTGGGTATTTAACGCTCTTGATTGTCAGCAGCGGGTGGATAGCGGAGGGGCGTTTAACCTTTGGCGATTTAACTGCCGCTTTTTCATACAGGGGCGGTGTATTGCCGGGGGCACTCATGCTGATTAACAGCTTGATTTCCATTCAGGCGGGCATGGCAGGCATTCGGCGTTTGAATGTAACTTTAGCTGAAGAAACGGAGGAATCAATCTATGGATGATGTATTGATGCGTATTGGAGAAATTGCTGATTTTTTTGGTGTCTCAGTGAAAGCCATGCGCGTTTATGAAAAGATGGGAATTTTGAAGCCTGTAAAGATCGATGAAAAGACAGGATACCGATATTACACGGCCGATCAGGTTAAGAAATTGGACGCTTTGCTGGAGCTGAAGCAGCTTGGCTTTTCGCTTTCAGAAATAAAGACGTTACTGGAAGGATCAATGTCCAATGAGACTTTCATGGAAGCCCTCGTTCATAAAAAGACGAACTGGCAGGAATCAATTGCTGCAGCTGAAAATAAAATAAAAGCCATTGACAGTATTACAGAGCGATTAACCGCATCTGAACCTGCAACTAAAATGCACGAGCTGACTGATGATGAACGTGCGTGGCTGCTGGTTAAAATGGTCTGTGTTGAGGATTTACGCGGTCAAAGTGTTCTAAGCGAGGCTATCTGGTTATAATTACTGTTCATGGTAAAATAATAGAATGAGCGTGACAGCTGTAACAAGCTGTCACGCTTACGCAGTTTTATAACGTAATATTGAAACGGATCAGTCAGCTATGAACCCATGCTTTGTCAGGTGGGTGTATCTTGCTTAAACCACTTAAACAACCCTATTATCATAAAGATAATGATAACAACAAATGGGATTGATACAAATATACAAAGAGTCTGCAGCGTACGAAAGGGTGCACCTGTGAACATGATAGTCAACGGAATAGCCGCAAGTACAATACACCACAGCAGTCTCAGCAGGGGGCTTGTGTTGCCGGAGGCATCCGGTTTTCTGGTAGTTGTGGCAGAAAGTGAAAATGCGGCGGAGTCCAGTGATGTGGCTAAAAACCCAAGAACCAGGACCAGGAAGAAAATCGGAACAAGAATCCCGCCCGGAAGCAGATCCAGAATATCATAAATCGCTTTCTGGCCCGTTGCATTCAGTACTGCGTCTGCTACATCATATTGATTTGTCAATTGGGCGTTCATGGCAAATCCGCCATTGATACCGAAGATCAGCCAAGATCCGACACTGATTCCCAGAATACAGCTTAAGATCATTTCGCGGATGGTTCTGCCCTTTGATATTTTTGTAATAAACACACCCATCATTGCCGCATAGTTTAATGCGAAAGCAAATAGAAACATTGTCCAGCCTTCCGGGAACCCATTTGCCTGTACAGGATCTGTCCAGAGGCTCATCCGGACATAATCAGTGACCATAATGCCGATGCTGTTTGTGAATTGCTTTATAATAAACCTGGTGGGACCGGCAAATAAAACAAACGTTATAAAGGCAATTGCAATATAAACTGTGTAATCGCTCATTTTGCGCATGCCTTTTTCGATTCCCACATAGGAGCTCAGTGAAAATAAACATGAAATTACCAGAATGATTACCACATCCATCCCAAAGGATTCTTTGATTCCCGTGATCCGTGTAATCCCGTTTGCAAAAAGAGGAACGCCCAGCCCAAGAGATACGCCAAGACCTCCTACCGTACAGAAAATGCAGATAACATCGATGACTTTACCGATAGCTTTTTTATAGCGAAAATCGCCCATTATGCTTTCACATACGGCGCTTATTTTAATATTGGGTATTTTTTTGATATAAACGCCATATGCAACCACCACGGCGGTCAGTGCAAAAACAACCTGGACGCTGAACCCCCAATGGAAGAAAGTATAGGCAGTTGCATATTCTGCGGCTTCGGCAGAGTATGGCTGTATGCGGAATGTAGGCTCTGCGTAATAATAAGCCCATTCCACGATGGAGTAGTACATGCTTGCGGAGGCCAAAGCGGCGCACATCATCATAGCTACATAGCTGAACAATGAATATTTGGGCTTGCCTTCTCCAAGCTTTATTTTCCCATACTTGCTAAACGCCAGGTAGAAACATAATAACAAACCCAAAAGAATAAACCATAAAAGAAACGGACCAATGATACTGGTTGTTACTGAAAATATTTTCGAAATAATATCTGTTGCATATTCCGGGTTAACGGACATAAATATTACAAATAAAAAAACACATGTTATACTGATTATGGTAATAGGCCAATCCACTTTCATTTTATTTTTTTCAGTCTCCACGTTGCCACATCCTCCTAATTTTTTAATTGGTTAAGGTATGAATTTGGATGCCGATCAGCAGCTCCGCCACATCCATTGGTACTTTCAGGGAACGGTCCAAAATGGCTTCAATACGCCTGATGCGCGCCCGAAGGGTATTTTCATGGATGTATAGTGCTTTGGCGGTCAAGCTGACGGACAGGTTATGTTTTAGAAAAGCTTCCAGTGTTTGAACCAGGCTGGCGCCGTTTTCGGCATCGTAATCGGCCAGGGGTCTGATCGTCAGGCTGTAGAATTGTGCTAAAAATGGAGTGTCAGCCTTTTTCCCGTTGATCTCAAATAACCGTAGCAATCCCAGATCTTCATAATAAATCACCTGACGTTTGACAAAACACTGTGCAGATAACGCAAACATAGCTTCCCTGTAGCCTGTATGGATAGCGTCCAGTCCATAACACTGGCTTACGCCAAACTGCATGGAAGGACTTTTTAAACAGGTACACACAAGCCGACAGGATTTTGCCGCGATCTGCCGGTCCTCTATAAGGACAACGGGATGAAATAGTATAACCTGTGTTTCCCGCCTGCAGATCATAATATCTTTTATCAGAGAGTTTTCTTTTTTAAACCTTGTTAAGAGATCGTCTATCAGATTATTCCGCGGCTCAGCCATTGGCAGATTAAAAGTAATGAGCTGATAGGCAGTGTGTATTTTTCGCCCCAGCTTTCTCGTTTTTTCCAGAATCTCCTTTTTTTGCGTTAGTACGCCATCCAGCAGATCAAACAGAAACTCTGTGTAGTAGTGTTTTTCAATACGGTTCAGCTCCGCTTCCTTACAAAGCTGGAGCAGCATTGCCGACGCGATCTGTTCAATTTTATAAGTGTCGGCATGGGTAAGGTTGGGTTGGTTGTCGTTATGCAGCACAGCCAGATATTTATTTGTGCTCAGGTCAGGCAATGAAAAGAAAATAACGCAGCCAAAAGAGGTCTCAAGCTGATGGTTTGGATATTTGGATAGCTCCACAGCTTCTAGATTGTCATAGTAGTATGGACTTTTCGCAAGAAGAATGCTGTCCACTTGTGCCCAAAGAGGGTCGCCGCAGCCTGTGATCAGGTTCCAGCGGTGATCAAATAAGGCAACCGGCCGTGATAAATCCATCGCAGAAACGGCACAGATATCGGTGAGACTGCCGCTTTGCAGCATAACCTTGTTCAGACGATCACGCAAATCGGCTGCTTCTTTAATAAAATAGTATTGTTTTTGTAAAATAAACTGATTGATAGGAGCGGAGATGGTTACCCAGGCATAAGCATTGGGAACAACCACAACGGGAAAATCAAGACTGACTGTGTACGCTATAATTTCCTGGGGCAGATTGTCCACAAAATAGGAGAGTTTGATAAATAGAGCTGTCACATTTTTTTGGCGCAGCTCGGTAAAAAACTGTTTCCACTCGCGATTTTGAAAATTGACCAGATTGTAGCCGTTTGTGAATAGGATTTCGTAGCCCGAAAGCCATTTAAGGATGTTGGGATTATCCATAATGGTAACCGATTTGACATGCTGCGAGCAGGTTACTTCGGGATGAAGCAACCTGCATTCTTTCAGTTCAGATAATTTAAGGATGTCCCTGACTGTAGGATACATACATTTCCTCTCTGCTTTGACTACATATAAATCACAGTTCCGCCGCTGCCGTCCAGTACCTGCCCGATGTTATGCAGGGAGGATATCACAGCTCGTTTTCCAGGGTTATTACGGACAAAATCGCAGCAGGCAATCACTTTTGGCAGCATGCTGCCGACGCCGAAGTGCCCTTCCTCTATGTAGCTTTCCGCTTGTTCCACCGTTATCTGCGTAAGCTTTTTCTGCCGGGGAGTCCCATAGTGGATGTAGACATTATCCACAGCAGTGAGGATAATCAGCATATCGGCTCCAATTAAACGGGCAAGCTTTGCGGAAGCAAAATCCTTGTCAATCACCGCTTCCACCGGAACAAGACCATTGACGCCCCTGCTGACCGGAACACCGCCGCCGCCGGCTGTGATAACTAAATGGCCCTTTTCCAGCAGGGTTATAATAGCGTGAATCTCTAATATGGATACCGGTCTGGGTGAAGGCACTACCCGGCGAAATCCACGTCCTGCATCGGAAATAAATTTATATCCGGGATTTTCTGTTTCCAGATTTTGTGCTTCTTCCCGGGTATAGAACGGACCGATGGGCTTGGAGGGGTTATGAAACGCCGGATCCTGATCGTCTACCTCAACCTGGGTAACCAACGTGACCGCTTCGGCACCGCATTTGCTATTTGACAACAAACGGCTGAATTCATGCTGTATCCAAAAGCCGATCATTCCCTGGGTCATGGCTACGCAGGTGTTCAGGGGAAGCGCGGGGGTCAGGGGACCATCAGCGGCTTTTTGCTGGAGCATCAGCTGCCCCACCTGCGGACCGTTACCATGGGTGATTACCACCTGATTGCCTTCAAGCAACAGCGGAAGCAAATGCCGTACGGTTTCACGGATAGCAAGCTGCTGGGCCCTGGCGTCAGCTTTTCCTGTCTGGATGGAATTTCCACCCAGAGCAATCGTTATTTTACTCATAATATCAAATCAACCTTATTTAATCATATTTTGTCTGAATAAACAATAAATCAATAAGCCCATTAACGGCCTATCCTCTTTCAAGAGGCATGGTCATGCAGTGAGGTCCGCCGCCGCCTTTGAGGATTTCCTCCAGATGGGGAGTGATAACCGTTAAGCCAAGTGCTCTCATTTGCTCATTGACAGCTTTGTTGTTTTCAAAGGAAATAACACGGTCGTTACCTATATTCTGCAGGTTGCAGTGATGACGGAAAACGCCCTCCTGGGGTACGTCAATCAGGGTAAAGCCACGTTTATGCAGCATCTGCAGGAAGAAATCCGGCAATGCTTCCTTGCAGACAACAGCGATCCTGTCACCTACAATATTAAAGCACATATCCAGATGGAGATTTTCCCGTTTACAGGCAATCCCTCTCATTGTATAACCATACTCTTCAACCTGGCGGCGTACATTGTTCAGACCGTCCCAGTCCGTGCGGGCGACCACGCCATGAGCCATGGTGTATTCATCAAGATACCAGAAGTCTCCGCCCTCGAAAGCACCTGCCGTACAGCGCGCCGCAATGGGAACACCCAGTTCTTTGATCTTCGCTTCGTAAATAGCGGTTTCTCCTTTGCGGACGGGCTCACGGAAAGCACCCATGATCATTCCTTCGGCAATACTTGCACCAAAATCCCGGGCAAATACTTCATAATGCAAACCAGGTGTGGGATCCATCATAATGACTTCCACGCCATTTTCACGGTATGCCTGAGCAAGCTCGGCGTGTTCTCTCATACACGCTTCTTTGTTGGCTTTTTCACCCTTTTCCAGCCAGTCTTCGGTAATGACATTGATCGGCTCGAACTCAAAGTAGGTGGGGGGACACAGAATAACTCTTTTCAGTGGACTGATAGCGCTGTTGTTCCAAAGTTTTTTTGCCATAATTTAATACCTCCATTTTTTTTATATTATTTCTCTAATTCATCTGCAATCTCCCCCAAAATACGCTTTGCGCGCTCTTCCTCAGAGAGAGATTTATCGCGCATTACGTAAAGCACGATACCAAGTACAATCATGATAGCAAGTGTTATGTATTCCACCGGCCATATGAGTGCCGCAGGACTGCCGGGAATCAGCATAAGACCAAGAAGGATAACCGATACCAAAAGTCCAACATACATAAGCGGTTTGCCGCCGGGATATTTTGCCGGCCTTTTCAGATTTGGATATTTGCTGCGAAGCCGCAGTACCGATGCCAGTGTTGCGCCCCACAGTACGATATAGGCAACCGCCGCTACATCTATGAGGGGGATAAACATGCTCTGTCCCACGAACAATATGATACTGGAGATAACCGATACAAAAATGATCGCAGTGGAAGGCGAATGGTACTTGGGATGCAGGCGGGAAAAGCTTTTTGGTACAAGACCGTATTCCCCCATGGTCAGCAGGAGCCGTGTTGCCCCGAAGAATACTGCATTGTATACGCCGATAACACCAAAGCAGGCTGCTGCAATCAGCAATGTGCCAAGAACGGGAAAGCCGATCTTTGTCATTGCAGCGGCAAAGGGAGCAGTCGTTTCAGACATGGTCTGCCAGGGAATCAGGCCTGTAGGAACAAACAAAGTAAGTATATACATCGTGGTGGCAATGGCGAGAGAAATAACTACCGATGCACCAATCTTCTTATAGCTGACCCCTTTCCCGGCTTCCTGCGCTCCTTTTGAGACAGTTTCCCAGCCGGCTATGGAGAATGGCAGCATTGCCAGAAGACTCACTGTTCCCACAACAGTATCCTTACTCTGCAGCGGCTGCAGATTTGCAGGATTGAAGTTACATATACCCACAACAACCGAAATCAGAGCCAGGGAAATAACTGTGATGGTGATAATGGTGGAAAACCTGGATGAAAGGCGTGCACCTCTGTATTGAATGAAACCGATGCCCACAATCAGCAGCAGACCTATGACAATAGCCGGTAAAGTAATGGGCGATCCGCCGATCTTATACAGCGGCGCTGCATTGCTGATTGCCGGGAACAGGAAAGACAGCAGCCTGGAAATGGCAAGAACCTCCCAGGCACAGAGAATGACATTGACCAGCACCCCAAACCAACCTACGAGCATGCCCACCAAATTGCCAAAGGACAAGTAACTGTATGAGAGCTCACCTCCCGCTAAGGGAATCATGGGAACTGCTTCATAATACGCAAGTACCAAAGGAAGCTCTACCAAAAAACAAAGAACAAAAGCAAGAAGTGCATTGATGGGTCCCCCCGCCCTGTCAATCCAGATACCGGTTGTCAGAAGCCACGAAGCACCAAATACGGCGCCGACACCCATACCCAAATATCCTACCAGACTAATAGATTTGGAAAGCTGTACGCCGCCTGATTTTTTATTATCCATATTAAACTACCCTCCTCATAAGGATGCTTTTCACAGCGGAAGCTGTTTATAGCAACAATTATTTGACGCAAGTGGCCACCAAAATGGCTTTTACCGCATGCATCCTGTTTTCACCCTGATCCCATACCACCGACTGAGGCCCTTCGATCACTTCGTCGGTCATGTCTTCACCACGGTAGCCGGGCAGACAATGCATGAAAATTGCGTCCTTGTTGGCCTTGGCCATAGCCTCCTCATTAATCTGGTACGGCATAAAATCTTTAATGCGTTTTTCTTTCTGCTCCTCATTTTCGCCCATGCTGTGCCACGTGTTGCCATAAACCACATCCGCATTTTTCAGTGCCTTGTCAAAGTCCTGGGTGACCTGGACAGTTGCACCGGAACATGCCGCGAATTTATTGACTGCGTTTACAATAATGGGGTCAGGGTCATATCCCTTAGGCGCGGCTACATACATTTCCATCCCAAACATGGCTGCCCCAATCATAAGGGAATGGCAGACATTATAAACGTCGCCGGCATAACAGATTTTCAATCCCTTGAAGTCGTTGCCCTTTTTCTCACGAATGGTCACAAGATCGCACAATGCCTGGCAGGGATGCTCCAGAGCGGTAAGCGCGTTGATGACAGGGTTCTTCATGTAACGTGCAAACTCCTCCACGATTTCCTGACCAAAGGTGCGGATATACAGTCCGTCATAGTACCGGTCAATAATGCGGGCGGTATCGGCGATGGATTCACCGCGGCTTGTCTGCAGCTCGTCCGGACGAAGATAAAAAGATTGGGCTCCAAGTGCCGTTGCGGCAGCATGGAAGGAATTGCGTGTACGTGTGGATTTCTTTTCGAAGATCATGCCGAAGCTCCGGTCACGCAAATACGCGTGGGGTTCATTCATAACCCACTTCCGTTTTAAATCCATGGTGATTTCGATCAGTTCCATCATAAGCTCAGGGGTATAATCCTTCAAACCAAGATAATCGGAACCTCTTAAATAGTGTCTCACAATGACTCCTCCTTATTTGTAGTATTTGTACAGTTTTTATACTATAAATATATTTTAACTGTTCCAATTTCTGTTGTCTATTGTACCTGCCTATGTAATATGCTGGATAAAATGTATTATTCTACAATCGCATTTCTGATAAATTGTTACAGATTGGCCTGTGCTGCTGTTTCGTGTATTGGTGGGGGGAGTGATAAATCCGGACGAGAGAGGTACAGAACTGGTTTTCCGGCGGCAGGGGACATCATACACAGGGAAAGACATACAGAGCCCACGGGGATGGTTTACAGC
>Ga0153941_1000644_pt1 | contig 14950 bp, 12 predicted proteins | sample TSNJ025MetaG_FD_104733 | JGI IMG/M metagenome (GOLD analysis project Ga0153941, IMG submission 104733) | Attine ant fungus gardens microbial communities from New Jersey, USA - TSNJ025 MetaG | ecosystem: Host-associated > Fungi > Mycelium > Unclassified | place: USA: New Jersey, Brendan T. Byrne...
CCACTCTTATTATGAAATATCATATATTTTTAAGGGGGAGCGCATGCAGCAATGTAATGGAAAATGGTATAATGCCAAGGACACCTCCCTGTTTTTTGTTCCTCCTTTATATATCCATGGATACAGTAATATCACAGTTACGGAGGATATTGTGATTCAATTTACTGCCGATTTCCTTAAAAATATATCTCCTGCGCTTACAGAAGGAAAGACGCTGGATATTTCGTGGGATTCGCCTTATATTGAAATTTATGTGGATTATATGGAAGAACTGCGGGATTTAAGTATTAGTAAGAATACAATAAAACAAACAGCAGGAGAAGATATTAATAAGCAAAAGTTATTCCAAATAGAACTTCGTATAAACAGTCTTGTAACCAAATTACTTTCCAGGCTGCTGGAGTGCGGATACATACATTTTAAGACCAGTTCCTTTGACAATCATGACTGCAGGATGTTTGATGCCATAATCAATGATATACTGCTGCACCCTGACGATATGCCGGATATGGATACCGCAGCACGGAAATCCGGATTAAGCTATTACACCTTCAGCCGTCATTTCAAAGCGGCAACAGGGTTCAACTACTCAGAATATTGTAATATGCTGAGAATGCAGCATGCGGAAAATCTGCTCATCAACACGAATATGCCGGTGTCGGAAGTGGCAAATGCAGTAGGCATTACCACATTCAGCTATTTCAGCCGGATGTTCAAAGACATGAATGGGATGTCCCCATCTGCATACCGGCAGCATAACAAGGATATTCCTCTGTATAAGTAGGAGCTGAATAAAATCCAAACTTTTTCAGATAAATCCACTTAATATAATGAATTTGCCTGAAAAGTTTGGAATTTATTTAAGTATGTATAATACCTGCGAGTACATTGGAGATCAACTATCTACTCTGACCAAAACGCTACCTGATTGCGAATAAGTTTGGTTAACATCTCTTCTGCCTCTGTAACGCCGGCATTTTTAAGATTAGACTGTAGTTTCTCCCATTCCGCTTCAAATTGACCTTCTGCAGCACTTACGCATTTTATTAATCCTGTCCATGCATAATCATCTAAAACAGTAGCAATATCGTTAAACTCTGAAGGCAGGTTCTGGGCCCATACCGGTGAATAATCCGGAATCGCAAATTCTTCCGGCTGAGGGAAGATATCAATCAACATCTCTACTCCCCATGCATCTACAGCTGCTTTTTCTGCAATGTTATACTCATCAGTAACAGATTTTTTTGATTTTGTTGTATAGGTATTGCCTGTAGGATCTTCCACACCAGTACCGTATGCCGGGAACGGATAGTTATGGTAACCAACACCTGTTGTCTTTTTATAATCAATATCTGTATTAGATGCGTTAATCTCTTCTTCTGTACGATAACGCATTCCATTTTCGTCTACAAAATAGTTCACATCTTCAATGCCCCAATTTACTAACACTTGCGCTTCGTCTGTACACAACCAGTCTATAAATTGAATAGCCCTTACCGGATCTTTACAATCAACTGAGATACCAACACCCCAGCCTACGTTAAGACCTTGATCCATTAACGATGCTGCTTTCGTCTCTTCGGTCATTGTTAGCGGAAGACCTGCATAAGTTCTCCCAAATTTACCATCGTTTTCTAATATTCTTTCTGCATCTGCATAATCCCAATTAGCGTCTAACAGGCATAATACACGACCGGTTGATATCTTTGCAAGATAATCGTCATGAGTCTGCGTAGCAAAATCAGAATCCAGAATACCTTCTAAATACATACGATTCAGCCATTCGAAGTATTCTTTTTCTTCTTCTGTCGTATGCTTGTAAACTGCAGAATAGTTATCTGCATCATTGATAATCCATTGCCCGTTATCCGGAGACGCATCAGCGATGAAACCTGCCGGATTTGCTAATGTTATATACCAATGCCAATCTGAAACAGATATTGAGATACCGATGGTATTTAATCCATCTATTGTTGGGTTGTCTGCCATGTAAGCTTTTATTAATGATTCGAGTTCCTCTAATGATTCCGGCACCTTATAATCATTATATGCCAGTACATCAAACTGCAGCTGTGATGTTCCGCTGCTTTCCAATGAGGTGCTTCCTACACCATTACTGCATAATTGATAAATTGCCTCAGTTTCTGAACTATAACGAAGCTTATGATACTGGTCTCCATATAATGCTTTAATATTAGGACCATATTCTTCTATCAGCTCTGTCATGTCAATCAGTGCACCTGCTTCTACAAGTGAAGCTGCACCTCCTTTTGCGAAGATAAGATCCGGATAGCGTCCTTCCGCAATCATAAGGGAAATTCTTTCATCCGTACCATCAACCGGATAATCCATATTAAGCGTAACACCGGTAGCTTCCGTAATCGCTAATGCAACAGGATCGGTCCACGGATCTTCTTCTGATCCGTCTGCGTTGTAAAAAGTGAATGTAACAGGATCAAGATCAAGAACCGCTTCTGTGGAATCCTCAGTGCTGCTGCCTGCTGTATCAGTTACGGTGGGTGTTTCTGCGTCATTTCCACAACCTGATAACATTCCCGTTATCATTGTTGCTGACAGTAGTAGAGCAATCAATTTCTTTTTCATAAAAACCTTCCTCTCTTTTCATTCATTTATTTCAACAGATATCGTATAGGATAATCTGCATCAATCTGCACGCAGCAGTAAAGTCAATCCTTCACTGCTCCTAAAGTCATTCCTCCTACAAAATACTTCTGAAGGAAAGGATAAACGACAAGAATCGGAGCCGTTGCAATAATTGTAATTGCCATGCGAATTGACTGAGGTGTTACGCTGGAAGTCACAGCATCCGTACGTGAACTGTCAATATTAACACTTGTTTCATTTAACACTTCATATAGAACATACTGTAATGTCTTCAAATCCCTGGCATATAAATAGGTGTCCATAAATGAATTCCACTGACCTACCGCTACAAAGAGAGCAACCGTTGCCAGTACCGGTTTGCATAGAGGTAATACAATCCTGTACCAAATCTTAAAATCAGATGCCCCGTCTAACTGTGCAGATTCCTGCATTGCATAAGGCAGACCTTCGACAAAGGATCTGATTAGTATAACATTATAGACGCCGATCAGACCTGGCAGTACATACACCAGGAAATTATTTCCCAGACTTAATGTTCTCATAATTAATAAATATTCCGGTACCAGACCACCACCTACATACATAGTAACAACAAACAACACAGTGAATAATTTATTAAAATAAAAATCTTTTCTGCTTAAAACAAACCCTAACATTGCTGAACAAATAACACTTGTAACCGAACCTGCCAGAGTTCTCATAATCGACATAACAAGAGGACCACCCAGACTTTTTTTGGTAAATATGTATATGTAATTTTGTAGTGTAAAAACTCTTGGTATAAGAAAGTTCATTCCGCGCACCGTATCCAGAGAATCATTAAAAGAAATCGCCAATACATTCAGAAATGGATATAGTGTAATTACAATAATAAACAGGAAAAAAATCACTAAAAATATATCAAAAGGTGTAAATTTTCTATTTTCCTTTATTTTAACAGCTGCTCTGTTACTCATTTGCTCTATTCCTTTCAAATTAATTTTGTACCTGTTAGCTTAGCAGCCGACTTATTGGCAATGAACAGTAACACAATACTGATGCCCGATTGGAATACACCAATTGCTGTACCAAGACCATAGTTCTGAGTTCCAATACCCCGCGTATATGCAAACCAGCTTAATACTTCAGCGGATTCTTTGACAACACCATTACTTAAAAGCATCTGTCGTTCCATCCCAACCCCTAATACACCACCGATACTCATAATAAGTAAGGTTACAATGGTAGGTCTGATTCCAGGCAGTGTAATATGCCACATTCTTCTAAATCTATTGGCACCATCCACTTTTGCCGCTTCATATAGACCCTGGTCAATACCCGCCATGGCTGACAGATATATAATTGCACTCCATCCCATTTCTTTCCATACATCAATCAGGCAGCAGATTAGCCAGAAAGCAACACCATTGGTTGTCATGAATTTGAAAGGACCAACTCCGATATTGCTTAATATTTCATTTAAAACACCGGAATCTCCGAGAAAAGCTTTGGCAATACTGGCGATAATAACCCATGATACAAAGTGCGGCAGATAAGAAATCGTTTGTGTTATTTTCTTGAATTTAATAAAACGAAGTTCGTTTAACAATAACGCAAATATAATTGCTGAAAAAAATCCTAAAACAATACCAATTGCGCTAATTCCTAATGTATTAATAAGAATCTGAATAAATTTTTGATCCTTAAACAACGTTATAAAATGATCCAGACCAACAAAATCTCTTTCCCATATACTCATTCCAAATGATTTGGGTCGTACATCCTGAACCGCCATTGTCCAACCCCAAAGAGGTATATACTTAAAGATAATCAACCAGATTAAAAACGGTACAGACATCAATAATAAATATCGCTGTTTCCACATGAGATTCCAACTGAACTTTTGCATTAAAGCAGCATTTTCCACATTCTTTTTCTTACCTTTCATTACCCTCTGTTCCCTCCAGTCGTTTAGTGATTATAGTATATGGGATTGCGCGTAAATAAACTACCTTGATATATTAATCAAAAATACTCTATTTTTTTTACTTTTACATCAATACCTGGCTACTTTTTTGTCCAGAAGTCAACCTGTTTCTGAACCTGCTCTGTCAGATAAGTGCCCATTTCCAAAGCTCCGGCATCTATTAAAGCATTTTGAAAGCTCTCCCATTTCTCATCAAACTCATCCTCTGAGCAAATGACACATGTAACCAAACCTGACCATGCAATATTGTCCAGAACCGATATTTTCTGTTTGAATTCTGAGGGTAAATACATTGACCATATGGGTGCATATGCAGGGGCTTCAAATTCATCTGCCTGAGGAAAGATATCAGTCAACATGGATACCCCCCAGGCATCCAATGCTTTTTTTTCCGCAATATGATATCTGTCAATAGTACTTTGCTTTGTATCTGTTGAAAAAGGATTGCCGGTACTGTCTGCCACCCCTGTACTATAACGGGGAAATGGATAAGTATATTGTCCCACACCGGTACTTAATGAATAATCGTTGTCATGATCCGCTTTCTGAATTTCATCCTTAGTCCGATAGCGTTTTCCATCTTCATCCACAAGATAATTGACTCCTTCAATCCCCCATTGAATCAAAATCTGCCCTTCTTCACTGCAAATGTAATCCAGAAACTGTATCGCTTTAACAGGATCTTCGCACGCTGTTGTAATACCAATTCCCCAACCAATACTAAGCACAATATTATTAAGGGAAGCACAAACCATATCTTCATCCATAGTTACAGGCAGACTTGCATAGGTACGATCATATTTACCCTCCTGCTTCAGACTGCGGACTGCATTATTATAGCTCCAGTTAGAATCCATGATCCCCAGCACTCTGCCGGATGATATTTTTTCCAGATAGTCTTCATACGTTTGGGTAGCAAATTCTGCATCCAGCAGCCCCTCCTGATACATGCGGTTCATCCATTGAAAATACGCCTTCTGACCTTCGGCCAAATGCTTATAGGTTGCTTTATATCCATTTGCATCATCAATAATCCATTGCCCATTATCCTGGGAACCGTTTGCTATATAACCGGACGGATTAGACAAAGTTATAATCCATCGCCAATCACTTGCCACCAAAGAGATGCCGATGGTTTCCTCTCCGTCAATCTCCGGATATTTTTCTTTATATTCTTTAATCATCTCCCCATATTCTTCAAGTGTATAAGGTATCCGATAATCATTCTCTTCCAGTACGGCATACTGTATCTGCGCGGTTCCGGAGGTCGTATAGATTTCATTGGTCATGCCGCTGCTGCATAGTTGATAGATAGCGGGATCTTGCGCTGAATAGGTAAGCCTTTCATAGTAATCCCCATACAATTTCTTAATATTTGGTCCATATTCGTCAATTAATTCGCTTAAGTCAATAAGTGCTCCGACTTCTATCAATTCGTCTGCATCACCTTTCGCAAATATGATATCCGGATAATTAGATGTGGCAATCATAAGGGAAATTCCTGATTCACTTTGATCCACCGGATATTCCGTCTTAAGCGCCACTCCCGTTGCATCTGTAATTGCTTTGGCTACAGGGTTTGTCCAGGAATCTGCGCTGCCATCCACATTGTAAAATGTGAATGTTTTCACCTCATCCGCAGTATTATAATCCATATATTGAATACTTTCATTTTGACTGCAGCCGGTGAATCTTATAAGTACAATCAGGTCAAATACTATTAATAGGCCAAAAACTATTTTCTTCTTTCCAAGTCTATTCATAATCGTCTCCTATCCCAACATAACGTGGCAACACTTTATTCTTCTTAAACTCTTTAGGACTCACCCCTGCATATTTCTTGAATTTGATATGGAAATAGTCCACATTACTATAACCAACTTTCATGGCTACCTGATATACCTTCAGATCTGTTTCCATCAACAGTCTTTTGGCATTATCAATACGTATTTGATCTAAGATATTGTTAAAAGAATCTCCTGATTCCAGACGGAACAGCTTGCCAAGATATGCATTATTATAATTGAATATCTTTGCTATTGCTTCAAGCTTCAGACTCTTGTAATAATTTTTTTCCATGTATGCATATACACGCCTTATGATTGTTTTTGGGTTCGATTCGCCCAGATCATTACACATTTTCATCAGATACTGATAAAATATATCCAGTAATTCCATAAAATCATTTGCATTATTTACATCTTCAATGGCGTGTTTCTCATTCTCCAATTTCGCTGATTGTTCATTTTGTTTTTCCAGTATATTCTGTATCGTAATAATATTAATTATAATATGTAATTTAATCTCTGGTTCTTTCATTAAACTAAAACGGCAAAAACATTTGAATTTATCCACTTCTTCCTTAAGAGCCTGTACATCCCCCACCTCGGCTAAAGTACTCAGGTGCTCGGGTACTATATAGCGTCCTGCTTCCTTATGTCCCTGTATAATATCAATAGATATTACACCCCGGTCTTTGTAAAGGAACTTATTACCAAGTAAGTAATTGGCACATTCGTAGGAAAAGTTAATGTCAAACCAATTTGACACATTATGGCCAACTGATATAAAGAATCCACTTCCATAAATTTTTTTAACGCGCTCATTTCTCGCCAGCAATTCTTCTTCAAACTGAATATAGGGATATCCCATTTGTATAAGCACCATCTTATTCTCCCCCATAAGAACATGCCGGACAGACTTAATACCTTTTACTAATAGATTGAATTTCTCCTGATTAATAGATTGTTCGTTTTCCAATAATTCAATGCTGCTAACAATAGCAACACAATAAGTAGAGCAATTCAAATCTATCTGAAATCGTTCTATCTCTTTTGCCAATACATTACGATCGCTTGAATGTAATAAAATTCTTCGGAGTACTTCTTCTTTGGCTTTTAGCTGACTTTCCGCATCATAGGCCTTCTTTTCTTTTTTTTGTTCTAACTCTTTACATATTTTTCTAACATTCTCCAGAAGTTTTTTCTCATTAATCGGTTTCAGAATGTAGTCTTTAACCCCCAAAGATATGGCGGATTTCGCAAAGTCAAATTCAGAATATCCGGTCAGAATGATAAACTGTCCCTGAAAACCTTCTGCTCTCGCCTGCTTTATCAATTCGATTCCATTTATTCCCGGCATCTTAATATCAACAAGCACTAGCTCCGGTTGATAAGATAACATTTTTTCCAGTCCTTCTCTGCCATTCGCAGCTTCCGCACAGAGCTCAAATCCCTCATCCTCCCAGGAAAACAGCAATTTGATTCCCTCTCGAACAATAGCCTCATCGTCAATAATCATTAATTTGTACATTTTTATGATAACCTCTCTTTATATCCTTAGGTAAATGAATGATTACCGTAGTTCCACACTTTTCTTTACTGTTTATTTCAATACCGTACTGTTCGCCGTAATAAAGACTCACTCTTTGATGTACATTACTGATTCCTATATGAGTACGATCAATATTTTGATAATTGTTTAATTCTTTCCTGATTTTCTCCAGAACCTCTTCAGGTATCCCTTCTCCATTATCAGTAATGGTTATTGTAAATGAAGCTTCAGCCTCACCTACAAGTATCTTTACATAACCATTCTCTTCCCTGGCTTCCAGACCATGAATAATGGCATTTTCAACAATAGGCTGCATCACAAGCGGGAGAATTTCAATATCTTCGATGTCAATCTCCAATTTAATCTCATATTGTATCCGATCACCAAATCGATGTTTTTGAATTATAAGATAATACTCCAGAAGCTCAAGTTCAGAACTTATCGATACAAGATTCTGACCAGCCTGGAGTGTCCTTCTTAGAAGCTCAGCAAGCATCTTTACTAATTCTTCAATCTCCAATTCACCATTTACTCTGGCTTTCATACGAATGGTTTCTAAGGTATTATAAAGGAAATGCGGATTAATCTGACTTGCCAGCATCTTGAACTCCACTTCCCTCTTCCTGCTGTTTAGCTGCTCCTTTTGCACTTGCTCTTCAAATACTTTACTGGTAAGTGAATGTATACTATTGATCATGGTATTAAGATATTCATATAGTTCGGTTATCTCATCATTACCGCCGATCTTCTCTGATATCTCAAAATCTCCTTTTGTTGCTTTTTGCATTTGCGTTACGAATTTATTGATTCTTTTACTGAAGCCCTTCGTATAGGAAGCTATTAAAATCACTGAAAAAGTAACACAAATAGATACAATTATGAGACTGCTGTATCTTTGCTGGTTGATCTGTTCTAATATTTCACTGGCCGACTGCAGGCTTGCGATTATAATCTTGTTTTTTGATTCGGGAATATCCATATTGACTGCAGTCAGTACATACTCTTTTTCATTATATAGTACAGTTTCATAGGTAGAATCTCCCTCAAAATCTGAAAGGAAACTTAATATTTCATCATTTTTCTCTACATTGGAGGCGATGATCTGATTCTTATTTAATACTATAAAAGTCTCCTGTTCTCTTTTATCTAATGGTTCCTGCAGGCATTCACTATTAAGATAAATTCTGAAAATGCCGACTTGTTCTCCCCTTTTTGATTTAATCACTCTTGACAAGGATAGATACTCGTCAATACCTGTTGGCAGAGTTTGATAGCTCCATACACTCTTTCCATTTTCCGCAAGGGTTTTTTGGTACCATTCCTCTTGTTTTGTATTGTCATCTACTTTTACAAAACGTGAATTCCCATGAATGGTATCATTTTCCAGCCATATACAAATCCATTTGATCACATCAATATAGTAACTTCTATAATCTGTAAAGGTAGTATAATTCTTGTAATCAGCTACTTCCTCTTCATAACTTTCATAAGTATAAAAAGCGATATGTTCCAGCTCTTCATCAAAATAAAAAAATTTTGAAACATCATTTGTTACCTTGATTGACTCGCTGATTATATCCCGCATCATTTCAAGTTCAGAAATCTCTGAATTCTTCGCCTGTTCTATAAGCAGCTGGCTTGTTCCCGACAGCAGGTATATACATACAAAAGCCATTGGCAAAACACCGCCTAATAGATACAATGAAAACATCCTCCGGCGAAGGCCGACTCTTTTTACTGATCTCATGGGTATTTCCTGTCTATTATTATCAAATTTCATCGTGAAACCGCCTATTCATACAATTTGGATCCCAATTTGATTATTTCCAGGAGATAGAGTTTCTTATCATTAGGACATGCTTTCAGTACTTCTGCAATTTCGGTCAGCATTAAGGCATCACTTTTCCTTCCTTTTAGCAGAAAATCAAGACTGAGGTCCAGAATATCACTGACCTTAATGAGATTTTCTACAGAAAGACCTTTAATTCCGCGTTCAGCTTCACTGTAGTGATTCAATGAAATTTCCAGCTTTTCAGCCATTTGCTCCTGCGTGAAGTTATATTTTCTTCTCTGGTCCTTTAACCTTAACCCCATATCCTTTTTATAATCACCCATGTTACCTCCTATAGCTATGTATATATACTACCTAATCTAACAGTGTAATATAATACACTAACAGACTGTATTTTTGCATCCAATAGATTACATTTCAGGAAATAACCCCCCATATTCACTGAGCAGGGAGCTGTAAAAAATCATTTTGGTAATGGAATACAACATAAAATCATGAGTTAGGTAACACTTGGATTTTTATAGTATGTATAAAAAGGTTGCTTTATGGAGATATTCAGACTTATATATGGAACTGTTAACACAGCTTTTATCCACATTATAAAGGAGAAGCCGGAGATGCTTATGGATTTATAGCGAAATGGCAAGCAAAAGAAAAAAGGGATTGAACCCTTTTGCAGAAATGTTTACACAGAATACCGATATGGCGGCATGGTTAACAATAGACGTTATAATAATAGACGATATAATAATAGATTATCCTGTAATGCAGACACTTGAGGTTGAGAATCATTACCTGTATCTTGATTTTATGGGCATGAAAATAAAGAGGGATACCTGATTCCGGATACTGTACTGAACATTAAAACATACGTACAATTTCCTTTTTAGCCGTTTCCAGGGCAGTGATTACATTATCACACCATGCGTCAAAGGCAGGATCCTCTTTCTGCAGCGCAGGAGTTGCCAGAATATGGTCTATAGACATGCGTACTCCTGTGTCGAAACGTATTTTAGCAGTAAATCCGGGAACGAGACGTTTTAATTTCTGATTATCAAAAACTACGGAGTTTGCTTTATCTCCAGTCAGGCTGCCTTTAAAATCATAGGAGCTGCATTCTGCCAAAAAGGCGGAGGATACATAGTAGGGTTTCAGTTCCACGTGCAGTACATCTGCAATTGTTTGATAAATCTGGTTCCAGGTGAGGGTTTCGTCGGATGTAATCTGAACGGCTTCCCCGATGGCATGGATATTGCCCATGATTCCTATAAATGCTTCTGCAAAATCACTGTTATGGGTCATTGTCCAAAGGCTGGTACCGTCTCCGTGGATGATAACAGGTCTGCCTTCCAACATTCTGCGGATGATCGGAAAGCTTCCGTTGTTACCATGGATGCCCAAGGGTATACTTCTCTCATCATAGGTATGGCTTGGTCTGACGATGGTGATGGGAAATCCCTCGCTGCGGTACAGACTCATCAGGTAATCTTCACCGGCTATCTTATTACGGGAATATTCCCAATATGGATTTGCCAGGGGTGTGCCTTCTGTAATCCGGTAATCTGACAATGGCTTCTGGTAAGCGGATGCCGAACTGATATAGATAAATTGTCTGGTTCTGCCTTTAAACAGACGGTAATCTCTTTCAAGCTGTTCCGGGACAAAGGCAATAAAATCAGCTACCACATCAAAAGTCATGTCGCCCAACAATTCTTTTACTTTTACCTCATCATTTATGTCTGCCTTGATCGTTATGACACCTTCCGGCAGCAGTTCATTACGGTTACCGCGATTCAGCAGATAGACCTCCTGCTTCTGTTCCAGAAGTTTTCTGGTAATCGCCATGCTTATTGTTCCGGTTCCGCCAATAAATAATACCTTCATAGTAACCTCCATCTGTGCGCTCTGCACACATACAAATCAGGATGTTGAAAAGACATCTTCATCGTCTTTTCAACCTTCCAAACATGCCGCCTCTGGCAGCACAAACAGTCCTCACAAAAACACTTCAACAAATCAACAATATTTGTTGGTTGTGAAATCAACTTGTGTCCATTATAATAAGGTAATATAGGTATTGTCAAGAGACTGTGAGGTTAGAACGGTCATCCTGTTATTAAGACTGTTATTATGTTATTAAGAAGGTAATAGTTCAACATGCTTCTGGCAATATAGCTGTTTAGACGCAATATTGAATTATTGCTTAAGAAATGAGGATTCATACGATGGAATATTTTTGGTTAGTAGTTGCAGCATTAGGGGCGGGGATTGGCACTGGTCTGGCGGGACTTTCTGCTGCCACGGTTATGGTGCCGATCCTGATTGTGATGTGCCCGGGTTTTGCAGGAGAAAATGGAGTGTATCAGGCAACGGCCATTGCGCTGGCTTCGGATATTCTGGGTTCTGCAGCCACCGCCACGATTTATATCAGACATAAAAATATTGATTTAAAGCGCGGATGGATTATGTTGGTGTGCATCGTAAGCATGTGTATTGCCGGCAGTTTTGCCGCATGGTCGGCAGGAGATATTGTGCTGGGCAGTTTTTCACTGTTTCTGACATTCTGTATCGGTATCCGTTTTCTGGTAAAACCTGATACCCAAAGGAAAAATACGGTGGAAAAAGGAGAAGGACTTGATTTTAAGGGAGTCATTATTTCTCTGTTTTTTGGTCTGACCATTGGATTTGGAACCGGATTTGTCGGCTCAGGAGGGGGTATGATGATGTTGGTTGTGTTTACTGCTTTTCTGGGAATGGGACTTAAAACGGCAGTAGGAACCAGCACGTTTATCATGACCTTTACAGCCCTGATTGCGTCAGTCAGTCATTTTATAATTGATCCGTCTATCCTTACAGACCGTCTGGATGCGTTGATCATCTGTGTGGTAGTGGCTACGCTTGCCTCTGTGGTCTCTGCACGATTTGCCAATCGGGTCAATAACCGGACGGTTGGGTTGGTGACCGGAGCAGTATTAACTGTGCTGGGAGCGGCCATGATTATTTTGAATTATTGGGATTTCATTGCAGGTTTTGAGTTGGTATGGCAGACGCTTTACTGTTTTGGCTGGTTTCTGCTCTATATTGTGATTGCGGCGGTTATCCTGATCATATTGTATTTAACCTTTCATATACCAAGGGAGCTGTTTCGCAAGATGCTGCATATGCCGGCGCTGTTTTCAGCAGTGGTGTTCATGTGGCTTGCAGAGAACTGGATGGCGGCTTCTCTTTCGGCAGTTATATTTGCTGTTGTTGTTTATCCTGTTTTAAAAGTCCTGGAAAGATGGAAGGGTTATGATGATCTGTTTATCCAAAGACGAAAAGGTGAGGTGAAAAAGAGCCTGCTTCTTCTGTTTCTTACCATTGCGGCAATGATTGCTGTCTGTTGGGGGCTTCTTGACCGGCAGTATATAGCCGTTACTGCAATACTTATGTGGGGGCTTGGAGATGCGGCGGCAGCTTTGATTGGAAAACGGTTTGGAAAGCATTTGGTTAACCTTCCCCATGCGGATCATAAGAAGACATGGGAGGGCAGTATTGCCATGATGTGTGTGGCCTTTTTCATTGGTACGGTTTCGTTGTCTGTAATTACCAGCCTGCCATGGTATTTATGTCTGGTGATGGCTTTGCTTACAGCACCGCTTGCCGCTTTGGCAGAGCTTCTGTCACATAAGGGTAATGATACGGTTACAGTGCCGGTGGTGGTTGCTGCGGGACTTTATATTCTATCGGTACTGTCAGAAATTATGTAATATATGCGTGTAAAATCGTGGAGCATACAGGGTTATCCCGTTGATGCCAACAGCGTTGGATACCCGTACCTTGCGAAGAGCCGCCGATTCCATCGCTGTTGACGTTAAGTGGCGGGAGTATGTTACTTTACTTTGTAAACAGATACTTTATATCTTCCAACAAAGTTATGGCACTCTGCTGCTAATGTATAGGTATCTGAATTATTCAGGTTGAAAAAGGTTTCCAATTCTTTTGCCCTGTCTAATTTATACACTTCATTACCTTCTGAATCATATAAGATTATATCTAAATCTCCGCTTTTTATATCAGAGCGAAACGAAAATTTTATTCTGTCGCCAGCTTCTCCAGAAAATGAAATAGTAGAAGTTTTTGTTATCTGCCCGGAATAGTTATGATTCAAATTACCTATTTTATCAGGACGGGTTAGCAGGTAAATGCTTACTATTACAATTATCACAATGATGATTCCTGTTAATATATATTTCTTTTTCATTGTATAAAACCCCTTTCATAAATTATGATTTATTAGTTTACATCATGTTACTGTTTGTGCCAAAGGTGTGAATCTGTAACGAATTTAAACTCTATGAGTAACCAAAGTCACCGTACAGATAATATAAACTACATAAAAGCATATCACAACAATTCTGTCGTATCAATCTTCAACAAAATAATTTAGATTAAATTTTGGATTCATTAAGATAAAATTTATCTTGAGACGGAGTTTGTATTTATTTCAATAGTAAGCTTTCGGAAAACGGTAAAACCGTGGCTTTTTACAATATTGGAGTCTTAAGTCCTATATAACCGTTTGCCATTGCCAGCAGGATAATGAATATCCCTATTATTATGAAGGCACTTATCATTCTGCCCCCCCTTAATTCTGCAATCTCACGCAGGTAAATAACATAAAGAATGGTTTTCCATAATAAAATACCTACAAACAAAATGTTGAACACCATACCCCAAATAATACTATTCCAAAAGACATAAAAATATACTTCCGTGAACGCCACAATAAGGCTGCAAAATAAGGTTGGAAAATAGGTAAGCCCCCATGTGGCAATAAAAGTAGAGATATTCGTCTTACTACCCAAACACTTGGCTGTAAACCAAAATAAAACACTTATTGTAATATAGGTACAAATACCTGACGCCGTAGTTATCAGCATATGAAATACTTTGATTTCATAATTGCCGGTTTGGGAAAAAGCCCGTAAAAGAGGTTCAAATACTGTGTTTATAAGTATTGTTATCGCCACAAGCCCCCAGGCAGCCCATTTATTTTCAGACCTGAAGGCCTCTATGGGTTTGTTCAAAGCTTGGAAAAATGACTTCATATGATTATCCTCCAAAAAGACTTAAAAATAAATTTGTATAACCTGTGCCAAATAATGCAGTACACACAACAGCCTGCGCTGCCGCCGCGCTAAACGCAAATCTCCATGGATATACTGTAATCCACCTGTCGGCTTTTACCCAAA
>Ga0153941_1000650_pt1 | contig 14864 bp, 12 predicted proteins | sample TSNJ025MetaG_FD_104733 | JGI IMG/M metagenome (GOLD analysis project Ga0153941, IMG submission 104733) | Attine ant fungus gardens microbial communities from New Jersey, USA - TSNJ025 MetaG | ecosystem: Host-associated > Fungi > Mycelium > Unclassified | place: USA: New Jersey, Brendan T. Byrne...
CATCACGTTGTCGGCTTCCAACATTTTCTGAAGCGCAGGGATACTGATGTCATCCGGCGAAATCCCATCCCTGACAGCCAGCGCAGCTGCCGTTCCGGCTGCCTGACCCGTAAGCATGGCACCAGGGTAGCAGCGAAGCACATCCCAGGTGTCGCCTACAGCAGAAACGATGCGCCCGACAGCCAGGATATTCTTGATTTTCGTATCCAGCAGGCAGCCGTAGGGGACTTCATATGTAGAGCCGATACCACGCCAGTCACTGACACAACCAATGGAAGACTCATTAAAGGCAAATGCATTTTCCTCAAGAACCGACTCACGGCCGAAAATCCGATTGCACTTGCGCAGATTGGCAATCCCTGCAAGACTCACCATCGCATAATCCTTGCCCTGCGTTTTGATGTGGGCCAGCGCCGCCTTATGGGAATCAATAACGTATTCATTGATCTCCTCTGTTGTGGTACCGTAATATTTCTTTGGCGAAATATTCGATCCCTCCTGTAATAAGTTGTAACCGACGCCACCCCAGCGCAAGCCGCAGGTCATATCTTCGGTCTTGATTGCTTCTTCCATACTTTTGAAATCCGTTTCGACGAAGCATGTGGTCAAGAAGTTTTCCCCTTTTTCCATTTTCACGCCCGCACGGGAAAATACGACACCGTAGCCACTACCGTCAATAATGATTTTTCCCCTGTAAAAACTGCGTCCGGTCAGGTTTTCGACAATAACGCCTTTACAAACATTACCGTCCATCACCACATCACAGAACCGGGTATCATAGATAACGTCGATTCCCTCACTCAGCACCAGCTCCTCCATCGCCAGGGTAAAGGCCGGCATGTTGAAAATTGTTGCGTAGCGCCCTTTGATATTGAAATAAGGGTAGGACTTCAAACCGGGGGTATTCTCAGGCTCCTTGACATAATCCACACCCTGATTCCATGTGTAGGGCAGGTTGCTATAGCTATATTTAATGGAGAGATGCAACATTTCCTCTACAATGCCCTTGGTTATCTTTCTTCCGCGGCCATCACAGATTGGTTCAAACAAGCAGACCATGCCGAGCGTGGCGAGCCCGCCAAGCATTTCCGCTTTCTCAATAATCAACACTTTGGAGCCGTGTCTGGCTGCCGCCAGAGCAGCCACCACACCACCCGGGCCGCCGCCGACAATGACAATATCATACTCCTTGTCAGTGGCCAACGGGGTCACCAATTTTTCAGTTATATTATCCATTCAAACATTCTCCTTTTGTCTAGATTGGTTTACAGGTTAAGGTCCTACAATCAATACTGTGCGCGCACACCTTATTTGCTGTCATTGTAACAGCAATTTTTATATTTGTCAACATAATTTTTTTCCTCCGAGTACTGTTGGTTACTGTTTCCAATCATTCGAATAGGCATGCTTTGCTTGCCCCCTTGCATTTGGTAATGTATAATAAACGTATTGCTAATTGCCGCAAATACGGAGGAAAATTATGAATACAAACCAACAGTTGCTTGATGCCATTATTTCTTTTGCAAGGGAAAATGAAAACGTAAATGCTCTTATTTTAATTGGCTCCCAGGCCAGAACGGAAAATTATGCCGACGAGTATTCCGATATTGACTTAATATTGGTAGCAAAAAACCCCGACAATTTCATATCGTCTGATGAATGGCTTATCAACATTGGAGTGCCTCATATTTCATTTGTAGAGCCAACCATCGGCGGCGAAAAAGAAAGGCGAGTGATATTTGATAACGCTTTGGACGTAGATTTTGTAATCATTTCCCAAAAGCAAGCCCAGAATGCCCTTCAAAGCAATGAGGGCTTAGAAATTCTTAGCAACGGATATAAAATTCTCGTGAATAAAAATAATTTGACTATTCCGCCCCTGACAAATCCTCTTGAGAAAAGCTACCCGGTACCATCTGAGGATATATTCACAAATGTTGTAAATGACTTCTGGTTTCATGCCATCTGGACTACTAAAAAACTTCTGCGGAAAGAGCTTTGGGCAGCAAAATTTTGTATGGACAGCTATATGAAAGGGAAGCTCCTATGGATGATTGAACAATATGAGCATGGGAAATATGGCCAAAGTTATAACACTTGGTACGGCGGAAGGTTTATCGACAGCTGGGCCGACCAAAACATAAAAAACTGTCTATGTAAAACTTTCGCTCATTATGAAAAAACCGATATGATTTCAGCATTAATTGAAACGATGAATTTATTCCGAAGCCTCGCTATAGAGGTAGCAAAAGCATACGGATTTGAATATCCTTCACACGCAGACGAATATTCGACTAATTGGGTACATGAAAAGCTGATAGATTAACGCTAACGGCTGCAAATCCTACCTTGTTCCATAAAAACAGGCAAAAGAAAAGCACCTCTCTCTGAAGAGATGCTTTGGTTATCTATTGCCTTAAATGATTGTTTTTTACTGTGCATCCATGTCTCGCACATTCCCCCAATCTATAATCTTTCTAAGATATGGGTCTGCACCATAATTACCTTCCAGGTACTGCTTATCAAATCTGGCATCCTTACGAACGGATTCCCCCTTCTTATTTTTAAATTCCACCAAAGAATACAACTTGGAATTTTGACGGTTGCCTTTTGCAACAAACCAGATTTCATCACGCCTAAATACATCACTGTTCATGGTTGATAAGTCATGTGACGTAAAGATCAGCTGGGCACCATTCTTATTAATCTCCATATTATTAAACATCATGATCATGTGTTTTAATAATACCGGATGGATCTTTGCATCTAATTCATCTATTACCAGCGTTGTACCCATCACAAGGCTTTTTGCAATAAAAGGCAGCAAACCAAATATTTTCTGTGTTCCACTGGATTCATCGCCCAAGGTTATTTCTGCACAATATCCATCAACAACATGCCTTGTATATACTTCTATATGCTCATCATCCCTTTCCTCAATATAGAAGTCTTCGATACCCAAATCCATTTCCTTTATCATATCGAGAACCAATTTTTTAATATTATCTGACTTTGCAATCGCAGTGCGAAGTTCTTGTAAAGGACTTCCATAATTCAGAAAATCTATGGAATCTTCAAACCACTCTAACACATCCTTGATTACTTCATTTTTCTTGTATGTGATTCCAAGATATGATAACAGCGGCAGCGATTCTGATAGATCTTCACTGATTTTGAGCTTTGCGAATGCACCTTTTAGTATAATATCATCGCCAGCTTCTCTTCTGAACAAGGCAGATCTTCTACCAGTATCAAACTTGACCCGGTCAAGACTCTCAAAAACAACGTTATCCTTTCTAATATGAAGAATATAGCGATACTCTGCTAACTTAGTACGGAAAAATACTTCAAATTCAGTGGGATTATTCTTTCCTTCTTCTGAAAATGCAAATGGCTTTACCGGTATTTTCCTGACCTTATAGGCACAGTCATTCTTATCGCAAGTCGCACATAACGGCCGCAAAATCTTAGAATTCAATGTATGCAACGCTTCTAATACATTGGACTTACCTCCGCCATTGGGTCCATATAGAGCTGCTATCGGCAAAAACAACTCTCCATCCTTATCAATAATAATTCTATCTTCATGCTCTGAAATTGCAGCCGCCTGCATATCAAACGTGATTTCGTCTCTTATACTCTTATAATTTTTTATTGTAAATTGGCATAACATAGTCATTACCTCCATTCATATCCTATATTATACACTAATTTTCATTTTTTGTAAATATTTTTGAGCTTTTTTCTCATATTTTTATTTGAAATATCATTGCATCACACCACATCTTCCTAAACTATCAATAGAAATTCAGACATACCCTTTCAACACCAATAATTTAAACTAAATATTTACTATGCAACCTACCATTATCCCAAATTATGTGATAAAATAAAAAAGAAGGTACACTTAACAAACAGAAATGAGTACAGAAATGAGGTCCAACATGATCACTCTCAAAGATATAGCAAAGCGCACAGATGTTTCTGTAACAACTATCTCCCGCGTATTAAATCACGATGACACGATTGCCGTCAGCCCGGAAACAAAGCGTAAAATATTTGATGCTGCCTTTGCATTAGGCTATCAGTTGCCCAAAAAGAGAAAGCTGCTGAAAAATGCATTGCTTATTGGCGTGGCAGACTGGCGTATTATAATAGGAGAATCGCCAAATTACAGCATCCATTCGCTGCAGTATTATGCTGAAATAGAGCTTCCCAATCAAGTCATTACATTTGTGCAATTGAAAAAATCGGAGGTTCGGCCGGTTGATGGCATTATCGCCTTTGGCGGGCTTTCACCGGAAGAAATAAGTGCTCTTCGCCTTTCCTCTCCCCATATTATATTTGTCAACAATTATCAGGAGAATGATGTGTACGATCATATCCTGATTGATCTGGCATCCGCGATGACACAGGCGTTTGACTATCTGATCAATGTAAGAAACTATCGTGTGATCGGCTACATTGGCGGCAAATATATTGGGGATGGATATGCGATTGGAACACACCGCATCCAACAAATTATTGACTTGATGATGGAGCAGGAGCTGTATCATTCCCAGCTGGTTGCCGTAGGCGATTTTACCGAAGAATCCGGTTATGCAATGGCCAAACAGCTGCTGGACGGTTCCCCAAAGCCCGAGGCCCTGATCATTGGCAGCGATATGATCGCCATAGGTGTACTGAAAGCTCTGGAAGAACGAAATATGAAAGTGCCGGATGACATAAGCCTGGTTATTTATCGCGACATTCAAACCGTCGAGCTGCCGGGAGGTGAATATGCCGTTATATTATCCTATCCGGAAATTCTGTGGCAAAAAGCAATACAAATGATTCTTGAACGTATTCATGGACGGACGGAAACCGTCCAAACCGTGATCTTTCCACATTTACTGCGAGAAGGGGAATCCAACTGAAGCAGGAACTGATAGCCAAAAAGGAGACTGACCAATGACTGTAAAGGAAAAAATGCTGTCCGGCGGCAAAATTGCCGGAACCATGCTGCGTATCGTACGAAATCCCGCAGTTTGTTATCTGGCACAAAATGCCGGCCTTGATTTTGTGATGTTTGACTGTGAGCACGGTAATTATAATTTTGAAACCCTGCACGATGCCTTTATCACCGCCAATGCTCTTGGACTTGCGGGATTTGTCCGCGTTCCATGGGGTACAAAGGATTATATCTCGCGTGCTTTGGATTCGGGAGCCACAGGCATTATGGTTCCGATGGTGGAAACCCGCAAAGACGCGGAAATGCTCGTAAAATATTCAAAGTACCCGCCTGTCGGTGCCAGAGGTTATGCCTCCAGTTGTGCGCATATGGACTATAAAGGCGGTAAACACGCCCAGGTAATGGCAGATGGAAACGCAAAGGTTATTTCCATTGCGCAGGTAGAGACGAAGCTTGCCGTTGAAAACGCCGACGAAATCGCGGGGGTTGAAGGCATCGACGCATTGCTGATTGGCCCCAACGATTTGTCCGTGTCGCTGGGAATTCCCGGAGACATGATGAATCCCCTTGAGCTGGAGGCGATCGAAAAGGTTGTTCTGGCCTGTAAAAAGCATGGGAAGGCATTCGGTATCCATTCGGGAGCACCGTTGCTTCAAAGGTTCGCGAAGGAACTGAACCTTGTTATGTCTTCCACTGATACGGATTTATTGACGCAAGGCTTTTTAAGCGTTCGCCGCACTTGTGAAGAATTGCAGGCGGATCCGAAACCCGGATGAAAGGAATTACTCAGCAGACACTAACTTATAATGTGCTAATGCCTTATAGATTCCCTCTTCATGAGATGGAGCCGTTATATACTCAGCTTTTTGTTTCAATTGTTCGGAGGTGGAATTTCCCATGGCCACACCATGGCATACCGTTTCGATCATATCAACATCGTTGAACCCATCCCCGAAAGCAAAGGTATTCTCATGTGGAATCTGATACTTCTCGATGCACCATCGTACGGCTTGTGATTTACCGGCAGCGCGTGGTATCAGATTCACCAGATATTCATGAGACCAATTGGTTATATATTCTTCAAGTATCCCATCGAAAAAAGTCTGTTCTTCTTTCGTAATATACAGCTGCCCCTGATAAATTTTATATTCCGTCTCCAATTTACTGCAAATAAATGGCAGGGGCTGACCCCAATCCGTCCAGACTCGCTCAACACGTTCATTGACTGTATTGGCAATTACACCATCCCAGTAATAACCGCCATAAGCAATATCCATTTGCCTTGCCTTATCACTTAGCCGGTCAAGCGACCCCAGATCGATATGATTATCATATACCAATACACCATTTTCCAGAATGATCTGACCATTTAATGCAATTACAGTAGACGGTACGAAGCCAAGCTCCCGTTCAATGATCCGGATCGCCTCGCGGCCTCGCCCGGTTGCGACAATAATGATGTGTCCGTCGTTTTCAAGCTGCCGCAGCGACGTTATTGTTTTTTCCGATACACGTTTGGTTATATGACTAAACAGTGTATCATCAAAATCAAAAAAGAAAATACCATTTTTCATCTGTCAAACCTGCCTTTCAAGATGTAAAACGAAAGTGCCCCCATCTGCCGGGCAAGGGGCACTTTCGCCGTATATTACAAATAAGTTATCAGTTTACTTTCGCCGCCACTGCCTCTAAAGCAGTATCCATGTCCGCACCGCCAATGATCACCGATTGCCACATCGTTCCGCATTCAGAGGCAAGCGTCGCCGAAATCGGACTGACTTGCTGGTATCTGGTATAACCGCTCATCTTAAGGGCGGCATTGATGCTGGCAGCCCGATAATAATCGATAGAGCCATCAGCGTCAGCTTCCAGAAATGCCTTGTATTCCGGCTGTTCAACCATGGAACTGGTGATCGGCAGATTCCCCGTATTGATGAGCCATTGAACATTCTGGTCATCACGGTTTAAAAACTGAATCAGCAGCCAGGCAGCTACACGTTCTTCGGCTGTAGAATTTGAAAATATACAATAATCCTCACCTGTGGAAAATGCAATGGGATGATTCGGATCCTTCTGCGGAATCGGGGCTACCCCAACTTCAAAAATCCGATGACCCGATTCTTCCTTGGGAATTGCATAATAAATGCCCGCTGCCGCACCAACATACATATAACACTCCCCAACTACAAAACCGCTGTTGGAATAATTTCCGCCGGCACTGGGCATATCCGGAGGTGTCGTGAAATAGCCCAAATCATAGTTTGTTTTGTAAAATTGAATTGCTTCACGGGAAGCCTCATTGTTGATATCAGCAGCTCCGTCTTCGGTCAGATAGGGGCTTCCCCATTGCATGCTGAGTGTTTTAAACGCGGATTCCACATAAGCTATATCAAAACTGAAGCCTGGCATCCCGGTTTCTTCCTTGATCTGGCGGCTGTACTCAGCCACTTCATCCCATGTGACCGGCGCTTCCCAATTATGCGCATCGAAAAACTCCTTGTTATAGATGAGCACCTCAGCGGTCTTTTTGGTTGTTGGGAAACCGTACATCGTTCCGTCAGGACCGAACTTCGACGCCTCTTCCATTAAATAGGGATAAAAATTTTGCTTTTCCCCATCCGTATAACCGATCTCTGCATTGTCATAATACGGCTTCAGATCAATGATTGCCTCGCTGTCAATATAATCCAGGAAGTAGGTAGGATTTATATTAGAAAGCGTAGGTGTTGTTTTGGATACGATATTTTGGGTAAGTTTATCCATCAAATCAATTACAGGCCCCTGATTTGTAAAATCGACCGCAATATTGGGGTACTCTTTTTGAAATTCATTTACCATTTTTTCGATAAATGGAAAGTTCTGCTGGCCGGTTCCTGTCCAAAATGATATTTTAACTTCTTTTTTGTCATCGAGGACGCTCTTAATTGCTGCAGCCATTTCAGAGGCCTCTGCCGGGGATGTTGGTGTGGGTGCGGACTCGGTGCCACTGCCACACGCTCCCAGGTTCACGCTCATCATAATTACCATTGCACATGCCAAGATTTTTTTTAACATTTCGTTTCCTCCTATCATCAGATCGTCTAACCCTTCACACCGCCCCGGACAATCCCGGACAGAATATACTTCCTTGTGCACACAAAGGCCAGTATCAGCGGTAACGTAACCATTGTTGCTGCTGCCATCTGCAGGTCATACCGTATCGATGAGTTTATTGTAAAGGCATTTTTTAAACCGTTCGAAACCAATCGCATATTGTCCTGGGTGGTAACCAAATTAGGCCAGGCAAATGTATTCCAAATCCAAATCATGGATAATAGCATGGCCGTAACGACCGTTGATTTTATCTGTGGTAAAACCACCTTCAGTAAATAACGGAAATTCGATAATCCATCGATACGGGCAGCGATGTATAACTCGTCTGAAATCTGCATAATGTTCTGACGCAGCAGGTATATGTGAAATGCATTGATACAGAAAGGTAAAATCAACGCACGGTATGTGTTTAACCAGCCCAACCTTGCGATCGTCGAAAAATTGGTTATGATCAACATTTCCTGCGGCACCATCATGGTGGTGAGAACCATAAAAAACAACATCTGTTTACCCGGAAACTCCAGGCGGGCAAAGGCAAAAGCACTTAATACACTGACCGTCGTACTAATTCCCACTACAAACAAGGCAACGGTACAGGTATTGAAAAAATATCTTAAAAAAGGAGCAAGCAGCAAGGCTTCTTTATAATTGCCTGCGATGATTTTGTGCGGGTAAAGCGTAGGCGGCATTCTTAATGACTCGGCTTCCGATTTAAAGGACGTAGCAATCATCCAGTAAAAAGGAATAATCACTAAAATCACCACAACAATCAGGAAAAAGTACAACAGACTCTTACGAAAAATCAACTTATGTTTCATTTGTAATGTACCCCCCTTTTCGTAATTCCAAGCTGCAATGCAGTCAATATCATAACGATGAGCATTAACACAACGGCGGCCACACTCGCCCTGCTGACTGCACCTGGTTTCAGGTAATCCCCCAACTGTTCCAAAATATATCCCACCATCGTAATCATCATTTTCGAATTGTCGCCGGGTGGCCCGAATTTCTCGCTGAACATCGCCACAACCATCGAATACGCTTTAAACGCAGTTATGCTTGAGGTGACGTAAATATAGATGGTGGTCGGAGAAAGCAGCGGCCATGTTATTTTTCTGAATACATTCAGCTTACTTGTTCCGTCAAGTTGGGCAACCTGGTAATATTGCGGGTTAATATTCTGCAGGCCGGCAAGAAACAAAATGACCTTCAGGGATAATCCCTGCCACATTGAATATACAAAAAGCACAAACAAACAGCGCCGATAGGACTGATTATATAATTCAGCGGACCCGGCAATACCACTGCCACTGATCCAGGCTACCGGCTCAATACCAAACCAGCCCAGGACCGTATTTAACAATCCGAAGTTCTTGTTGAATATCAGCAAAAACACAAAGCCGGCGGCGATGACATTGGTCACCTGGGGCAAATAATACAGCGTGATCAACAACTGCTTAAAACGTTTAATTGAATTCAATGCAAGGGCAACCACCAAAGCACTGATCATCGATGCCGGTACACAGACAAACGCAATGAACGACGTATTTACGCAAGCCCTGCGAAATACAGGATCTTTCAGCATCTCATGATAATACCTGATATTGAATTCCGTAAACGCTCCGGTGAGAAATTTATAATCCAGCTTAAAGGAAGTGATGATCGTATTGATGATTGGATACAATACAAATATCGCAAGTAAAGTAAAGGCTGGAATCAAGTAAATATAAGCGGTTTTGGTATAAGACAGGTTATCCTTTTTATTCTGCTTCGTTACCATTGTAATATCTTCCCCCCTGACCCTTCGAAAAGCATGGTTGCATCCTTAGTCACTTTCAGGCGAATCTCTTCATCAACCATGATTGGTGATGACAAATCCTGGTACAGTTTTATTTTGCTGCCATTGGCGAGCTGGGCCGTCACAGTCGTCATCCCGCCCAGTTTTGAAATAGCGATTGCGGTCGCCGGAAAACCTTCTTCCTCCTGATCAGCAGCGATTCTAATGTTTTCGGCGCGAATACCTGCCTTAACCTTTTGATTTTCCAGATTGCCGGGTATTTTACGCCATCGTTTCCCATCCAGGAACAGTTGACCGTCTCTGATCTCTCCATCAATCAGGTTGATCGGCGGTGAACCAAGAAATCCGGCTACAAATTGATTCTCCGGATAATCAAAAACGGATTGGGGCGGACCGTACTGCTGCAGCGCGCCATTCTTCATCAGGACAATCTCATCACAAATGGTCAGGGACTCTTCCTGATCATGAGTAACAAATACCGTTGTAATGCCTGTTCTTTGCTGGATTCTTTTGATTTCATCCCGGGTCTGCAGACGAAGCCGGGCATCCAGATTGGACAATGGTTCGTCCAGCAGCAAAATGTCGGGCTTCTTCACCAGTGCTCTGGCAATCGCCACACGCTGCTGCTGTCCGCCGGAAAGCTCCGAGGGTTTCCGGTCGAGATACTCGGTTATTTCCACCAGTGTGGCGGCTTCCTTCACCTGCATGTCGACATATTGCTGATACGTGGTTTTTTTCAGTGCCGATTGGTTCAGCTCGTCCAATTCTTTCATAAAACGCTGCCTGATCGCTTTCGAGTTAACCAACGGAAACGCAATATTGTCGCCGACCGACAGATGCGGATATAAGGCATAGTTCTGAAAAACCATCCCGACACCACGTTTCTCCGGAGCTAACCCGGTAACATCAACATCATCAAAATAGATATGCCCATTGGTCAAAGAATGAATGCCGGCAATCATATAAAGTGAAGTGGTTTTCCCGCATCCCGAGGGCCCCAAAAATCCGATCAGTTTTCCTGACTCAATCGTGACATTAAGATGATCTACCGCTACAACCGTACCGGCTTTCCCTTCAAACTTCTTCGTCATATTCTCCAGTCTGACTTGCATAAGTTCACCCTTTCTCCCCTTTGAATTCGCTCCCTTTGTTTTTAATTGTCATAAATTGTTCCTGGTGCTGCGCAAAATGATACCCGCGGCTCAGCGATTGGATCATACCCTCGCGAACCGACAACCCGGTGTAATCCACCTGGGTGGCTTTTGAAAAGTCAAAACCCATTGAATTTCCGGCAAGAAAATCATCAATTGCAATGGGATAGGAAGCATCCCGGTCAAATTCCCGGCCATCCCCCCACACCACCTTTTCCACTCTGTGCCGATACGGTTTTGTGTAATCGGCAACTACTTTTATTCCGTGGATCGCAATCGGAGAAGCTCCTTCATGTCGCAAAGTGCGGATCCCGATTTCAATATTTCTGATGATTTCTCTCCCGCTTAGTTTCATTGTTACAATACCGTTGTTAAAGAATAAGGTCTGATATGCCTGATAGAGCGTGATATCGCCTTTTGGCAGCATACGTCCGATTCTTCCGGAATAAAATAAAGCAATCTGGCAGCCGGTTAGATCACACATGACTTTTGTTGCAAGCCCTGACAGCGGTGTTCCTTCAAGATCTACTTCAAAATCATCACCCCTGTGGACAATCCGGGCCGGCAGATGCGTTATTACTCTGCCCAGGGTTTTCATCGCCTTCTCTTTGCACTGAATATATAGTTCTCTCATTTCCGTGTCAGGTATTATTTCCGTCTGCCTGGTTCTGATATCCTCGAATCCCGGAACAATTGACTGCAGACAACGGTTATCATCAAATTCCAGTCTTAGCCAGGCGAAACCCTGCGAATTACTTTTGCCTTGTGCAACTGCCGCACCATGGATGTTCAAAGCCATAAACTGATGCAAATGGCCGGTAAATACTCCGTCTAATTCAGGCACCTCCCGGCATAGGTTCATCGCCTCATCTCCACTTGGAGTTTCCGTTCCATGAAGATACCGCAGCGGAAAATGGGTCAGACCAATGATGGCATCCGGCTTTTTTTCAGGACTTTTAAGCGCCTGATCAATGATATCCCGGATGGCAGCGCTGCCATCCGTTAACTCATAGTGCTCCATCTCTGGCGGGCGGTCAGCCGTGGCCAAAGGTTCCACCGTGGACAGCCCGATGATTAAAATGTTAATCCCCTTGACATCGACTGTCATGGAGGCCTTCACGGATTCCGGACGTTGGCCGGTTCGCTTATCCATCAGATTCGCCGCCAGAAATTGATAATTGCCCTGCTTCTGCCACTGTTCGATTAGATCCATGCCATAATCAAATTCATGGTTGCCAATTGCGGACGCCTTAGTATTCAGCAGCTTCATCATCTTGGTGACCGGCTCTCCGCCTAAAACCTCGGATATCGGATCCCCCCGATAATTATCTCCGCCAAAAAGTACTACCGTGTTCGGATGGGTCTGAATAAACTCTTTTACTGCGGTGACAAATTTCTCACACCCGGGGGTCCCTTCGCTTTCCGCCAGTTCTGCATGAAAATCGTTAACACAGAGCAGCCATATTACTTCATTAAAATTATCCATCGGTTTCTCCCGTCTTCGCCTTCAGTGGAAATGTATGAATAAGATCAAAGTGTATCCCGTGGTCATCCTTAACCTCCCAGAACAGGTGGAATGCAGTAACGGTAAATGCAGTATCCTCATCCGCCGGAAAAATATCCTTTGCGCGGCTAAGCAGTTTCGCCTCTTTTGCATAAGCCAATGTGATGTGCGGCCGATAGATACCGGTTCCGCCAGGATATCCCATGCTTTCAAATTCACGTTCAGCCGCTTCCCTTAGGAAAACCAATGCTTCCAGATCACCGTCCACATCCATCCAAATGACATCCCTGTCTTTGTTCTTGAAAAGTCCAAGTTTACGCAGACATAAGTCAAAGGAAGGAAGATCAAGGGCAGAGAGTCTTTCAATCAGCGGTTCGACCGGATCAACGAACGGCCGGTAATTCAACGTCAGATGAAGTCTTACTTCCGGTTCCGGATGAAATGCCGAAGCTTCAGCATAAGAATCCAGGTTGTTAATAACCGTCATCAAGCGGCTGTTCGTAGCCGGGTCGAAGGTAATTGCCGTAAAGACCGGTGTTTGGCTATTCTTCATCATAGCAGTTCATCCCTGTTAAAATATTTTTGGTATGTAATTTGCGCAAGCTTCTTATCGGTACTTGCAAAAATCGGTCCCGAATACCGGGGTGATAAATCATCAGCCAGCAATGGCCGGAAATATCCGCCGGCTTCTTTCACGATCAGGGCGGCAGCATTGTGATCCCATGGGCCGGAGCGCATTGCGATACAAATATTAGCCCCGCCTTCGGCAAGTTCACAAAGCTCCAATGACACACACCCCATCGACCGAACCCCTCTGACAGAAGAAGACAACGAGATACAGCCGTCTTTCAATTCATGGTCATCCAGGAACGTGTGGTTTACTACCGGGGTTGTGAGTATCGCCTCCGATAGCGGAACGTCCGACAGCGTTTGCAGTGGTTCTGAATTGATAAATGCTCCTTCCCCCAGATAAGCGTGGTACATGCGGCTGTTCATCACATCATATACAATACCGAAAATAACCGTGTCATCCTTGCTGTATGCCAGAGAAATGGAAAAGTTTTTATGTATATTGACATAGTTTGTCGTCCCATCGATTGGGTCGAGATACCAGGTACTGCTCCCGCTGTTCTGCGCTTCTTCCTTATATGAGGACTCTTCCCCAATCACAAGGTCATCCGGATATTGTTCTAAAATCCATTGACGAATCATGGTTTCTATGCCGCTGTCCATCGGGGTCACCAAATCCTGATGTGATGTTTTTTGAGTAATTTCAACATTTTCAAAACCGGCTGCTTTCAATACATCGGCTGCTTTTTTGACACATTCCATAGCAAAATAATATCGTGCCCGCAAGACTTTATCCCCTTTCACATATATCATGGTACCATCATAGCACAGTCAATCTTCAATGTCAATAAAAATTTAACTAAATTTTTACTTCAAATTGTACAACCTGACTAATTTGCGATTTTGCATATTTTATGGTAGAATCTAGAATTAGAGTAAAGGGGATAAAAAAATATGAAGAGAATACGTTACATTTCAAGCTTTCTGATGGCTTTATTTCTGATAGTCAGTGTTGTCAGCGGCTGTAGTGGCTCTATCAGCACAAACCACACCGCCGACGCCTTCCCTGCTGCTGCGGAAACAGATCCTGTTTTAGAAGTACATTTCATTGATGTCGGGCAAGGGGACTCGACCTTGATTAAATCCGGCGACAGCTGCATGCTGATCGATGCCGGAGATAACAGTAAGGGAACTCTGATCCAGAATTATTTGCAAAAACAGGGCATTCATAAGGTGGATTATCTGGTGCTGACCCATCCGGATTCCGATCATATCGGCGGCGCGGATGTAATTGTGACAAAGTTTGAGATTGATAACATATTCATGTCAAACTATACAAAGGATAACCGTACTTATGATCATCTGATTCAGGCGATCAAATACAAAAACTATCAATACTCCACTCCCGCGGTCGGCAATATCTACCAGCTGGGAAATGCAACCGTTACAATCCTTGCCCCAAATACCACCTACAGTGATCCGAACAATGCCTCAATTGCATTGCTGATTCAAAATGGGGACCACCGATTTCTATTTACCGGGGATGCCGAGACGGAGGCCGAAAACGATATCCTCGCCAATGGATTAAGCATCCAGGCTGATGTTTATAAGGTTGGGCATCACGGCAGCAAGACATCGACTTCGGAAGAATTCTTTGAAGCGGTTTCGCCTGCTTACGCAGTCATCAGTTGTGCAACAGATAACAGCTATGGACATCCCCATGCCGAGACACTAAACACTCTTCGCATGAATGGAGTTAAAGTTTTTCGGACCGATGAAGATGGCACCATGATAGCC
>Ga0153941_1000654_pt1 | contig 14822 bp, 9 predicted proteins | sample TSNJ025MetaG_FD_104733 | JGI IMG/M metagenome (GOLD analysis project Ga0153941, IMG submission 104733) | Attine ant fungus gardens microbial communities from New Jersey, USA - TSNJ025 MetaG | ecosystem: Host-associated > Fungi > Mycelium > Unclassified | place: USA: New Jersey, Brendan T. Byrne...
AGTGCCTAAACCAGTTTCTGCAAATCCTTGCGCAAAAATCGTGGTAGCTCCTTGCTCATCTAACGCTCTTAACCCTGCAAATAGTTCTTTTGTGGCATTTTCAACCGTTTCTGCACCATAAGAATAAACAAACGCATTTTCTGTATCTAGTTGTGCTGCCTGTTTATCACTTAAAAATAAGCCGATTTTTTCCTGTTGTTCTTTTGCTTGCTGAATCGCCGCTTGCCATTCTGCTGTTTGACCGCTTATAATCCAAACTTCCGCATCAGGAGAATAGTGTTTGTATTTCATCCCTGGCGCTTTGGGTGCTGCATTTTCGCTAATTAAATGTGTATCGATTTTCACTTGGGAAATAATGCTTTCCAACTGCTCTTTGGTAATTGCTCCTGGTCGTAAAATAACTGGCACACCATCTTCCGCCGTTAAATCTAAGACCGTTGACTCCACCCCAATCTGCGTTGGGCCATCATCTAATATGGCAGCAATTTTCCCCTGCAAATCATGATAAACATGCTCTGCAGATGTTGGACTAGGCTTGCCAGAAGTGTTCGCACTTGGTCCGACCAACGGAACATTGGCTTGTTCAATCAAAGCTAAGGTCGCTTGGTTATCTGGCATACGAAAAGCGACTGTCTCTAAACCACCTGTTACTGTTTTAGAAAATGTATCGCTAGGCACATTAAAAATTAAAGTTAATGGTCCCGGCCAAAAGGCAGACACCAATTTTGTAGCGACTTCTGGTAAGGTCGCTACGTATTTTTTGACCATCTCAACGTTGTTCACATGAACAATCAATGGATTATCACTGGGGCGGCCTTTTACTTGGTAAACTTTTTTTACTGCCGCTTCATTTAAGGCATCGGCACCTAAGCCATAAACAGTTTCTGTTGGAAAAGCCACTAGCTCGCCTGCTTGAATGGCTGCTGCTGCTTGGGATATTTCTTGTTTGGTTAATTTTTTTGTTTCCATTGCAAATCGCTCCTTCTAGAAAAGTGGCGACGAAGAACCTTAGTTACTCGGCTATCGCGAGGCGATCGTTGCCAGATAAATCTTTTTCAATTTTAATTGTTTTTTGTGGATAGGCGGCGCTCAATAATTCTTGGAGGGCTGCGCCTTGTTGAAACCCTATTTCAAAATAAATTTTACCGTCTGCTTTAAGCATCGTTTGACTTTCATGAATTAATTGTTGGTATAAGGCCAAACCGTTATTTTCAGCGAATAAAGCGGTTTTAGGTTCATACGTTCGGACACTTGCATCCATTAAATGCCATTCTTGTTCACTAATATAGGGCGGATTAGAAATAAGCAGATCAATTTTTTCAGAAGCAACTGGCTGTAAGCCATTCCCATGATAAAATTCGATGCCAGCACCTAATGCTTGCGCGTTTTGTTTAGCGACAGTCAACGCTTCCTCCGAAAGATCAATGGCAATAACTCGCCAGTTGGGCCGTGCCAGTTTCAAGCTAATCGCAATGGCACCTGTCCCTGTTCCGACATCCACGACCGTCAAAGGAGTATCTGGATTGGCTTTTAAGCAACGCTCGACTAATTCTTCTGTTTCTGGTCTAGGAATCAAAGTATGTTCATTAACAATAAAGGAATGTCCATAAAATTCAGCTTGTCCTAGTAAATATTGTGCTGGGTAATCTGTCAATAATTGGGCTAAATCCGTTTTTAATTGTTTCTCTTCTTCTTTGGGCATTTCTTCTTGCATATGCAGGAGCCACTGCGTTTTATCCCAACCTTTACGTTCTAAAAAAACATAGTGAATAGCATAGCCTTCTTTGCCTTGCGCCTCTAAAAAAGAAGAAGCCCAGTTAAGGACTTCAAAGTAACGTTTAGCCATTTTGCATCTCTTCTAATTTCGATGTTTGATCATATAAGACTAATGCATCAATGATTTCGTCTAATTTACCAGCAAGAATCTGGTCTAGTTTTTGGATGGTTAAACCAATACGATGATCCGTTACTCGATTTTGTGGGAAGTTATACGTTCTGATTCGTTCTGAACGATCTCCGGTCCCCACCGCCGATTTACGGTTAGCATCATATTCACTTTGTGCTTCTTGTTGAATTTGGTCATACACACGAGCACGCAAAACTTTCATTGCTTTTTCACGGTTTTTTAGCTGTGAACGTTCATCTTGCATTGCGACCACGATTCCTGTTGGTAAATGGGTTAAACGAACAGCCGAAGCGGTTTTATTGACGTGCTGTCCACCAGCGCCACTTGCATGATAAATATCGACACGGATATCTTTATCAGCTAATTCGATTTCGACTTCTTCCGCTTCCGGCATAACTACAACGGTTGCTGTCGATGTATGAATCCGTCCTTGTGATTCTGTTGAAGGAACTCGTTGCACGCGGTGAGCGCCACTTTCGTATTTTAATTTTGAAAAGACGTTATCTCCTGAAATCATCATAATTACTTCTTTATATCCACCGATTCCAGTGACGTTCGCTTCTAAAACTTCCGCTTTCCACCCTTGTGCTTCTGCATATTTTTGGTACATATTAAATAAGTCGCCAGCAAAAAGTGCGGCTTCATCGCCACCGGCTGCACCACGGATTTCCATGATGATGTTTTTATCATCATTTGGATCTTTTGGTAATAATAAAATTTTAATGCGGTCTTCTAACACTTCTTTTTCTTTTTTCAAATCAGAAAGTTCTTCTTTCGCCATTTCGGCCATTTCCGCATCTAAGTTTTCACTTAAAAGTTCTTCGGCATCGCTAATCCCTTCAACAACTTGTTTATATCGGCGATAAACCTCAACCGTCTCACGTGTATTAGCTTCTTCCTTCGATAATTCCATGAAACGTTTTGTATCACTAATGACTGCTGGGTCACTTAATAATTCGCCCAATTCCTCATAGCGATCTTCAATAGATTGTAATTGATCGTACATAGTGTCTCTCCTTACTGTTCTTCATTCACTGTTTTTGGATGAAAATAATGTTTGCGACAAACAGGATAGTAGGCTTCATTCCCACCAATTTGGACTTGATCCCCTTCATAAACGGGTTTGCCATCAATATAGTGCAAGTTCATAGTTGCTTTTTTATGACAGAACCAGCAAATCGTTTTTAATTCTTCTAATTTGTCTGCATATAAAAGTAAATACTTTGAGCCTTCAAATAATTCATTTCTAAAATCATTCTTTAGCCCAAATGCCATTACTGGAATATCTAATTCGTCAACAATTCGTGCAAATTCAATGACATGATGCTTGTTTAAAAATTGACATTCATCGACTAATACGCAAAAAGGTTTGTAAGACAAATCATTAATCAAGTCAAAGACATTGGTTTCTTCAAAAATTGGAATAGCATCTCTGCGTAATCCGATGCGACTGGATACTTTCCCAACACCATCACGTGTATCTAGTCCACTGGTCATCAAAACAACTGGTTTGTCTTGTTCTTCGTAATTGTGTGCTACTTTTAAGATTTCAATGGTTTTACCACTATTCATTGCGCCATACTTGAAAAATAATTGAGCCATGTTCACTACACCTTTCCGTTAGTTCCTTACGTATTTTACTATATTTTCAGCAAAAAAGCAGTATTTTTAGCTAAAATGGTCGTGCATTTTTCTGAAAAAACAGAATCTACGCCAAAGTCATTTTAGCAGAGCTGTTTATACTACAACTAATGATCCTGCTAGTATGCAATAAAAAAGCCCGAAATTGTAGTTATTTGACTACAATTTCAGACTTTTTAATGCTAGTTATTTTTGAGCAGAGGCAAATTCTGCTGATTGCGTACCTGCTTGACGACCATAAATGATAATATCGGCGATGGCATTGCCTCCGATACGGTTTTGACCATGTAAGCCACCTGTTAATTCACCAGCAGCATATAGACCTTTAATTGGTGTGCCATCTTCACGTAAAACTTCTGTTTTTGTGTTGATTTTCACGCCACCCATTGTGTGGTGAATCCCTGGTGCAATTTTAATTGCGTAGTAAGGCGCTGTGCTTAGGTCAGCTTCCATGCCAGTTGTCCGGCCAAATTGTTTGTCATCTTTGGCATTAACATCTTGGTTCCAAGTATCAATCGTTGCTTTCAATGTATCGGCAGGCATGCCAATTTTTTCAGCTAATTCTTCAATCGTTTCACCTTTTTCCACGAAACCTTTTTGATCATAGAAATCAATGGCTTTTGCACGGTCGCGAACGCCTTGGTCAAAGACTAAATAAGCTGATTTTTCTGGTAAGGCATTGATTGCTGCAGAAACTTTGTCACGTGTATCTAACTCATTAACAAAACGTTCTCCTTTTTGAGAAGCCAAGATTGCGCCTTCTCCACGAACTGCTTTACCAATTAAGAAAGCATCGCTTTGTTGAACAGTTGGGTGAATTTGAATTTCTTTCATATCCACTAACGCACCGCCAACTTTTTGAATCATTTGGATACCGTCACCTGTTGTGCCTTCTTGGTTCGTTGTAACATAGTTTTTCAATTCTGGTTTGTATTGTGTAATTAATTTTTCGTTGGCACCGAAACCACCTGTTGTGACAACGACTGCTTTTGCTTTAACTGTTTTTTCTTTATCATCTTTCATTTTCACTTTTACGCCATCAATTTGACCGTTTTCTTCAACTAAGTCTGTGACGTCAGCATCAACAAACAATGGAATTTTTTCTTCGCGAACGTTACGTACTAAACCGTCAACTAGATAGCCCCCAATTGCTGATCCGTCAGCAGGACGGTGTGTGCGTTTTTCGCTCATTCCACCTGTAATCGTTAAATTGCTCAATGTAATTCCTTTTGTATCTAACCAATCAATTGCTTCAGCTGAATGATCAACAAAATAACGTAGTAATTCTTGATCGTTGGTTCCTTTACCGCCTTTTAGTGTTTCTTCAAAGAATTTATCGTTGCTATCTTTAATGCCTTCTTTTTCTTGGAATTTTGTTTGTGAAGCATTCATTCCTGAAGACGATTTAATTGTATTCCCACCTGCAACAGGCATTTTTTCTAAAATAACTGGATTCATGCCAGCTTCTTTGGCTTGTAATGCAGCGGTCATCCCCGCACCACCTGAACCAACAATAACAACATCATAACTGTCTTTTAGTTCACTTGGATCTGTATAACCATTAGCAGAGGCACCAGATGTTGCTTCTGTTTTTTCAGAAGACGCTTTTGTTTTACCAGCGGCTTTTTCTTGATCGCTTGTACAACCTGTTGCTGCACCTAATAATAACCCTAGGGAAAGAACTCCCATTAACACTTTTTTCATTGTTTTCCCACCTTATAAACTATTGATTTCTACCAACACAATTTCTTATTTTTCATTTGAATAAAAATAACAGTTTGTTACATAAAGTGAACACATTCACATATCAACCGAAATAAAAAAGCTACCACTACTTTTTAAAGTTGTATCGTTAGACAAACTGACCAATTAGCAATAAGTTGTTTGGGGAACAACCTATTTTTCTATTCTTTCATAAAATATCATGTTCTCGCTTGTTTGTGGATGTTTTCCAATTATTTCTAACGAATTTCTTATTTTTATTTGTCATTTCAAGGATTTTCTGGCAGAATTATTCGTTTGAGACGAAAAGTTTTGGTATACTTAGTTTAATTAGAATTGGGAGGTTATCTAGTGAACCATACACGTTTGCTGTGGCTGGCACAGCGAAAAAGCGATCGATTTATTCGCAAAAATTTTTCATCTATTCAAATCATCGTCGCTTACTACATATTAATGACGGTTATTTCTTATTTATTGTTTTGCCTCCCTATTTTCAGAGAACCTAACTCGCATGTTCCTTTTATTGATTTATTTTTCTTAGCAATCAGTACAGTCAGTGTTACTGGACTCACCACAGTCGATATTAATTCGGTTTTTAATGATCGTGGGATCGTCTTATTGGAGGTTCTTTTCCAAGTTGGTGGCTTAGGGATTATGATGATTTCAACGGTCTTTTTTATTTTATCAAAACGGCGAATCACATTAAAGCAACGTCAGTTAATTATGACTGACATGAATCAGCCGCGACTGAGCGGAATTGTTCGACTGATCCGCACCACTTTTTTGATTTTAATTTGGTTCCAAGTAATCTTCGGCTCGCTCTTTTCGCTTTATTTTTATATAAGTGGTTATTATACAAACTGGCGAGATGCGATATTTTATGGATTTTATCAAGCTATTTCTGCAGTGACTAATTCAGGCTTTGATATTTCAGGTGATTCAATTATTCCTTTTGCTCATGATTATCTCTTTTTACTGGCAATTATGTTCTTAATTTTTATCGGCGGAATTGGATTTCCCGTTTTACTAGAAATTCATGAGTGGTTACATTTTAAGAAAAAGAACTTTCGTAAGAAGAAACGAGGCTTGCCTTTCCGCTTCTCATTGTTTAGTAAAATTGCTTTGCTAGCGTTTATTGTTCTGTTTATTGGTGGGACTATTTTGATTTACTTATTAGAAAAAGATCACCTATTTTTGACAATGAATGAAAGTGGCCGTTGGGTAAGTTCGATGTTTTATTCGATGACTACACGAAACGCTGGCCTCCAAATTAATGATTTAGGGGACTTCCAAATTACAACGTTGATTATTTTTTCTGTGTTAATGTTTATTGGTTGTAGTCCTAGCTCTGTTGGTGGTGGTGTTCGAACAACGACTGTTGCGATTATTGGTTTGTATTTGTTAGCCTTTTTAAAAAGTGAAGATGATATTAGCGTCTTTAGCCGTAAAATAGATGACGATGATGTCAAAAAATCGATTGTCGTCTTCATGTTATCTTTGATTATGTGCTTTTTCGCTGTCGTCTTTTTGTCAGCCACTGAAAATCTGCCCTTGATTTCAATCATTGTGGAAGTCGCTTCTGCCTTTGGAACAACCGGTCTTTCTTTAGGCATTACAGACGATTTAACAACAGTAGGTAAATTAATGATTGCCTTATTAATGTTTATTGGACGTATTGGTATGCTTTATACCTTAATGATTTTTGTACCAAAAGAAACACGTGACTTAGGCTACGAATACCCTTCAGAAAAAATTATTATTGGATAAAAAAACAAAGCCTCTCAAGTAAGAGGCTTTGTTTTTTTATTTTTTCATATGTGTGACTAGTTTGTTATAACTTTCAGAGCGTTCAATTGCATCTTCTTTAGTTTTATCAAGTAAATGTTCGACTACTTCTTGATTCTGTTTAATTGTATGCAACGCAGAGTAACGTGTTTGTTTTTCAAGGAAATCACGCATTTTGTCAAAATCTGTTTTCTTGTAGTCAATGACCATCGGATCTTTGCCTTTCTTAACTAACTCTGGATTATAGCGATAAAGTGGCCAATAGCCAGATTCAACGGCTTCTTTGGCTTGATCTAACGTCCGAACCATTCCGCCTTTGACCCCGTGATTAATACATGGGGTATAACCGATGATAATTGATGGGCCTGGGTACCGCTCCGCTTCGTCAATTGCTTTAATCGTTTGCATTGAGTTTGCGCCTAAAGCCACTTGTGCAACATAGACATTCCCATAAGTGATTGCCATCATCCCTAAATCTTTTTTAGAGGTATGTTTCCCACCCGCTGAGAATTTGGCAATGGCTGAAGCTGGTGTAGCTTTAGATGTTTGTCCGCCTGTATTGGCATACACTTCGTTATCCATAACAAAAATATTAACATCTTCCCCACTAGCAAGAACATGATCAATGCCGCTAAACCCGATATCATAGGCCCAACCATCGCCGCCGACAATCCATTGACTCGTTTTCACTAGTAAATCTTTTTGTTCGTAAATTTTTGTTAGAAGTGGATCTTCATCGGCTTCTTCACTTAATGCTGCCGCTAGTTTGGTTGCTCGCTGTTGTGTTCCTTCCCCTTCAGCCATGTGTTCCAACCAATCATTTAACAAGGCTTGAAGTGAATCTGATCCGACGTTTTTAGCAAGACTTTCTTCAACCAGACTAGCTAAATGTTGACGTTTCGTTCGATTGGCAATATACATACCATAACCATATTCCGCATTATCTTCAAACAGCGAATTACTCCAAGCTGGTCCTTGGCCACATTCGTTCGTTGTATAAGGCGTCACCGGTGACGAACCACCCCAAATTGATGAACAGCCTGTTGCGTTAGCAATCATCATTCGATCACCAAATAGTTGCGTCAACAATTTAATATAAGGTGTTTCGCCACAGCCTTCACAAGCACCTGAAAATTCCATCAATGGCTGGTTAAATTGGGAACCTTTAACAGAAAGTTTTTTGACTGGGTTGGCTTTTTGTTTAAGAGTCATCGCAAAGGCCCAATTCATCGCTTGCTCTTTCTGAGTTTCATAAGGTTTCATTAAAATCGCTTTGTCTTTCACGGGACATGCCTGAACACAAAGACCACAACCTGTACAGTCTTCTAAAGAAACTTGGATACGATACATCAACCCATCTGTGCCACGCATTTCGCGCATGGCAAAACCTGCAGGTGCTTCTTTCAGTTCTTCTTCATCCGCTAAAAATGGTCGAATAGCCGCATGTGGACAAACAAAGGCACATTCATTACACATCGTACACTTATCCATTTGCCACTCAGGCACTTCTAACGCAATGCCACGTTTTTCATAAGCCGCAGTGCCCATTGGAATGGCACCGCCCTTCATTCCGTTTTCAATCAAATCTGAAACGGTCAGCTGATCCCCTTCTTGACGATTGATTGGTTCTAAAATATTTGTCACAAAAGCTGGAGCTTCCGACTCTTGATTTTCTGGTTCTAAAACAATGGTTGCCCAATCTTCTGGAACTACGATTTCTTGCAGCGATTCAAAGGTAGCATCAATCGCTTGGTAATTTTTTTCAACAATTTCCATTGATTTTTTTCCATAAGTCTTTTTCACTTCTTCTTTAAGTAACGGTAAATATTGCTCTTTCGTTAAAATATCTGTTACTTCAAAAAAGGCAGTAGACATCACTGTATTGATCCGACGGCCTAAGCCTACTTTGCGAGCTAACTCAACCGCATTGATAATATAAAATTTGATTTGGTGCTCCCCAATATATTTTTTTAACTTAGCCGGTAATAAACGATGAACCTTTTCTTGATCCCAAATAGTATTCAGTAAAAACGTTCCGCCATCTTTTAAACCTTTTAACAGGTCGTATTTATGCAAATAGGAAGCATTATGACAAGCGATGAAATCTGCTTGTTCAATTAAATACGTGGAAGTAATTGGCTCTTTACCAAAACGCAGATGCGAAACGGTTAAACCGCCTGATTTTTTAGAATCATAACTAAAGTAAGCTTGTGCATAAAGGTCGGTATGATCTCCGATAATTTTAATCGCTTGCTTGTTTGCTCCCACAGTTCCGTCAGAACCAAAGCCCCAAAATTTTGCTTGGAAGGTAGTATCTGGCGTTAAATCTAAAGTAGGTTCTTCTGGCAATGATTGATAAGTTACATCATCAACGATCCCCACCGTAAAGCGTTGTTTTAATTCTTTAAATGGCAATAACAAATGATCATAGATCGCTTTAATTTGATTAGGCGCTACGTCTTTAGAGCCTAACCCATAACGTCCACCAATCACAATTGGTCGATTTTCATGTTGATAAAGAGCGCTTTGAACATCTAGCAATAACGGTTCCCCTTCGGCTCCTGATTCTTTTGTTCGATCTAGAACAGCAACCTTTTCTACTGTAGCTGGTAATTTTTCAAGAAGGTTTTCGGTAGGAAATGGACGATATAAATGAATATTGATAAAACCAACTTTGCGTCCTTGTTGATTGAGATAGTCGACTGTTTGTTTGATTACTGGCGAAGCCGACCCCATTGAAATAATGACTTCTGTTGCATCTTCAACCCCGTAATAATCGGTTAAATCATACGTTGTTCCACGAAGATTGTTAATTTTTTTCATGTATTTTTGAACAATTTTTGGCATTTCTTCGTAATTTTTATTGACTGTTTCTCTTTGTTGAAAATGAATGTCAGGATTTTGAGCGGTCCCTGAAACAGTGGGATGATTAGGATTCATGCCTCCCATTCTAAAACGAGTTACAGCTTCCTGATTCACCATTTCTTTCAGGTCATCATAATCAATCACTTCGATTTTTTGTAGTTCATGGCTCGTTCTAAAACCATCAAAAAAGTTTACAAAAGGTAAACTACCTTCTAAGCTAGCTAAATGAGCAACTGCCGACAAATCCATCACTTCTTGAACACTTGATTCTGCTAACATACAAAAACCTGTTTGTCGGGTAGCCATCACATCGCCATGATCACCAAAAATACTCAACGCACTTGTCGTTACTGCCCGAGCCGCCACGTGGAACACAGAAGGCAGCAATTCTCCTGCGATTTTATACATATTGGGAATCATCAACAGTAAACCTTGTGAAGCAGTATAAGTAGTGGTTAACGCACCTGTTTTTAACGAACCATGAACTACTCCCGCTGCCCCAGCTTCTGATTGCATTTCAATAACTTGAACTTTTTGACCATAAATATTTTTTAAACCACTTTCCGCCCATTCATCTACCAACTCAGCCATTGTTGAACTTGGTGTGATAGGATAAATAGCGGCAACTTCTGTAAACGCATATGAAATATAAGCCGCTGCGGTGTTTCCATCCATTGTTTTTTTCATTTTTTCACCTTTTATCTTTCCTAAACATTGCTTGTGACTGTTGTTTTTTGTGTTTTGACATACTGATCAATTGCATTAGCTGCGATTTTCCCAGCGCCCATCGCTAAAATAACGGTGGCAGCACCTGTGACTATATCGCCCCCAGCAAAAACGCCAGGTATTGAGGTTGCTCCTGTTTTAGGATCAGCTTGAATGTAACCCCATTGGTTTAGTTCTATTTCTGGATATGTTGATAACAAGACTCGATTTGCCCCTTGGCCAATTGCCTCGATTACTGCATCAGCAGGAATGGTAAACGTGCTGTCTGAAACCGGTTCTGGCCGTCGTCTTCCAGACTCATCTGGTTCACCTAAAACCATTTTGACACATTCAACACCAGCTAGATTTCCTTGTTGGTCATCTAAATAAGCAATTGGATTCGTTAACCAATAATAGTTAATTCCTTCTTCAAGGGAATGGTGGTATTCTTCAATTCTTGCTGGTAATTCTTCTAACGAACGACGATACACAATGTTCACATTTTCAGCGCCTAATCGTTTGGCTGAACGAGCGGCATCCATTGCAACATTCCCGCCGCCAATCACAACAACATTTTTAGCACGTTTAATCGGTGTATCATATTCTGGAAACTCATAGCTATGCATTAAATTGATTCGTGTTAAAAATTCACTAGAAGAATAAACCCCATTTAAACTAGTTCCTGGGATTCCCATAAAGTTTGGTGCCCCTGCACCAACCGATAGATAACAGGCATCAAACTCTGACATTATTTCTTCCATCGTAATCGTTTTACCTACTACCACATTGGTTTCTATTGTTACACCTAAGGCTTCAATACTCGCAATTTCCTGTTTAACAATTTTTTTCGGTAATCGAAATTCAGGTATGCCATAGGTTAATACACCGCCAGCTTCGTGAAGCGCTTCAAAAATAATTACTTCGTAGCCGAGCTTTGCCAAATCCCCCGCAACTGTTAACCCAGAAGGACCAGAACCGACCACTGCTACTTTCCCTTTTGTTGGTTCCGCTGTTTTTTTAGAAAACATGTGATTTTCTAATGCCCAATCGGCAACTAAACGTTCTAATTTGCCAATTGCCACTGGTTCAAAGTTTTTGGCTTTCCCTAATTTACAAACTTGTTCACATTGTTTCTCTTGCGGACAAACGCGTCCACAAATAGCAGGTAAATTCGTATATTTACTTAAAATATCGGCTGCTTGTTCCATGTTTCCTTCACGAATAGCTAAAATAAATCCAGGAATATCAATCATCACGGGGCATTTAGCAATACAAGGTGCATTTTTACATTGTAAACAGCGAATCGCTTCTTCTTGCCCTTCTGCTAATGTATAGCCTAAGCAAACCTCTTCAAAATTATTCTTTCTGATAGTAGGTGCTTGTTCCGCAATCGGTGTTTTTATACGACTTTTTCTAGCCATTTTTCTCCACCTGCTCTTTCAAACGATCTGTAAAGCAAACTGCTTCTTCTTCCTGATATTGCTTCATTCGATTAATAAATTCATCCCAATTTACTTCATTGCCTTTAAACTCAGGTCCATCAACACAGGCAAATTTCATGGTGCCATCAACAGTGACCCGACAACCTCCACACATGCCTGTTCCGTCAATCATAATAGGATTCAAGGAAACATAAATTGGTAATTGATGTTTTTCAGCTGTCAAGGTACAAAATTTCATCATGATGCTGGGCCCAATCGCCCAACTGCACGCTACAGATTCACGTGCAATAACTTCTTCCATCGCTTCTGTTACTAAGCCCTTTTTACCTAATGAACCATCATCCGTTGTAATGATTAGTTCATCCGAATAACGACGGCATTCTTCTTGTAACAGAACTAACTCAGCTGTTCGTCCCCCCAAAATCGTAATCACTCGGTTGCCTGCTTCTTTTAAAGCCTTGATAATTGGATAAATAGCCGCGATGCCAACCCCGCCACCGACAACCATCACCGTTCCATATTGCTTCACTTCTGTGGGCATACCTAAAGGTCCAGTGACATCTAACAAAGAGTCGGAAGTTTTAAGTTGGGAAAGTGCAGCTGTTGTCTTACCGATTACTTGGAAAATAATTCGAATACCGCCTGCTTGTGGATTTGTCTCCGCAATCGTTAAGGGGATCCGTTCTCCTTTTTCGTCAATTCTTAAAATAACAAACTGTCCAGCCTGGGCATGTGTCGCTATTCTTGGCGCTTCCAGCCAAAAATCAAATGTATTACTAGATAATTGAGTCGATTGAAGAATATTAAACATTGAAATACCTACCTTCATCGTTCCTTTTCATTCTGACTCCTACTTTCTTAAACCCTTAGGCAACGCTATCAGATAAAGTTGTGGCGACACTTTTAACAAATGTTTTTAGCATTTCGATGTCTTCTTCTTCTGCATTGTTTTCAATTTCAACTGTTTCAGCTACTTTTTTAGCACCAGCTTTTTCAAAAGCTCCTACAAAATCATGCGCTGATTTACAGAAAAATTCACCATATTCACGATCACCGGAGCCAACAACACCAAATGGCTTACCTGCTAAATCCTTCTCAGTTAATTCATCAAAGAAATCTTCAAATTCAAAAGGCAGTTCCCCATCACCATAAGTATACGTTGCGATAATACAAGCATCTGCATCATCAAAGAAGTCTACATCAACTTCTGAACATTCTTCACGTTCTACTTCAACTCCAGCTTCTTGAAACTGTTCTTCCAAAATCTCGGAAATTTCTTCTGTGTTTCCAGTCATACTTGCATAAACAATTTTTACTAGTGCCATCTTCATTCATTTCCTTTCTTTTTCCTAAATATTTCAATGCATTCAAATGCAATTGTAACCCCTTACATTAATCCTTAAAAAAATAACTTTTACAAATGATTTTATTCACAAACTAATCTAACTAAGTATGTACTCTTCCCCTTTCGAGATAGAGTATTTTTTACTACGTCTTTACTATACCACATTCCAAACCTTTTTAACAATATTTTTAAGGTAAAAAAAATATTATTTAGGTTCTTTTTTATAAAACGTTTTTCCTTCTTCCAATCATAAAAATTGCTTCTAAAACCGCTCCCCCTAATGCACGAGCTTTGTCGGAGATCGTCAAGCAATCGACTTTCTCAACTGGTCGAGGATCTACATCTGCACACTTCAACCCTTGATAACATGTTACCTTTTCTGAAATCAATCCTCTCAAAGTCCCTGTCAGAGGCGAATAAACTGGAACCTGATCGATTAAAAATAATGCTTCCCCTTTCAACACGAGATCCCCTATGTTTTTAAGGTGGGTAACTTGTCCTGAAGCAGGGGCATGGACAACTCGTTCCGCACTTTTTCCGCCAATTTCACCTGGAATACCTGTATTAGGTAAAGCTGTTCCTTCAAAGTATAAACGTCCCAACCTATGTCCACGCATTGTCTCAATCACAACATCGACATCTTGCGGTGCTGAAAAGCCTGGTCCTAAAGCAATCGTAATCGGTGCCATTCCTCGATGCGTACCTAAATTTTTCTTAGCCAAAATCGCATCGATAACAATCAGTGGTTTCAATTGTTGAATAGCACTTGCTGTTTGATCGACAAAAACAGGCAGCTTATTTTGCTGCCAACATTTCGCGCAATCCTTTAATGAAGTAATTCGAACAGCAACCAAATCTTCCACTCTTTGTTCTTTCTGAAAAATAGCATCACAAACTGAAACAGTCCGCCGAATGGCCAGAGGACATTCGGTTTCTAATACTAGTATTTTAAAGCCAACGTGCCATAATTTTTGGATAACACCTGTCGCTAGATCGCCCCCTCCGCGAACAATCACTAATTTTTCTTGGATGTTTTGACTGATTTCTCCCATAAAATAAGTCCTTTCTCTAATTCCATATTGCAAGCAATAATTTTGTCTAATTTTTCAAAACAGCTTTTGGGTAATTGAAGACAGACATTCATCGCTTGAACGAACTCTCTTCGCGTATGGGTTTGATTTAAACACAGAATTCGTTTTCCTTGGCTCTCTTTAAACAATCCTTTTGGATGAGCAATCAGTTTAGCTAACAATGTTTCTGTGATTGGTTCTTGTTGTTGCGCATCGGTTAATTCCAAAAAAAGCGGCAACCGATGAATGGTCGTTTCATCTATCTTTTGACCAATCACAGAAATCGGAAGCACACCAATTGTGGTGGTTGTTTCTTTTAATATCACGGGTTCATAAGAGGA
>Ga0153941_1000655_pt1 | contig 14812 bp, 16 predicted proteins | sample TSNJ025MetaG_FD_104733 | JGI IMG/M metagenome (GOLD analysis project Ga0153941, IMG submission 104733) | Attine ant fungus gardens microbial communities from New Jersey, USA - TSNJ025 MetaG | ecosystem: Host-associated > Fungi > Mycelium > Unclassified | place: USA: New Jersey, Brendan T. Byrne...
AAATGATAAAAGAAGAAAACAAAAAAGGTATATGGCAAAGATCTTGTACAGATGCAACAAGTTGAAAAGAAACTGAAGACAGTGGAAAGAGTTGAAATATCCTTAGGACAGAAAACCTTAAGAAAAGGGGTAGTGTTATAAATTACCATCCAAAGAACATTTATTTATTTTATTTTATCTTTTATTTTTGGACATGGATCATATAAGTAGTGATATGTAACCAGATCACATGATGTCACATAGTAACCACAGGGAAAAAGTGATAGAATAAAATGAAATAGTTTAATGTTCTTCTCTCTAGCTATATATAATCCATATATATGTATTTTTTCACTATTACAACAGTATCTATGAGACAAACAAAATATCAGTCAACATGGAATAAGTGTTTGATGTTATAGTGATGACTTTACAATAGATGTACAAGGTATCAATGAGAGTTTGTGTAAGAGGACACTCTAGAATTGTGCTTAGTAAGTGTTGATAGATCTATTCTTATCTAGGGTCTAGATCTCTTAGCACATGTCCAATCTCTCTTGTCTCTCTTTAGTCTAGTTTGTACTTGGTTGATAGCCTTTAACTATTTTAGGATATTTGGTATTGCTGTGTTAGTGCTCATGTGATTGTGCACAAACTACTTCCAGTAGTATATATAGGAGCCTATATCAGTAAATCTGTCATAAACTTTATTTGGACCATAACTCTGAAAATACTCAACCAATTTCAACAATCTCAATGGCCACTGAAAGCCCTTAAGAAGACCTTTCAAACAATACCAAAAATATCTCAAGGTAATCAGTATTCACCAAGTTATCAACAGATTAGTTGGCAATCACCAAGTTACCAAACACTAAATTGCTAATATCTTGGGAACTACTTGACATAATTGTTTGCTTCAATGACTATCATGAAGCTCTCTTCAATGCACTTCTTTTGGTTATAAATAGACCCCAAGACAATAAGATTCCATATAAATACAAAGTCCTCAATGTTTGCATATGATATTGATCTTTACCCATAGATTATCATTTGTTCTTAAATAGAACAAAAGACTACCCTAAGATAATTAGTTTATCTCTATCCATGTATTTAAGAACTATATGTCTGAGGATAAACCTCAGACTTAACAATATCTTTTGTCACTGTCTAAACCTTACTTCTAAGTCTCTTTTGAATCTATATTTATCAATCACAAATCAAGTAAGTGGCCATTTGTGATAGATACTCAATGTAGACAAAAAGACATAGTAATAGGAGTGTTAGAAGAGTATCACAAATGGTTACTTACTGATTTGTGATTGAGTAATTTAATAATCAAAGGGCTCAAAAAAACAAAGTTAAACAAGCAGCAAAAGATATTGTTAAGTCTGAGGTTTATTCTCAGACATACAATCCTTAAATATATAATTGCAGTGGTCTGTATACCAGAACAGCCTACCACATGATCACTATCTATTGTTCTATATATAGGAGTACTATTGTTCTTGAAATAGAGATAATCTAACTGTCTTAGAGCAGCTCTTTGACAGATGATAATCTATAGATAAAGATCAATGTTATATACAAACATTGAGGATCTTGTATCTCTATGGGATCTTATCACCTTGGGGTCTATTTATGGCTGAAAGAAGCACATTGAAGAGAGCTTCACAATGGTTATTGAAGCAAACAATTATGTCAAGCAGTTCCTAAGATATCAGTAATTTAGTGTCTAGTAACTTGGTGATCATTGACTGATCTACTCATAAATTAGTGAATACTAATTGCTTTGAGATGTTTTTTATATTGTTTGAAAGGTCTTCTTAAGGGCTTTTGGTGGTTATTTAGATTATCAAAATCAGTCAAGTATTCCTATAGTTATGGTCTGAATGAAGTTTGTGACAAAGAGGATAGAAAAAAGGATTCTGTACCTAGAATGTGGAACAGAAAAGAAGCAGCCATAGTGGGACTGGAGAATGATAGTGTACCCTGTACAAAAAGAAGTACAGCAAGGCAGCATATGGACAGGAGCTCTGAAAGATATAGTAAAAGAGGAAGATAAGCAAAGAGATATCAAGAGAATATTTAAAATGCTGAAAAAAGTATGGTTGTGTTAGAATCTTGAAGTAATTCAAGAATAGTTGTCAGTTATTATATAGATTGAGGCTAAGGGACCTTCTCTCATAGCAGTATTATATATATTATTATGTAATTATTGTATTATCTATTGACTAATATTATATGTCACATGACTCTAACATTATCCTCCTTTCTCAGTGCTATGTCCCCATAGCTACTAGTTATCTTCTCTTTCAGTCTCAAGTTGTTGGTTTGGGTGTATCAGGGTATGTGCAGTGGTATTTGTTGACTGCTATACATGCATGATAGAGGTGGTGGATTGGTTCCCATATATTCTTGCTATAAAGTAGGCCCATCCAGTATACTTTGTAGAAGTACTCATCATTTTACTGTTTTGCATCAATGATTATGTCAACTTTCCACTTTAGCTCATTATTTAGTACCTTGGGGTTAGGTAGCATTGGCAATGGTTGTCTAGGTAAAGGGGGTATGTATGGTTTCAATTGGTCAATATTAAAGACTGGCCAGACTTGTATATTGGCAGGTAAATTGAGTTTATAAGCATTTCTGTTGATAATCTTGGTAACAGTATAGGGTTCAATTTTCTTTTGACTAAGTTTTTGGCTTGGTTGGTATGTTCTGATGCTAGTAGTGCACAACCAGACCTGGTCTCCTACAGCAAACTCAATTGGTTTACGTTATCTGTTATAGAACTTTGCATTGGCCAACTGAGTTTTTTCTAGATTTTGTTTCAAGATTTGGAACCATTCTAATATTTTCTCTATATATGCTACTGCTACAGGTTCATCTAGTAGTTGTTGTTTAGTTTCTTTCACTACTACTGATCTTGAATAATAACCTTGGTTTGCAAAGAATAGAGTAATGTTGGTGGCTGAGTATTTGGAATTGTTGTAGGAAAATTCTATAGTGGCAAGGTACCTATCCCAGTTATCTTGATCCCAGCTGCAATAAGACCTTAGATATAACTCAACTATTGTATTTAGTCATTCTATCTAGCTACTAGCTTGCACACAGTGAGCTGTTGTAATTGCTTGTTTAATGTCCAGTCATTAACAGAGATGTTTCCAGAAGCTGTTAATCTATCTTTTATCTCTGTCTGAAACTATCACTAAGGGTACACCATAATGTTAGATAACTACATCTATGAGGAGATCTGCTACACTCTCTGTGTTTAGTGTTTTTTGGCAAGATATGAAATGTTCCATTTTTGTGAAGTGATTAATGACCACTAAAATACAGTCAAAGCATGTCTTCTTTATTGTTGGGAGATTTGTTATCAAGTCTATTCCAATTCATTACCAAGGTCCACTTGGGGGTGTTAGTGGTAGGAGAGTGCCATGTGTAGTATATGTGTTCAGTTTGTTCTAGGTACATAGTTGGTAGGCTTTGGTATAACCTGCAATAATCTTTGCTATGCCCCTTTACCAATATTTGCACCATATTAACTCTAGTGTTCTGTCTCTGCTAAAGTGACCTGCCAAGGGCATGTTATAATAGAACATAATGACTTCAGTACATAGGGTATCAGATATGTATATCTTCTCTTTGTATCACCATAGATTATCTTTGAGGGTCTAGTCATTATAGTCCTCTTTAGGTCTTGTTGTATTCAGGTACTCATTATCATAATAGGTGTTGCATATTCTCTAATGGAGATTGTCAGATAAGATAGTTGTATTAAGACTTAGTTTGATATTTGAGAGATAGTCAGGTTCATTTGGGTACATTACATGAAATTCTAATTTGAATTGAGTAGGCTGACCTGGGTTGTTAGGATCAATATAGTAGATAGTCAGAGTGATATGAGGGGGCATCTGTAGAGTTTTTTTGACCAGATCTATAGTAGATGGTATAGTCAAAGTATTATAGCTATATTGACCAGTGGGCTAGACATCTGTTTATATGTTTAAGAGTATTGAAGCACTGGAGGTTGTGATAGTCTGTGTAAACTTGAATATGATGTCTTGCACCTTCACAGTAGTGTCACCAGTAAGTCAAGGCTTCAACTATTGGTAGCAGTTCTTGTTCCATGATAGAATAGTTTTGCTTAGTAGGGGTAAATTTTCATGACCAAAATGATATAGGATGTAGGTGATTGTTATACCATTGCATTAGTATAACTACAGCTGTATAACCTGAGGCATCTGTAAATATGTATATAGGCCTTGTTGGATCAAATTTCCTAAGTAAGAGTTTTGTAATAAAGCAGTATTTTATTTTCCTTATTGCTTCTGACACTGCAGTATTCCACTTGAATGGTTGCATATTCTTCCTTGTCAGATCTATAATAGGTTTTAGGATATCCAACGTATGTTATAAGACAGTCCCAAGAAAGGAAACTATTTCTCATGCATTTCTCAACCTAGTAAATAACATCCAGGAGTATAATGCAAGAGGGATATAAATAGCATGGGAAAGCTTATGTAAGATACATGTAGTTATTAGTAAGGGTCATGTAATTGTAGAAGATGGGTGTACAAACCAATAGATATTTATATAAGTAGTTGTATAATCTAATAGGAAACTCTATTGAGTTCTTTCTGAACAACCACTTTGGTTGAGCTCTAAGTCTTTATGACTTTACACTAACAACATATTGAAAATAAATCTATTGTAAAAGTTCACAAATCCTATGAACTCCTATACTTGAGTGAGCATCTTAGGCTTTGGCCAGTCTAGGATTGTGTTCACTCTCTCAGGTTCCATAGTAATATCTTTTTTGTTGACTACAAAGCCTAGTATTCTCATTTTGGTAACTTTAAACTCAGATTTTTTGAGTTTAGCAAACAGTTTGTTTTCCCTCAGGTGCTATAAGTAGTGCCTTGTCTATATGCATAGTTCTTCTAATGTAGTACCATAAACAAGAATATCATTTAAGTAGGTGATGAGTTTGTCTTCTAGTCTCTTGAATGCTTGGTCTATACAACTCTAAAATAAGGCAGGGGTATTACACAGACCAAAAGGAATAACTAGAAACTCAAAAAGGCCAAAGGGTATTTGGAAGGCTGTTTTCCATTTATTGCTCTTTTGGATCCTGAGAAGATGAAATGCTTCTCTTAGATTGATTTTGGTAAAATATCAGATACTATAGAGTCTGTCTAGTAAAAAATCAATAGAAGGGACAGAATACCTATTTTTAACTGTTATTTTGTTAAGAGCTTGATAGTCTATGCACAAGCAAAGGTTAGGAGTATTCTTTTTTTGTACAAATAGGGTTGGTGAGGTGACAGAGAATGTACTTCAGCAGATTCAGCAGATGAATTGTCTTGACTCTATATCTTTGATAAATTTCTTGAGTAGGTTTAGTTTTTTTTCAGAGTGGTGATATACTGGTTGGCAAGGTAGCATTTGACCTTCTATTAGGTCTATTATATAGTCTAAGTGTCCTCTATAGTTAGTTTATTGTATTATTATTCCTTATTTTTATAAAATTTTTATATTATTATTTATATTAAATTAAATCCTTGTTTATAATTTTATTATCTTTATTATATCTTATATTTAAGAATCTATTCTTCTATCTATTTAATTTGTTATATTTTGGTTTTAATAGTTATTTTATTTTTTATTCCTTATTTTGAGTCATTTATTGACTATATTTAGTTTTTTATTCTTGCTTTAGAGTTATTTATTTTGCTTATACTTTAGTTTGTTATTTTGTAATTTATAGTTATTTTATTTGAGACTTAATTATTTTTATGTGTTAATATTTATTATTTTAGCAACATTTAGCAATATATTTACTTATTTTTAGTAGGATTAGGATTTTTAAAGAATGCATTGAAGAGTCTATAGAGGGTAATTGCTATATTGCCTCAGGGTTAAAGACATCCATATAGTCTTGGTATTGCAAAAGTACTGGGATATCTGGTTCAGGAACATAGTAGCTCTCTGTAGTAGTAGATAGAGTAGGGTTTTGTTTTCTAAAAGGGATCCAGTCTAGTAGAGGCATTGTTTTCTGAATATCTAGGGGGTGTTCAGGTTGCCCTTGAAATTGAACCCAGAGGTCTATCTAGTCTATTCTAGAGTTAACTTGGCAGAACCATGGTAACCCTAGTACTACTTGATATCTGTCTGTTGAGGCTCCAATAAATGTGTTCTCAAAAGGTATTCCTTGAAGAGTATACCATAAGTGGTATATATATAGAGGGATATTAGACAAGATCTTGTTATCTAGTCCTCTCACTGGCTCATTAAGCCTAGATGTTGGTATTAGGTTTAGTTTTTTGACAAAGCTTTTACTATGAAAATTGGCAGTTGTACTACAATCAAGCAAGTAATGAACAATCCTCTGGTTTATTTCTCCTTTTAAAGTTATATGCAGTATGGTAGTTACATTGGTTGTAGAAGAAGTGAGGGTCTGGTAGGTATAATTGGGCATGGAGCTCAGCACAGGAACAGTCTTTTATGTCAAGCTCATACTTTTCCTGTCTCAGCTTCTATTTGGGACAATGAGATTGGTTTATCCAAGATTGAGAAATCAATAGCATTTAATTGAGGTTGGTATGCCTTTGCAGAACAGAAGGCAGCTATATAGCTAAACTCTCTATAATACAGACAAAGGCAAAGAGAATGCTATCTATTCTTTTTATCTTGTGATAGTGGTCCTGCATAGTAAGAAGGAGAATGATTGGTGAGGGCAGATTTGGTATGAGTCAAGAGGGTTGCTATACTGGGGCCAGGAGTATTGTGAGCGAAAAAAGGATAGTATAGATTTTCTGATTGATAGAAGGCCCATTGTTTATCTGCCTCTAGAGTAGCTTATTTGATACCTTCATAGTCATTTTTGTAACATAGGACCTCTATAAGCAGGTCCTTCATATTGTCCTTTAGGCTCTTATAGAATATATTACCCCATGTTACATGGGGTTGATTAGTTTTGCATACAAGATTTTCAAAGTGGAAAACATACTCCTTGACAGATTTTGTTTGTTTAAGTAAGTACAACTGTTCAGTCAGATGGTTATGAATATTGGGGTCCTGGAATTATTCATAGAAGGCAGTAAAAAACTTGGTCTAGTCATTCTATAGTTCTAAATTCTCTCTAGTAAGTATTGGCTTGGCCCATGAGGCAGTATTTCCTTTAAGGTGCTGGCAGGTGAACATAACACATTATATGTTATTTGCAAATTTTCAGGGTGCTAATAAAAATGCACCATTAATTTTGGCAAAAAAGTAATCAAAATCACTAGCCTTTCTATAGAATAGTTGGATCTATGGGCTCTCTTTGTCTTTGTAGTTATTGTCTGGGACAAATAAAGAGAAGCAATTATTTTCTAGGAAGTATAGTGCAATGGGCTTAGCAGAGTAAGTTTGGAGTGTATTTTGTCTAATAGTAGCAAGTTGGAGTTAGATTTGGGCTAATTGAATTTGGAGCTTCAGGACCTCAGGGTCATTACTTTGGGTTGGATTGGATTCTTGAGCAGTTTCTTGGAGCTCAATAATGCTACCTAGATGAATGGTTGGGTCATCCAACTCAGTGAGGTCTAGGCTAGGGGTATTGGACTGGGAGTGAGTTATTAAATAGACCATTTGCTTGACTAGGGTTTAACTAGGTAGGGCAGGGCAGGGCTCAGTTAACAACTACAAGTTGAATTATTGGTAAGCCTCAATTTGTCAGGATCTTGAAGTAATTCAAGGATAGTTGTCAGTTATTATGTAGATTGAGACTAAGGGGCTTTTCCTTATAGCAGTATTACATATATTATTATATAATTATTTGTCATGAGTCACCCTGACTATGACCAAGGAATATCTATTTATAGAAAGATAGGCAAAGAGAATCAAACTAGTAGTCTCTTGGCTAGTTGAATACCATCAAGGTAAATGAGAGCAAATAGTATACTTGTATAAGTAGGTAGCTCAATCAATTGAGAACCCCATTGAGTTCTCTTTGTAATCCTCAAAGACTTAGCTGCTAAATCAACTTGACTTGAGTTGCATAGCATTATTGTATTATCTATTGACTGATATTATGTGTCACATGACCCTGACAGGTTAAATATAAAGATAGAGAAAGTAGATATATATGAAGGTATAACAGTGAAAGTGTAAGACCTTAGACTGTGACAACTTAGGTCTACTTCTAGTTTGAGTTAACAAGGAGAACTTGATAGAGTTCTCATTTGATTATAGTATACTACTTATACATATCCTGTGTTTACTTCTATTTATGAACTCCCACGTATCTCTTTTAGTCATTTCTCAGTTTTCTAATTAAAAGAAAAAAGAAAAAGAAAAAGAAAATAAATAATGACTTAGTTGTTTTGACTGTATCATGACAGAAAGTACTCTTGGATAGTAGTACAACCAAAATGTTCATGAGCAGAAAAATGGCAGCAAAACATAGGTTTAAGCTACAGAAGCTAGATAGACCAGTAACAGTTAGGAATGTGAATAGAACAAACAACAATAGAGGGGCTATTATATACCAGGTAAAAGTAAATGTATATTACAAAAGCCATATAAAAAGGATGGGAATAAATATATGTAATTTGTGGAGAACAGACATTATATTGGAGATACCATGGTTGCAAGTATACAATCTAAAAATTAACTAGGAAACAGAAGAAGTCAAAATTACAAAATACCTACTATTATGTGAAAAAAATACAAAGTTAAAAGAAGAGCAGAAAGTAAAGAAAAGAAAAAGAGTAGTAATATTAAAGAAGGAAAAGATAGTGAGATAGGCAATAGATGATAAGAAAGATTGGGAAACAGAGAATGAAATTGAAACAGACCATAGAAAAATCAAGAAAATAGTTCCAAAGAAATTCCTATAGTGAAGAAAGGTATTTGGAAAGATGGAGTCAAAAAGAATACTAACAAGGAAAATTTGGGACCATGTTACATATCCAAAGAAGATATTTAAACCATGAAAAAGAAGAATTTATTCTTTATCTAAAAATAAAAGAAAAGAATTTTAGAATTTTGTAAATGATCAACTAAGAAAGGGGTACATTAGACTATTAAAATCCCCTTAGATGGTACTAATATTCTTTGTAGACAAGAAGAATGGAAGTAAGAGAATAGTAATAGATTACTATAGTCTAAATGATCAAACAGTAAAGAGCAACTACCCACTTTTATTAATTACATATTTAATACATAATATAAGGAGCAAAAAGAACATTTGCTAAAATAGACTTGTGGTAGGGATTTAACAATGTAAGAATAAAAGAAGAAAATAAGTGGAAAGGAGTGTTCATAATATATATAGGGTTCTTTGAACTAATGGTTATGTTCTTTGGAATAACAAATTCACCAGTTACATTCCAGATAATAATGAACAAAATTCTCAGAGATATAATCAACAAAGGAAAAGTGATGGCTTTTATGGATAATATGTTAGTAGAGACAGAAATAGAGAAAGAATATGATGAAATAGTAAAAGAGGTATTGGAAAGGCTAGAAGAAAATGACCTGTATATCAAACCAAAAAACTATATATGGAAAGTAAGAAAGATCAGATTCCTAGAGGTTGTTATAGGACCCAATGGGATAGAAATGGAAAAGAAAAAGATAGATAGAGTGCTAAGTTGGCCAGAGCCAAAGAATATGAAAGATGTTAGGAAATTTTTAGATCTTGCAAACTACTATAGTATAAGAGGACCCTATCAACACCATCTCTGGAACACTAAACCAACCTCCTGGAATAACCCTGTATCTAATTAAATGTTACATAGTAATATTTAATTACCTTAGCTTGACTTGATAACTCCTGACCCTGCTGGATAGGACTATAGGATCAGGGATACACAACTGTAGTAGTATATATATTATAGAGTACATCCCCAGGAGCCTTATTCTAAACTCTAAGAATTCTCCTGGAGGTAAGTTGTAATATACTTAAGAGCTATAATATGACTAAGGATTCTCCTAGAGTTCACTCCACTCTGGTTGCCCTTATATATAGGAGGTTTATCAAAGATTTTGCTTGAGTAGTCAGGCTAATGAACATGCTAACAAGAAAGAATATAAAGTAGTATTGGAGAGGAGAACAACAACAAACACTTGATAAGCTTAGAAGGATCTTTATGACCAGGCTAGTACTAGCAGCCCTAGACTTAGATAAGGAGTTCAGGGTAGAAGCAGATACTTCAAATTATACTACTGGAAGAGTGTTATCAGTAAAATGCTCTGATGGGTTGTGAAGACCAGTTACTTTCATCTCAAAATCTCTAAGTAATACAAAAAGAAACTATGAGATATATAACAAAGAAATGTTGGTAGTAGTTAGATGCTTGGAAGCATAGAGGCATTTTTTGAAAAGAATGACAACAAAATTTGAGATTTGGACAGACTATAAGAATCTTGAATATTTTATGAAAGTACAGAAGTTAAATAAGAGACAAGTTACATGGGCTCTATACCTGTCTATATTTGACTTTACACTAAAATATATTCTGGGAAGTAAGATAGAGAAGACAGATAGCTTGAGCAGGAGGCTAGACTAGGAGGTTGGAGTAGAAAAAGATAACAAGGATAAAACACTGGTTAAGCCAGAATGGTTAGAAGTGAGGAGGACAGAAGGAGTGAAGATAATTATGAAAGGAGTGGATTTATTAGAAAAAGTAAGGCAATTGAGAGTAAAGGACAATAAAGTAGTTAAAGCTATAGAAGAGATAAAACAAGCAGGGATAAAGATGTTAAGAGATAAAGAATAGAAAGAATTTGATAGTATAATGTACAAAGAGGGAAAAGTATATATATCTAAGAATGAGGAGTTAAGGGCAGAGATTATTAGATTATATCATGATATACTAGTAGGAGAACATGGGGGACTGTCAGAAAGGTAGGGATAGCAGTGTGAAAAAGGTAGGAATATACTAAGAATTACTATAAATATACTATGAATGCATACTTTGGGTTCTAGAAAAGGAAATAAAGGGTAGATCTGGAGAGTATAACATTACTAAATAAGATAAGAGACATTGCTTTCTGGTCCTATAGTTTTACAGCTAGTTTGGAGGGAATATAGTAACAACAAAGAAATAGAACAACCTTAGCCTCAGCTCATACACTGTGCCTCAATCTTCTATTATGTATGTGGTTGCATATTTTGGAGTAGTGGAATGTTGTCTGAAAGAGAGGTAATTCAGAAGTAATAAAGTTTAAGAGATATATTATCATAAACTTCATTCAGACCATAACTCTGGGAATACTTGACCAATTTTGACAATCTAAATGGCCGCCAAAAGCCTTAAGAAGACCTTTCAAATAGTACCAAAAACATCTCAAGGCAATTATTATTCACCAAGTTATCAGCAGATTAGTTGGTGATTACTAAGTTACCAAACACTAAATCACTGATATCTTAGGAACTACTTGACATAATTGTTTGCTTCAATGACCATCATAAAGCTCTCTTTAATGTGCTTTTTTCAGCTATAAATAGACCCCAAGGCAATAAGATCCTATGGAGATACAAGGCCCTCAATACTTGTACATAATACTGATCTTTTGTAAGAACTTAGACTATAATACCTTAGAACTACTTCTAGTCCAAGTTAACAAGAAGAAGTCAACAGAGTTCCTATTTAATTCTATATATTACTTCTACAACTACTACATGGTCTGTGTACTACTTTTCCACATTTATTATGTGATATTATTATGTGACATGACATTGTGACATCCTGACATGTGATATTGTCATGTAACACTTTCCTGCACTCTTTCTTGTATAGTAAGTCCAAATATGAAAAGAAAAGAAAAGAAATATAAATAATAACTTAGCTATTTTGACCATATCATAATACTGGTAGAGTACTTATACAAATCCCAGAATAGGAGTTGATATACAAGTGTTTGGTCTACATCATGATCCTATAGGAGTAGATAAATTAGGAGTTTAGGAGCAGAAATTATAAATAAAATAAAATGAAAATAAATATTAATATTAAATAATACTAAATTTTTGGTATATGACAGGGACAATGGAAAACAGTGTAATTGGTCACAAGAAACTTTTGGTAATCAGAAGTAACTAAGGTAGTAAAGTGATATATGGAAGAGATGTGATTCTTGCCAAAGAAACAAAAACTATACAGAACAACCAGCAGGCAAATTGATACTCAATTCAATACTAGAAAAGCCCTGGAGTTATATATTAGTAGACTTCATTACAAAGCTACTATTGGCACAGGAATACAACTCAATCTTGGTAGTAGTAGAAAGATTAACAAATATTATAACACAGCCAAAACAGCTAAGTTATTATTTATATTTCTTTTCTTTTTCATTTGATCAAATAACCAGTGGATATATGAGAGAGAATAACTCAAAAGAAATACATAGAACTTTATAAATAGAAGTAAATACAAAGTGTGTATAAGTAGTATATAGTAATCAAATGGGAACTTTATTGAATTCTTTTTGTTAACTTAGACTAGAAGTGCGGTTAAGTTATCTTAGACTAAGTCACTACACTAGAACTTGATTTCCTCATTAGCACTGCTCATCACAGAGCCTTGCTAGCTTACTCTCTTATCTTCTTTAGTACCTGGATGACACAGCTCAGGACCACCATGACATAGCTAGGCTCTAGGCTTAAGGGAACTTGATAGTCAGTTAGAGACTATTAGTGGAAGTATAGTACCAAGCTCAGGTATTGTGTCTGAGACCTAACCTGCTAATTGGGTAGTGTTGCCAGTAGACTACTTGTATCTTTTTACTTTAAAAACCTTGTACTGAAGTCCCATTGTAGGCTACATATGCAGAGGAGTAACACCACATCCTTAAGAAGATATCTAGGTTAGAGATTCTCTCCTTGGGATAATAGTATAACCATAGTACCAGAGCAGTAGTAAGTAGAGCAGTAGGTATCTAGTTAGGTAAAGATCTTGTATCCTAGTAGATGTAATATTAGTAAGATCATTTTCTTATTTAACTTTTCTAGAGATATAGCACCATGTCTCTAGATTAATATAACTCTTTTATGAGTGGAATGCTCAACCAATGGTATACCCTCACTAAACTAAGGGCAGAGATAAAAAGGCAGAGAAGAAAGAGTATGTTGAGAGTGTAGAAAGTTTGGACACCTAGTCTACAATTGCAGGAATAGAAAAAAGGAGATAAAAGAGAAACCAACTTCCCAGAATAAATTTGAAATGATAGCAAGTAGGGTAATGCAATATAGAGTAAAGGAAGAAGTAAAAGTAAGAAGACAAGAGATAGTAGCAATATATGTGGACTGTAAAGGATACAAAGACAAAGGTGTTAGCGTGGAGTTGTGAAGACTTTAGAGCTCAACCAAGATGGTTGTTCAGAAAGAACTCAATGGAGTTCTTTATTGGATTGCAGTCCTACTTATACTACAATTACAGTGGCTGTACTTTACAGTCCCACAATCATATGTTCTTTTCAGAATGTTCTATAATCACCTGACTTGTCATATGATAGAATTACCTAAGTCCCCTGCTATTTATATCTTAACCCCATTATATGATTTGAGATTGTGGATTAGGTATTTGAATGTGTAGGAAACTATTTCCTTTTTTGGGGCTCTCATAACAAAGGGAGTGTAGACCTACAAAAATTAAGAACAAAAATTCCTCAAGAGACAAGAAACATATGGTGCAGCTCATGCCAAAAAGCATAGAACTAGAGAGAAGAAAAAGCAAGAAAAGGAGAAATGACAAAAGTGGAGTGTATAAAGTATAGAAGAAGGAATGCAATTGTGAGAAAGGTATCAGAATGGAAAAGAAGAAGGATTTCATACCCAAAATATAGGATAGAAAGAAAAAGAGAGTGGTAGAACTAGGGAGAGGCAGCACGCCCCACAGAGGGAAAAGTACAGCAAGGCAGTGTATGGATAGAGCTTCCAAAAGGTATAACAAAAGAGAAAGGTGAATAGAGAGACTTGAGGAGAACGTTCAAAATATTAAGAGAGGTGTGGTTGAATATTGGAATAAAGAAGATAGATACCTATGAAGGGACAACAGTGAAAGTACTCCTAGGCAGTGAAACTACAAGAGTGTTTATGGATAGAAAAATGGCAGCTAAACACAGTTTTCAACTGTAGAAATTAGAAAGACCACTGACAGTCAAGAATGTAGATGGAACATATAATAGTGGAGAAGCAATTACACATTAAGTAAAAGTGAATGTGTATTACAAAAACCATATGGAAAGGATGAAAATGGATGTATGTGACCTAGAAAAGGCAAATATAATATTGGAGATATTGTAGTTGTAGGTGCACAATCCAGACATTAATTGGGAAACAGAGGAAGTCAAGATGATGAGATATCCACTGATATGTGGAAGAAATAAAAAGGAGAAAGAGAACAGAAAAATAAAGAAAGAGAAAAGAATAGCTATCCTAGAGGAGAAGAAAATTGTAAGATGGGCAGTAGATGACAAAAAGGATTGGGGAAAAGAGGAGGAGATTGAGGCAGACCACAGAAAAATTAAGGAAATGGTTCCAAGAAGATTTCTGAAGTAGAAGAAAGTATTTGGAAAGGTAGAGTTGGAAAGGATGCCAACAAGGAAGATTTGGGATCATACCATAGATCTCAAAGAGATATTTAAACTACAAAAGAGAAGAATTTACCTTTTGTCCAAAGATGAGAGGAAAGAAGTTCAGAACTTTGTAAATGATCAGTTGAGAAAGGGGTATATCAGACTCTTAAAATCCCCTCAGATATCACCAGTTTTCTTTGTAGGCAAGAAAGATAGAAACAAGAAGATAGTAATAGACTACTGAAGTCTAAACAACCAGACAGTAAAG
>Ga0153941_1000658_pt1 | contig 14797 bp, 16 predicted proteins | sample TSNJ025MetaG_FD_104733 | JGI IMG/M metagenome (GOLD analysis project Ga0153941, IMG submission 104733) | Attine ant fungus gardens microbial communities from New Jersey, USA - TSNJ025 MetaG | ecosystem: Host-associated > Fungi > Mycelium > Unclassified | place: USA: New Jersey, Brendan T. Byrne...
TATACAACTTTTGTGGTTACAGAACATTCTAGTGGTCAGGGTTAGGAGTGTAAGGAGCTAACTAAACTAATTAAATGTTATGTAATAATATTTAATTAGTGTAGAGTTGCTCTGGCAGACTATTACTAGTGTATTAATGAAGTCCCCTTACACTTATTTCTGTTCTTTACTCCTTACTCCTATATATTCCTTTAACTCAGACTTGAACTTTTGCTCGACTTTTGATAATATCTCCTTAATTCCAAAATTAATGATTAATCTGTGATAGGAGATCAGTGTTATAAGATAGTTCCTAAAGAGGAAACTATTTCCCACACATTCATTAATCTGATAAGAAATATCCAGAAATATAATGTATGAAAAACATAAATAGTATAGAAAAGATTATATAAGATATATAGTTATTAGTAAGGGTCATGTGATTATGGAAGACAGGTGCATAGACCAACAGACATTTGTATAAGTAGCTAAAGTAATCTAATAGAGAACTCTATTGAGTTTTTCCTAAACAACCACCTTGGTTGAGCTCTAAGTCCTTACAACTGTACACTAACAATCAGGGTATAACACATAAGTTGAAACCAAGATTATCTTTTATTGGTTATCTTTGTGCTCCTTGCTCCTATATCACTCCACCATGGAGTACTTCTGTATATTCCTCTTCTAGTATTTATTTAATAGTTTTCCTTCTCCTTTTATTATCTATTATTGATATTGAAATCTGTTACAAACTTCATTCGGACCATAACTCCAGGAATACTTGACTGATTTCAATGATCTAAATGGCCACCAAAAGCCCTTAAGAAGACCTTTCAAATGGTACCAAAAACATCTCAAAGTGATCAGTATTCACTGAGTTATCAGCAGATCAGTCAGTGATTACCAAGTCACCAGACACTAAATCACTGATATCTTGGGAATCGCTTAACGTAATCATTTGCTTCAATGACCATCATGAAGCTCTCTTCAATGCACTTCTTTCGGCTATAAATAGATCCCAAGGCGATAAGATCCCATGGAGATACAAGGTCCTCAATGTTTGCACATGATACTGATCTTTACTCATAGATTATCATCTGTCCTTAAATAGAACAAAGGACTGCCCTAAGATGGTTAGGTTATCTCTGTTTCAAGAACAATAGGTAGTGATCATGTGGTAGGCTGTTCTGGTGCACAGACCACCACAATCATATATTTAAAGACTATATGTCTGAGGATAAACCTTAGACTTAACAACATCTTTTGCTGCTTGTCTAACTTTGCTTTTTTGAATACTTTGATTATCAAATCAAGCAATCACAAATCAGTAAGTGGCCATTTGTGATATATTGTATGCAAATTCCACCATTTCTAACTAATCTGGCCACTACTCTTGTCTATGGTCGATGAAGACCCTTAGATATTTCTCTAACTCCTGGTTTATCCTTTCTATCTGCCTATCTGTTTGAGAGTGATAGGCTGTCAAGAGTTTCATCTGGATTCCCAGCAAGTTATTCAATTACCTCATCATTCCTGCTGTAAACTGCACTCCTCTATCTGATATAATGCTTTCTGGAAGTCTGTGTAACTTCCATATATGATCTCAAAACAGCTTTGTAAGTCCCTCTGCTGATGTTTTCTCTGTTATCACTATGAAATGCACTATTTTGCTAAAGTGGTCGCATACTACTAAGATAGCATCATATCCCTGGGCTAATAGCAGTTTAGTGATAAAGTCTGCTGAGATATAGCTCCATGGCTTTTCTGGGATTGCATTGGGTATCAGCTTTCCTGCTGGTGCTTTGCTTTGATTCTTGTATCTTTGGCACACATTGCATCCATCCACATATCTTCCCACCTTTTTTGTTATTTCTGGTGATCAACTCTGTTGTCTTCCATCTCCCTCTGTGCTCTCCTACTGGGGTGTTATGGTACAATTGTATTATCTCTCCCCTGAGTTCTCTCTCTAGCATGTATATCCTTCCTTCCTTTATTACTATCCTATCTTCTATTTTCCATTCTTTATCTTTCAATATTTTTATTCCTGCCCTCTTCAACTTTTCTACTGCTTTTACTATCTTTTCATTCTCTTCCTATGCCTTTTTGATTCTTTCCTTTAGATTTTCTTCCTCTATTATTGTTTCTACTCCCCTAATCTATTCTGGCTTTATCAATTTCTGGTCCTTGTTGTCCTTTTCCACTCTCTCCTACCAGTCTAGTCTCCTGCTTAATCTGTCTATCTTCCCCATACTCTTCCCTGGAATATGTTTTAGTACAAAATTAAATTGTAATAGATATAGAGCCCATCTTACTTGTCTACGGTTTAATTTTTGGCTTGTCATAAAATACTGGAGGTTCTTATAGTCTGTCCAGATTTCAAATTTGAGTTTTGCTCCCTCTAGATAGTGCCTCTATGCTTCTAGGCACCTAATAACTGCTAGCATCTTCTTATCATGAATTTTGTAATTTTGCTCTGTGGTGTTCAACAATTTAGAAATGAAGGCCACTGGCCTCCACTTTCTGTCCTCACACTTTATCAACAACACTCCCCCTGTTGCATAGTCTGAGGCATCTACTTCCACTCTCATTTTCCTATTGATATCTGGGATCACTAAAACAGGTTCTGTAGTGAATACCATCTTAAGTCTTTTAAACACCTTCTCCTGTTCCTTTTCCTATCTCTATTTCTGCTTCTTCCTGACCAGCATATATAGCGGTGCTGCTATTCTAGCAAAGTTTTTTTATAAACCTTCTGTAATAGTTGGCAAGGCCTAAGAACTTTTGTACTTCTTTGACATTTCTGGGTGCTGGCTAGTTTAGTACTCTCTTCACCTTTTCCTTTTGTATTTCTACTCCCCTTGGACCAATTACTACTTCCAGAAATTCTACCTCTCTTACTTTCCATTTACACTTTTCTGGTTTCGCAAATAGATCATTTTCTTCCAACCTTTTTAGTACCTCTTCTACTAACTCATCATGTTCTTCTTTGGTGTCTATGGCTATCAGGATGTTATTGATGAATGTTGCCACATTTCCTTGGTTTATGAGATCTCTGAACAGGTCATTCATCATTGTCTGGAAGGTAGCGGAGGAGTTTGTTAACCCAAAATACATGACTATGGGCTTATAAGCTCCAATATGTATTATGAATGCTGCCTTCCATTTGTCTCCCTCTTTGATCCTGACATTATTGTATTCCCATCTCAGGTCCAGCTTCATAAACACCTTTCTCTTTCCTACTCCATCCAGTATGTCTGCAATAAGAGGTAAAGAATACCTATTCTTTATCATCCACTGATTTATGTATCAATAGTCCTGCACTATTCTTTGTGTGCCATCCTTTTTTGCCACAAAGTGTACTGGTGATGTTTGGGGTGACTTGGAAGGTCAGATGTATCCTTTTCTCAACTGATCCTCCACAAATGCTTGCACTTCTTCCCTTTTTTCCCTCAACAATGAGTATATCTTTTCCTTTTTTGGTGTGAACCCTTCTTTCAACTCTATGATGTAGTTCCAGATCTTTTGCAGTGGCATTCTTTCCAACTTCTTTTTTCCGAATACCTTTTTTCACTTCTAAAACCTTTTGGACACCAATCTTCTCAATGTTTTTTCATTCTCATTCTTTTTTACTTTCTTTACTTTCTTCTTCTTCCCTTCTTGCTTTCTCTTTCTATATATAGATAGACAATGTGTTATTTCTACTTCCCCTTTTTCCCAATCTATTTCTGGGTTATAGGCTGCTAGCCACAGCATTTCCAGTATCACTTCTGTTTTTCCTAAATTATATACATCTATTCTTGCCCTTTTTACATATCCTTTGAAAAACATGTTGCACTTTACCTGGTGTATTATGGCTCCCCCTGCATTTACTGTTCCATCTACATTTCTAACTAATAGGGGGTTTTTTAACTTCTCTATTTTAAATCCCTTTTCTCTGGCAAAGATCGTATCCATGAATAGACCTGTTGCCCTACTATCTAGCAATGCTTTTACTGCTATCCCTTCATGGCTTTTCAACTTTTCTAGTCCCACCTTCATCCAGACTTCTCTTAGCAGCCGGAGTGTACACCATATATCTTTCACTCTCTCAGCTGTATTGGTGAATTTTAATTTATTGCCTAGCTTTCCTGGGCGCAATATACTATACAAATTATTGGAGGCCAGCTGAGAGCTTACTGTCCTCTACTTTCTTTTGCTGACTCCTGTGGTGTTTCCACTACCCTCTCTTTGTGTCTTTCCCAACAATTTTTGGCCATATGGCCCCATCTCCCACATACATAGCATGTCCTATCCCCTCCCTTTTCTCTATCTACATCTATTGCATTTGGGTCTCTCCTTGGATCTGTTTGAGTTCCTCCTCTATTGAATGTGTTTCCTCCTCCTCCTCTGTATTCTCCTCCCATGCTTGGTTCTTCTGTTCTCCACATTATTTGTCCCTCTCTTTCTCTATATGACCTTCCTCCATAGCCCCCTCTGGGCTGTGCATTTCCCCCTGGGCATACTGTATTTCTCTCTAATATCCTCTCTTCTATTCTGCTTTGTCTCTGATTTCTATCCAACCTCACTGCTCTTTCCTGCCACTCTCCAATGGTGGTCAGTGGCTCTTTTGCTTCTGCTAGTTTTCTTCTGATGCGCCTATTTAGTCCTCTCTTAAATTCTTTGATGAGGGGTCTTCCCTCATAGCTGCTTCCTCTGGCAACCTTTTTAAATTCCTGCATATACTTATTGCAGGTTCTTCCTCCCTGCTCAATCATTCTCAGCTGCTCTATTTTCCTTTCCTCCTCCAATGTCTCCCCAAAGTCATCCTTTATTTTTGTAAACAACTACTCCACTGATTCTACCTTTGATTCTTTCTTGGCCAGCTCATCCAACAAGTTATTTTTCCACACCTCTACTACTCCTCCCTGCACATATGACAATACCCAGGCTACCTGGATTGTTGCTGCCTCTTCTGTCATCTTCATTCTAATATATAGGCGAGCCACATTAATGAACGTGCTTACCTTCTCTATTTTTCCACTAAAGACCTGAGGTCTCATGACCTCTACTCTGCTCTCTTGTTACTGAAGGAGCATGGTATTCACCTGTTGCTATAGAGTTGTGATCATGGTGAGGAGTTGCTTCTCTCTGGTAGGTAGTTGTGGTTGGCAAGGGGCAGATATTGGGGAAGATTCTCCTTGTTGCTATTGTTGTTAGCAGGACATGTTGTATGGTAGTAGTAATGGAGATGGTGATTCGTATTCTGATGATTCTTGATCTAGGGTTGCTAGCTAAGGCTATGTTCAACAGAGTACCAGATCTTCACCTGTCTGGACTTCTACTACCTTACTGACTACTGCCCTAATCAAATTGGTATACAATTGCCTTTAAGAAGAGGACCCCTAAGCTAAGCAGTTTCCTAAAGAATGGCTGCTAATCTCCTGTGTGTACCACTTACAATAGAGTACAGCACGGAGTTTATATAGAGAAGGAAGTAAAGAACAATATCCAATTACAAGGTCAGGACTTGAATAGGATACCTGGACTTGGTATTTAGTCTTCTTCCTTAGTCCCAAACTGACTGAGAAGTCCCCTTTATAGCTAGGGCCTGCTATCCAAAATGCTTATGAGTGCTGTGCTCACTAGCAAGAGAGATAAAAGAGTAAGTAGGTGGTGAGGCCATGAGATATAAGGTTACTATTGGATATTGAGTTCTTATATTATCAATAGGCAGTGAATATCCTTAGTGATCACCCTAAATAGATGTTCAAAAAGAACTCAATGGGGTTCTTCATTGGATTGGACTACTACTTTTACTATTTGTCACAGTTGTACTATGGACCAGTAGTCACATACTATATGGTTTACTACTACACCAAAAGGACGACATTAGCAAGGCTACTTGCTAATGAGGGTTCAGCTATTTATATAGTTTTTTGAACAGGTATTTTGTTATACCTCCATGTCACTATTTAGTAATCACTTTTTTGTGACACTATTCTTATAGTGGCTATACTACTATTAGTCCATGATTACATGTTCTTCCAGAACATTCTATAATCACTTGACCTTATCATGTAATCTGATTATCTAAGTTTCCATGCTGTTTATATCTTAACCCCTTTGTACGATTAAGTGCTCAAATGCATGGGAACCTATTTCCTTTTTGGAGCTCTTCTAATACAGACACTAAATTGCCGATATCTTAGGAACTGCTTAATATAATCATTTGCTTCAACAACCATTGTGAAGCTCTCTTTAATGTACTTCTTTTGGCTATAAATAGAACCCAAGGCAATAAGATCCCATGGAGATACAAGGTCCTTAATGTTTGTATATAATACTGATCTTTATCCATAGATTATCATCTATCCTTGAATAGAACAAAGGACTGCTCTAAGATGGTTAGATTATCTCTATCTCAAGAACAATAGCACTCCTATATATAGAACGATAGATAGTGATCATATAGTAGGCTGTTCTGGTATACAGATGTTATTGATAGACAGTGAATGTCCTTAGTGATCACCCTAGATGGATGTTCAAGAAGAACTCGATAAAGTTCTTCCTTGGATTGAACTACTACTTATACTATTTTACAGTGGCTGTACTACTACTAGTCTATAGTCATATGATCTTCTAGAATGTTTTATGGTCACTTGACCTTGTCACATGATTTGGTTACCTAAGTTTCCATATTATTTATACCTTGATCTCATTGTATGACTTAAGATTTTGGATTAAGTGTTTAAATGTGTGGGAGACCATTTCCTTCTTGGGGCTCTCATAACAACAGACTACCACAATTATATATTTAAGAACTATATGTCTGAGAATAAATCTCAGACTTAACAACATCTTTTGCTACTTGTCTAACTTCACTTTTTTGAATACTTTAATTATCAAATCAAGCAATCACAAATCAGTAAGTGGCCATTTGTGATAAATATGACTCTAATATCAATAATAAAAGAAGAAAAACTAAATAACAAAAAATAAGAAAGAAATAAGTACTCTAAGGTATATAAGGGGACGAGTTTTAGTCACACTAGGAGAGCTTAGTAATGCATTGGTATAGGTGAGTAGTATCTAGCTTGCTCTATAATCCATGTAGCTACTTTCTATATAAACCTTTTCCTCTTGTTCTTATCATTCTATCAATACTAGGTAGACTTATAAGATAATGTAGTTATTAATGTACATGTCATGTGTTCCCTTGGCAATATGCACAGACTGGCTAGTGTAGATATATATACTAGTGGATGTATGGTAGAATATCTTACTTCAATATTGATTGGAACTTCTAGGCTATTTATTATTCCAACTCTAAGTCTGCTCTCTTCACTAATACTAGAGTAGTTAGGGACTGTACCATCCTCTTACAAGGTAGAGTAACAGAAGAGCAAGGAATACAGAAATAACTAGAAAGAAACAACCTTGGCTTCAACTTGTGTGTTATTATCACAAATGGCTACTTACTGACTTGTGATTGGTTGATTTGATAATCAAAGTGTTTAAAAAAGTGAAGTTAGACAAGCAGCAAAAGATGTTATCAAGTCTAAGGTTTATCCTTAGATATAGAGTCCTTAAATATATGATTGTGGTGGTTTATGCACAAGAACAGCCTACTATATGATCACTACCTATTGTTCTATATATAGGAGTGTTATTGTTCTTGAAATAGAGATAACCTAACCATCTTAGAGCAGTCCTTTGTTCTATTCAAGAATAGATAATAATCTATGGGTAAAGATCAATATTATATACAAACATTAAGGACCTTGTATCTCTATGGGATCTTATTGCCTTAGGGTCTATTTATGACCAAAAGAAGTGCATTGAAGAGAGCTTCACAGTGGTTGTTGAAGTGAATGATTATGTTAAGTGGTTCCTGAGATATCAGCAATTTAGTGTCTATGTTACCAAGGAACAGTAAATGTTCTTAGTGGTCACCTGAGGTGGATGTTCAGGAAGAACTCGATGGAGTTCTTTGTTGAATTGCAGCCCTACTTATACTACTCCTACAGTGGCTGTACCCTATAATCCCATGGTCACGTGTCTCTTCCAGAATGTTCTATGGTCACCTGACCTTATCACATAACTTGGCTTACTAATCCACTTATTATGCCTTTCTACTCTGTTGTGTGCTTGGAGGTTTTAGATTGGATGTTCGAATGTTGTGGAAATCTTTTTCTATTCAAGGTTCTCACAACAGTCTAGTGACTTGGTGATCACCAACTGATCTGCTGATAACTCAGTGAATACTGATTGCTTTGAGATGTTTTTGGTACCATTTGAAAGGTCTTCTTAAGGCTTTTGGTAGCCATTTATATCATTGAAATTGGTCAAGTATTCCTGGAGTTATGGTCCAAATGAAGTTTGTAACATTATTTTCCCTCTTGGTTCGAGCTTCATTGAGAAGTTATCTCATTTTTGGTAAACTCTGAAGATATTCCTGCAGCTTTTTGCCTGCATTATGTAGATTTTTCTCAGGTTCCCATATGTTGTCTCCTTGACTGTATCCTTTCCATCTAACAAGGAATTCGTTTTTTCCATGTCTTTGTTGTGAATCTAGGATCTTCTCTATCTCCTATTCTTCCTGGCCCTATATCAAGGTCAGTGGTGGGGGTGTGGATTTCTGTCCACAGATGGTGGATTTGGAGTACTATGCTAACTTGCTAGTGTGAAAGACTGGGTATAGTACTTGGTAGTGAGGTGGCATCCTAAGCCGGAACGTAACCAAGGACAACTTTTCTATTATTTTGAATGGTCCTTTATACCAGGGTTGTAATGCTCGCTCTGTAGTCTGGTAATCCTTCAGATTGAGTAGCACCTTGTCGCCAACTTTGAATAAAATACTTTGGACTTTTTGGTCATAGTACCACTTCATTCTTTCCGCTGCAAGAGTAAGAGCTGCTTTTGCCTGTTCCAAGGCTTCTTGTTGTTTATATGTCAGGTTATTCAAGTCCCTTTGCAGCAACTCTTTGACTAAAATGGGACCTGCTCTTAGGTGTCTGCCATATTCAAGGAAGAATGGACTTTCTTTTATGCCTTTATGTGCTTGATTGTTATATGCAAACTCTGCACTGGGGAGTAGATCCAACCAATTACTGAGATTATAATCCACATAGCACCGAAGATATTGCTCTAACACCTGGTTTACTTGTTCTGTTTGTCCATCTGTTTGTGGATGATATGCTGTCAACATTGTAGATTCTATTCCTAAAATCTTGTACCATTCTTGGAATAGCTCAGCTGAGTATTGTACTTCTCTATCTGAAATGATTTGTAGTGGCAGTCCATGCAATGGATAGACCTTGTCATATAGTAACTGTGCCATATCTTTGAATGAAAACTGATTGTTGATAGGAATAAAATGGGCCCTTTTGATGAGCCTGTCGACAATAACACAGATAGCATTGTAACCATTTGACTCTGGCAATTGTGTGATTAAGTCTGTTAAGATTATTTCCCAAGGCCCGTTAGACATCTTGTTAGGCACAAGTGGTCCAAAAGGTTGCTGTGGGTGATTTTTCATCTGCTAACACATATCACAACCCATAACATATTTCTTGACAAATGTTGTCATCCCAGGCCACCAGTAATTTCTGGAGACCAACTCATAGGTCTTCCACTGACCTGGGTGTCCAGTGGATGGCAAGTTGTAGTGCATCTTAACAATCTATTGTCATAAGGTGTCTTCCATACTGTGGGGAATATAAACCTTCCCTCTGTACAGGAGTAGTCCATTCTCATAGTTCCAGTCTTGCAAGGATTTTCCAAATTCTCTTGGACCAGACTTGAGTAATGTCTTATAGTCTTTGGTGATTTTGTCTGATAAGAGTGCTGCTTTGATCTCCTTTAGGATTATCTCATCATTTATTGGCGTCTCATGAGTAGCCTCTAGTACATTGATAGCAAAAAACTCAGGTTTTAGCAATACCTGGTTTGTATTGTTGAAGTCTGTCCCCATCTCATGGTCTGCTTGTCTAGACAAGGGGTCTTCTGCCTACATTGTCTTTTCTAGTTTATGATAGAGTACAAAGTCAAAATGAGTCATAAAAAGTGCCTATCTTGCTTGCCTCCTGGTCAGCTTTTGAGCTGTTCTGAAAAATATAAGGTTCTGATAATCCAACCAGATTTCAACTTTATATAGATGTCCCTCCAAATAGTGTCTGTATTCCTCTAGTCCCTGAATTACTGCAAGTAGTTCCTTGTCATAGATTTTGTAGTTTCTTTTATGAATATCTAATGACTTGGAGAAAAAAGCTACTGGATGCCACAGGTTAGTTTGCATGTCCTTTTGTGATAAGACAGCTTCTATTGCAAAGTCACTAGCATCAGTGGATAACTTAAAGGGATCTTTGTCATTTGATATTCTCAGGACTGGAGCTATAGTAAAGGCCTTTTTCAGTGCCTCAAAAGTATTCTGTTGCTCTTTGCCCCAAGTCCAGGTACTATCCTTCTTGGTCAAGTCAGAGAGTGGCTTTGACATCTTGGCAAAGTTCTCAATGAACCTATGATAGAAATAAATTTGCAAAGCCTAAGAATGCTTGTACTTGCTTGACTTTTGTCAGTACTGGCCACTCTAGAACTCCTGAAAGTTTCTCCTCATCCATCTGTACTTTATTTTCCAAAATAATTATACCCAAATACTTGATACTACTTTGCTCAAAGAAACACTTTTCTGCTTTAGCATAGAGGTCATTAAATTGGAGCCTTTTCAGCACTTCCTTGACCAATCGCCTGTATTCCTTCAAACATGTCCCAAATATTAGAATATTATCTAAATACACCATTACTAGTTGTATGCAAATCAAGTCTCCCAATATGTCATTCATCATACTTTGGACAGTCACTGGTGCATTGGAAAAACCAAAATACATGACAGTTGCCTCAAAAAGACCTCACCTTGTAATAAATGCTGTCTTCCATTCATTCCCTTCTTTGATGCAAACATTGTTGTATCCCTACCTCAAGTCAATTTTGGTAAAGATTAAGGCTTTGCTAAGTGATTCAATCAAGTTGGCTATTCTAGGGATTGGATAGCAGTTTTTGATAGTAATTCCATTGAGGGCTCTATAGTCTATGACAGGTCATAAGTTTCCATCATGCTTCTTTACAAAGAAGAATGGAGCTGCTATTGGGCTAGTAGATGGTTGGATATATCCCTTTCTGAGTTCCTCATTGATCCACATGTCAAGAGAGTTTCTTTCCACTAGAGAGAGCAGATAGACCTTGGCTGGTTTGGGAAGTGTTGCACCTTCTACAAAGTCAATCACATGGTCATATAGTTTCCGTATTGGCATTCTCTCTGACTTATTCTTTGAAAACACATTCCCATACTCATGTGGCCATTCTGGTATATGAGCCTTTTAGATCTTTGTGTTTTTGCAATCTGAGTCTCTATATTGGTCTCGATTGTTGAGTATAGCTGCAATTATCATCACCTGCTGATAACTGCCTGGGTCAGTCATATCTGCCCAGCTAAGAATATGGTTGTTGGGGTCCTTATCTTCTATGTCATCCAATAAGGGAGATCCACTGACATCTAGTTCGAGATGAAGTTTATTAGCTTCTGTTTCTACATCTCATATTTTATGGGCTTTACTAGTACATGTATCCAGGTATCTAGTAAACTCCCATTGACCTTTTTGCCAGTCAATATTTGGATTATGCTTATACAAGTACAAATATCCAATCATCATCTCTTTATTCCCTAAGTTGGTAACAAAGAGGTGCTAGGTCATCCTGTATGATCCAATTTCTATATAAGCTCAGATATACTCATTTATATATCCTGCCTTGTTGGGAGTGCCATCTGCATTGATTATACAATATGGATTTGCCAGTTTATAAGTTACCAGGTTATTATTTTCCATGACAACTCTGTTGATGAAGTTTGTGGTGGCTCCTGAATCAACTAAAGCCTCAGTCTGTACTTTCTTTCCATATACCCAAAGTGTAACTGGAATTTTAAAGGAAGTAGTCTTGTTGTACGCTATATTATTACAAGATTCCAGTACTACTTCTGACTTTTGCGAGCTAATAGAGGGTATACTTTCCTCTGACTGTAGATCACAGACATTATCCTCTACAGTCCCAAGAGAAAATCCAATTTGGATGTCCCCTTTCCCTTCCCACTTGGGGGAACAGGATCAGGGATTTTCTCAATTGATGCACTATTAATTTTGACGTCCTCAGGAGGGAAATCTAGGTTGTCGCTGTCTTCCTCCAATATCTTTATCAGCCATGCTCTAAATAACTGATTTTTATTCTTGCTTGGACCCAGTGGAGATAGTTTCTGGAAAGAGGTCTTATAAGGATGCTTGTCTTCATTACTAGGCTTGTCATAACAGTCTACTGTATTGTGTGTCTTTGACTTATTCTTAAAGTCTTTTCCAGTACATATCTGACAGTATTGCAAGCTCTTCCCTTCCTTTCTCTGAATCTCATCTATTTCTATTGCATCTGGGTCCTTCTTTCCTCCACTCTTTTCTCCAATTGCCTCTGGACCAAATATTATGCCCTGGGCCTTGTCTGGGTGTAAGGTCTTATATACTTGCATCAACAATTTGAGGTAGTTATCCTATGTTTTTAGAGACTGATTTGTAATTTCATAGATGACAAGCACATTTTGCAGCTTATTGGAAATGACCTCCTTCATTTTGTCGATTTGAACTTTATTACTATAGTTGACAATTCTTGCCAATATTCTGTATTGTTCTGCATACTTGACAAAGTTCTTTCTTGCTAGGTCCTTGTTGACCCAGAGCGCTGTTAATTCCTTCTTTGCTCCCTTCTTGTTATCTTGTTGTCCATAAATATTTTTGAGTTCTTGGGCAAAGTCGCCCCAAGAACCAACACTTAATCCTGTCTGAACCTTGTCATAATATAATTTCATATATGTGCTGGTGGGAGCATGTAAACGGGTGAGAGCACATATGATTTTCTGATCATCTGATATAATACCAGATACTGAACAATAGAGAGCAATCTGGCTCAACCAATCATGCAGATGCACCTTATTTTCAGAGCCTGCAAATGTTGGTAGCTCTGGCACCTTGGTTTTAGAGGCAATGTTTCCTCCAGGGAGCCTTGTCAGCTCTCTCCAAAGATGGATGACTTCTGCCTCCAAAGTTGCAATCCTGTTGTATGCAGTGGTCAAGGCACCATTATAATGGTTGATTGCTCCATTGAGCACCTGGTCAATATAGTTCTTGAGAAGGAGAGAAGTTCCTTGATGCGCATTTCGCAGTATCTGTATCTCAGTTTCATTCCAGGGCATGTGCTCAGTGCTTATACCATCTTTGACAAGTGCATTCCAATTCTCAGCACTGAAATCAGAAAAGGAAACAGTAGTGGTAAAGTTGTTGAAAGTTAACATATCTATTTAAGTAATTAATTATGGTTCTTGAGTATGTTTTCAAGAGGGTAAAAGGAAAAAAACACCTAAATTTAGCCTCTTAATGCCATTATGTTACACTGAATACTATTCCAATAATATTATATCTATGGAATAGTGATATTGAGCTCTAGAAGAGCTTTACAAATCTCTAGTACTCTAGTAGCTGGTTTGGAAAGATCTATATTCTTTAGACGCTTATAAGTGTCTTTTAGCATTCTCTACTCCTTAGCTGTAAGCTTGTGACCAATTTTGTTCAGCTCTATAATTATATCCTGCAGTCAATTGAACCATTTCCATAGAGAGTTATACTGTGGATCCTCAGCCTAGGTCTTGTTTTCACTCATTTTAGTAAAAAATAGTGATATACGATCCAAGGTGGGTTCCAGAAGTTCTTTGTACTCCTTTATGTGTAATAACTTCTTGGTTTTGCAAAAATGTAATTCTGGGGGGCAGAATGTAAAGTAGAAATCATCTACTTTGTGCCAGCAAGGGTCTGCTTTAACGAGTCTATCATAGAGTTTGGTAGATGGAATGGGTTCCATTCCTATTCTTTCCAGCAATAACTTCTTTGTTGCACTCTTCTTTTTCAGTGAGAGGTGTTCAGCAAGAGTCTTGGTGTTTCTAATAGCAGGCATGGCTTGGGGGCAAAAGTAAGCACAACATCCCTAGTTCAGCAGATGAAGTGTGGTGGGCAGAAACTACACTACAACTATACTAAAAGTGTTCTTCCAATGACGTAGGTCCTGTCTTGAGAGGAGAGTTTGATGTTATGTCCAGTTTCTCACACTGGCTCATGGAGGAGAAATAGGGGTCTTAGAGTGGTTCCAGCCATCTGCAAGGGTTTTTTGGAAATGTTTACACAAATCTAAAGTCTTTTAGGACTAGCTGTAATACACAAGCTAGCCTACTCTCAATAGTTTGAGAGACAGACCTTCCCCTTTACACCTAGGGTCCAGCCTACTATAGAGATAGGTCCTTGACAGAAACCTACTCTAAGCCCTCAGTGAGTCATCTGTCCTGTAACAGAAACAGAGACTCCTCTATAGAGATAGGTCCTTGACAGAAACCTACTCTAAACCCTCAGTGAGTCATCTGTCCTGTAACAGAAACAGAAACACCCTCAGGAAAGTCATCTTGTTCTGTAACAGAGACAAAAAGACCCCCTTATAGCCCCCTGGACCCACATCTGGAATAAACACAACCCTATGTCCTTTGCAGAGATAATAGGGACAGAAAATAGTAGACTTAACAAACTATCACAAATGGCTACTTACTGATTTGTGATTGCTTGATTTGATAATCAAAGTATTCAAAAAAGTGAAGTTAGACAAGCAGCAAAAGATGTTGTTAAGTCTGAGGTTTATCCTCAGACATACAGTTCTTAAATACATGATTGTGGTGGTCTGTGCACCAGAACAGCCTACTACATGA